>Ga0172379_10003115_pt1 | contig 27214 bp, 32 predicted proteins | sample GrowelOW334metaG_FD_119756 | JGI IMG/M metagenome (GOLD analysis project Ga0172379, IMG submission 119756) | Groundwater microbial communities from an aquifer near a municipal landfill in Southern Ontario, Canada - Groundwater well OW334 metaG | ecosystem: Environmental > Aquatic > Deep...
AAATTGGTGGCGATTGGGATCGGATACAAAATCATAAACGTACAAAACTTTGCCAACACCAACCACCAAACCGGTCTCTTCAATAATTTCGCGGTTCAAGGCGTCAATGATCGGCTCTTTAAACTCAACTGTACCGCCAGGAATATCCCAAAGACCAGGCATATAGTGGTCACTTGCCGACCGTTTGGTGACCAAAAACTTATCACCCTTTTTGATTAATCCGTGTGCTGCGACTTTTACAGATTGCATAATTATTTAAAGCTGAACGAACCAATAAATTTATTAAAGTCGTCTAAAGTCGTATAGTAAGTATCGATCACAAACAATTCGTTGCCTTTGAAAAACACTAATCCGTATTTTTTGACAGGCTGACCATCACCGTAATCAATCGAGAACGATTCTTTTAGCGCCCTTTGACCGTTGAATGTCAAAAGTTCGGTTGACGTTATTGTAATACTTTCATCATAGCCAACCGCGTTGTTCATCGCGACAAACAATCGACTGTCGCCATCAGGCAATGATTCTATGAACGCATCCGAATAGACGGCCGTCTCTAGTTCATAATAGCCATCCATATTTGACCTTGAAAAATACGTCATTTCTTCGGTTTGGCCATTCATAGTAAAATCGAAGGTACTTTTATATGGAATGCCAGGGAATTGGATATTAAAACCAAATTCCGCCGATGTAAAATCACGCCAAGTTTCGTCATTAGCAGTCGCAGCCGCTTGCTTTTCAGCCAAAGTCGCATTGTCGTTTTCCAAGACAGCAATATAGTCGTCTTTTTGCTTTTGCTGCGCAGTCATCGTCTCGTTCAAAGTTTGCAGCGATGCAATATTGGCGTCTTTTTGCTCGCCCTCTTTTGTCAGATTAGTTTTGTCAGCCTGCAACGTCGAGATGCTGGAATCTTTTTGTTTTACCAGGTCATTTGCGACTTTATCGCGCCAAAAATAAGCGCCAGCCGCCGAAGCAGCCATCAAAACGATAATCACAATAACTAAAATAATCTTTTTTGATGATTTCTTTTTCGGCGCTTTATCAGGCTCTTCTGCCACAGGTTTTGTTTCTGGGGCGTCCACGTCTATATCTTTCAGCACAGCTTCTTCGTCGTCAATTGCTGGTTTATTTTCCATCACAAACCTACCTCCGATTATTGGTCTAAGTTTAGCATAAGCGACAACAAAAAACTAATTAGTGACTAATGATCCGTAGTTTAACATCAGCGTCAGTATCAATCACAACCGTGCCACCAATCGGGAAAGTAATCTTGGGATCGCTGTGGCCAAAATCAACGCCCGATATTACCGGCATGTCATCCAGTTCGCGCTTGGATTTAATAATTTGATGCAGTAAGCTGTCATTTATTACCGACTCTTTTTGGAACCTGCCGATTGCGATTCCCCTTACGCCTTTAAACTGCGGCATATGAATCAGCGATTGCAAGTTGCGGTCAAACTCGGCAAAGTCCATGTGGTTACCAATTACGTCATCTTCAATAAACAATATTGAGTTGTCGAGGCTTGGCATATATTGCGTTCCCTGCAACAAATTAAACGTGCACAAATTGCCGCCTAACAGCGTGCCCTCGGCTTGCCCTTCGTTAATCACGACAAAACCAGGATTTGGCATCAAGTGCCTGTCATCCTGATTGCTGTGCCAATGGTCGTCGCTCCAATTTTCTGACGCATAAATAGGGAACTGATCATTATTTATACAGCACTTCTTGAAATAGTCCAAAGTATAATCAAAATATAATTTTTGCCCAAATGACGAATAGTGTGGACCCGAGTATGTTACCAATCCCGTTTTGGCATAAATTGCATTATTTAGCGCTGTAATATCCGAGAATCCACAAATCACCTTTGGATTACGCGCGATTAATTCCCAATCAATATAGTCAAATAACTGGTTGCTATTAAACCCACCAATAACCGTTAAAATGCCTCTTACGTTTGGGTCAGCAAATGCTTCGTGTAAATCTTCGATGCGCGACTGGACGGATGATGAATTAAAATCATCTTTTTCTTCGACGTGTCGACCGAACGTTACCTTGAATCCCATTTCGTTCAATCGCACAGTTGCGATGTCTCGCAACTCTTGGCTGACAATACCCAGACTTCGCGCTGGTGCAATCACTCGAATCTCGTCACCTAGTTGTAGTTTATTCGCTATCATGGGCTACTCGATATACATATCCGAATCCACGCGTAAAGGATTCTTTAGACCATCAATAATCGCCCCGGTTATATCGCCTTTTTCAATTGGTGTGTAATCAACCCGGTTGTATCCGTGCGCAATATTAAGAGCACCGTTAATAACAGCTATGCGAACTTCGCTGCTGCTGCCTGGCTGCTCGTCAAATCGTAGCGAGATTGAATAGCCATTATCGATGATTTCAGCCGGCACATAATCAAGTTTACTTTCTGTATCAACTTCGGGTTCATCGGAAAACAAATTAGCAAAAAAACCACGCTTTTTTGGCTCAACATTTGACTTTAGTTTTACCAAACCGCTGCGCCTGATTTCTTCAAAGATTTCTTTGACGCCGGATTTTTGCATAATCGCCCTATCCTCAGCCAATGTCTCTTCGACTGATTTACGAGCTACCTTGCGGCGCTCTTCCAGCTCTTTTTGGTATTCAGTAATTTCGTGATGAATTGTTTGAAATATAGGGCTGCTCATAAAATAATGATAGCATAAACAAAACACTCTGGTTTTAACCAGAGTGTTCGTATATATTTTTGTTTTTGTTTTACATTTTAAATCTCCTCATTATCAGATATATCAGCAAGTGCGGCTTCACGGTTAGCTATAAAACCCAAAAGCTGCTCTTTGCTGCGAGGACGATCCCACGTAGCTAGATGATCAAGCCCCAAGATTTCGCTCTTGGTAACATCTTCTACTACGTCCGATCGCATTTCCAATTCCATACGCTTTTCCTTTTTTTGTTTTTATTGTTTGATAGTCTTATTTAAGCATAAACGAGACAAAAAAGCAATACCATTTTACAATATTTCATCACATTTTTGCGTATATGTGATGGTTATGCTAAATTAAGGAGGAGGAAACAGTAAAAATAAAAAATGGACATACCTAATTCCCTCGCAGTAATTTTCCTAGCAGCATTAATCCAGACATGCTTTCAATTAAGTGTGAGCGTCCTAACTTTATTGAGTGGACATACCATCGGATCCAAGCGTTCACAGGCTAAATTATTGCGCCTGACCAGCAGTTTTGTTATTGGCGTCGGCGTCATGACAATGTTGATGCTGTCTTTTATTTCCCTGGTTTTATTTGACATTTACGGACCAAATGCACCACAAATCATCTGGGCGGTTGGTTGCGGAATATTACTGGGCGTTGCGATTGCTGTATGGATATTTTATTATCGTCGCGAAAAAGGTACCGTATTGTGGATACCACGCGGCGTTGCAACTTACCTGACCAAACGAACCAAATCAACCAAGATGAGTGCCGAGGCCTTTGGACTGGGATTGATGAGTGTTGTTGGTGAATTGTTATTTATCGTAGCGCCGCTGATTATAAGCGCGCTAGTATTGACTCAATTACCTGCCGTTTGGCAACTGGCTGGAATCGCTATCTATACCATCGTCTCGATGCTGTCATTAATTATCGTTTGGGTATTAATTGGCAGCGGTCATACATTGGGGCGCATCCAAAAATGGCGCGAAGACAACAAGCATTTTATGCAATTTGTCGCTGGTGCCGGACTAATCATCCTGAGCTTTTTTGTCTATGCATCAGAAATCATCGTTAACGTAGCCGGAAAGGCCTGACCATGTTGGCGGTGGATATTATCAAGCGTGGCGGCAAGCGACCAAGCGAGCGATTCGTTCGCGAAAAACTGCATGCCAGTATAGTTGCTGCTTGCCTGAGTGTTCGCGCACCCGAAGGGCAGGCTGACAATACCGCAAAATTAGTTTGCGATGGCGTCATTGAATGGCTGGCCAGTCGCCCCGAAGTAACCAGTAACGACATTCGCGTGGTCGCCTCACGTCACCTCGGGCGATACCATCCCGAAGCTGCATATTTATACGAGCAACACCGCATCACAATTTAATCCAAAGGAGTCCACGACATGGCTAAAAAATACGAATTCGATTACGACCTGATAGTTATCGGCAGCGGCGCTGGCGGCAGTGCTGCGGCAACGATGGCTGCCCGCGAAGGGAAGCGCGTCGCAATTATTGAATCTGATACTTTTGGTGGTGATTCGCCAAACTGGGGCGATATTCCGACCAAATCCCTTCTTCACGCTGCCCGACTTTATGACGAAGCCCGACACGGCGCCAGGTTTGGGCTGCGCTCGGCAACACTTGGATATAATTACCCTTCAATTCGCGCCTGGAAAGATTTGGCCGTTAAACGAACTGGCGCTGGTGGCAATCGCAAATATTATGAAAATCTGGGTATCACAGCATTTACTGGTATTGCCCATTTTTTGTCGCCAAATGAAATCAGCGTAAACCGCCGTCACCTTTCGGCCGGTAACTTTTTAATCGCAACCGGCGCTGTGTGGGCTGTTCCTGAAATACCTGGTCTGGCCGACATTCCATACCTGACACCACGAACCATCCTTGAAACTATTCGTCCACCAAAAAGTCTATTGATTATTGGTGGTGGCGATATCAGTATCGAGATCGCCCAGTTGATGGCAATATTTGGCACCAAGGTTTATATTGTCGAACGCGCCGGTCGCCTGTTGCCTAAACATGACACCGAAGTAGGTGAATTGATTGAAAGAAACCTAAGCGAACAAAAAGGCGTAACCGCCCTGACCCATTCACAAGTTTTGTCAGTTGAAAAAGACGGCTTGTTAAAGCGAGTTATCTTGTCACGTGCCGGTACCGAAAAGTCTGTTCGCGTCGAAGAAGTTTTGGTGGCCGAAAGTCGCAATCCAAATGTTGATATGGGCCTAGAAAACGCTGGTGTCAAATTTACCGCCAAGGGCATTGATGTTAATGAATATTTGCAAACCAACGTCAAACATATCTACGCCGCCGGTGACGTATTGGGCAAAAATGGCCATACCCACACCGCATTACTTGAAAGCCACATCGTTGCCCACAACGTGTTCAGCCGCAATAAAATTGCACCAGATTATTCGGCAATTCCTGAAGTCGTGTTTACCAGCCCCGAAATTGCAGTTGTTGGATTAAGTGAAGATGATTGTTTGAAGCGTGACTTGTCTGTTAATAAAGCAATCGCCCCATTAAATATTATTGCTCGCAGCAACACATCAGATTTCCGTGATGGATTTGTTAAAATAATTACCGACAAAAAAGGTGTCATTTTGGGCGCATCGGTCGTATCGCCACACGCTGGTGAAATCATCCACGAGCTTGCCCTAGCCGTCCGCCACAATCTAACCGCCCGTGATATTGCCAGCCTACCCCACGCCTTCCTTTCATGGAGCGAAGCAGTACGAGTGGCAGCAGGGAAGTTAAGCTAAAAACTATTTCTTTCTAGTTCCAAAATAATTAACCAGATTTTGAAGAAGTCCGGTAGGAAACTCAACGGATTTGCACGCTTCAATTGCCGCGATGCGGTGCTTTTCTAGCAATTTTTTTGACTCGTCTAATCCGATTAGGTTTACTACATTTTGGTTACCTATATCCGTTCCACTATCCTTGCCCATTGTTTCTATTGATGACGTTTTATTCAAAATATCGTCTTGAATCTGAAAAACCAGACCCGCGTTATAGGCATAATCTTTGATAGCATTCATCTCATTCACGGGTCTATCGCAGAGTATCATTAGAGGCATAAGTGAACCTTCAATAGTCGCTGACGTCTTCATGTCATATGTTTCAAGCAATTGTTTAAGATTCATGTCTGAGCGCTTGGTCAGGTCCATGTGTTGACCTAGACAAAGTTTGCTCCCAAGCTCTACACCAACATACTCAACCACTTTATTGACTTTTTCGGCTGGAAAATCAATATTAAGCCTGCCTAACACGCCAATTGCGTGCGCTACCATGGAAACACCAGCCAGCTGTGCATCGTGTTCGGCAAATTTAATATGGGCCGTTGGTCTGCCACGCCTAACCGTCGCATTGTCCTGGGCAGGCAAGTCATCAAAAATCAAACTCGAGGCATGGATTAGCTCGGTATATATCAACAAAGGATCTAGCCTTGACCTATCAATACCCAACGACTCGGCTAACATCAGTGTAAGTCCAGGCCTGACTCGCTTACCGCCAGCCTCAATAATATAACGAGATACTTCTTGAATTGGTTTATCAGGCGCAAACTCATCTTTTAATAACCTGTTTATTTCTTTCGCGGCGTCGCTAATATATGTTTGAGGATTGACGATTTGTGGATCTCGATTGATGGTTTGATCCGATATATATTTTTGGACTTTTTGGTCTATTCTTAGTGACTGCTTTTGGTTGAATGAGCTAGGTAGAGACTTAGAAGCCTCTATCACATTTTTTATCAGTTTCCCATATTCGCCATAGCAAAAATTCTCTTGCATCATTCTCGCTGCTTCGGTGTCACCACACATCATGCTGGCAAAATACGACGCGCCCGACCTTGCTAGCGATTCAGCAACCTCTTCTGACTTGTCACCATAAATAACATTCGCAACATACGCCTCATAAGATAATGTCTTTTCCAAAGGATTGCCTATCGGTGTATCTGGGTGTTTTATAGCCAGCGTATATGGCGTATGTTGGTTGATCGCCATATCGTCTTGGCAGTCGCGCATATCATCATAAAACTGGTTTCTTAGTATTGTACCTAGCAGTCGATTTGAGCTTTGATTATTCATTTTCCTACCGGCAAAAAGATTTGCAACAATCCTAGACATCGAAGCCTTAACCGAAACCATAGGATAAATGTCTAAAGTACCTTTAATTTCTTGAGGCTTTATATGCGCGTCATTGTACTGAGACAAATACATCGCCTCTAAAGCTTCATAGATTTCGCGATTATCGGCAAAAGGGAACTCCTGCAATATTCCATCATAGACACTGCGCATTTCATCGGACAGCGGATGATCTGGCAAGTCCGAAGGTCCAATAGATTCACCATTACGAAGACAATTTACTATCGATTCGTGATATTTGTTTTTATCTTCTCCACCCACATAATCACTATCCAATAAAATATCATCCACTAGGGGATATGTCGCACCAAAATAATAAGCAGGACGAATTGCCTTCTCTAACCGATTACGCCTTTCATCTTTGGTATGACCCATGCTATCTACGGAAGCTATTGCCATGACGCCCATTATTGTTTTTATAGCCTTGCCCATACCGCCCTCTTTGATGACAAATTCGGGCAATATACTGTACAGAAAGTTCAATTTTTGTTCGAGCCAATCCAGTTGTTCGCTGTCACCTATTTCTGGATAAGATTTTTTTATCGTTTCCTTGAAAAAGCCCATGTCTCCATTTGCGCCACGAAAGGACTTTTCGACTGATGTTTGGTCCATAGCAAATTTCGATTTATTAATCAGGCTGACTATTTCATTCTCTTTCTTATCGCCTATGACCTCACCCAGATTAATAATACCGAAATATCTTGCCTCTTCTTTATGCTGTTTATCTGTATTGGTATAACTGCCCAAAAGGCCAATCTTGCCGATATATCGAACAATATGTTCCTTGATTAACTCAATGTTGTCATTGGCCCATTCTTCATAGTTTTGAAAGTTGTTTTCAGCATCGTCAAGAACAGACTCGTATTTAAAACGAGATACGATATCCATATCACAGTAACTTGCTTGATTTAGCGCCAGCGAATCAACTCTCATAGTAATATACTATTATATACTATTTTGTCGCTTTTTTCTAGTATGTGTTTTGGGATATTATAGGTCCTTAAGGACGCGGGGGCAGGAATTGGCGTAGTGCAGCGCATCAAAATGTGTTTACATATTTTGAAAGCAAACGGAGGAGCGGAATCCGCTATTCAGCGGATGGAGCGATACATGCGATATTTCTGATTCAAAGAATCAGAAATGCGGTGGTCCAATTCCACCCGCCCAAGTCAAATAAAATATACCTATCAGCCGATAGGTATATTTTATTTGGTTGCGGGGGCAGGAATCGAACCTGCGACCTGATGGTTATGAGCCATCCGAGCTAACCGCTGCTCCACCCCGCGATACGGGTACTCGATTAGTTTAACAGATATAAATTATTTATGCAACCCGCTATCCCGATATCTTCTTGCTGTTTGATCCAAACAAAAAGTTAATCCACTGTTCGAAATTGCTTTTTGGCAACTGGGCAACAACTTCCGTCTTTACATACGCATCGTCGGCGTTTTTTGCTTTTTCGGAGTTGGCTGGCAAAATTAATACGCTCTCGCCTGATTTACCCAGGCCTAATAATTGGCGCACAGCCAGTTCTTTATATTCAGTTGTTTTATAGTATCGTTGCTCGAGTTTTGCCGTATCGGTATCAAGTTGTGCAACCAATAATTGCCTGGATTTATCATCTAGTTCTTTTTGCAAACCATAGTTGCGCTGCATAACTCCCAACGCGCCCCAGACCCATCCAGCCGAAATAGCAAACGCCAACAAAATCACCGCATTATTCAGCGTAAAATATTTGTGGCGGATTTTATATAGTATTCGACGGATATTTATTTTTTTCATGATATTACAAATATATTATAGCCCAACAGATGATAATACGCTATAATAGCAAGGTCTGGGGGCGTAGCTCACCGGTTAGAGCAGGATGCTTAAGAAGTACATTCTAAACCACGTCATCCGACACGGCATGAATGTCCTTACAGGGCTGCTTGAAAAGTAATTTTCAAGTGATAATCTGTCAAATTCGGGGAAATCTTATTCTCTTTTGCCTTACGGCGAACAGCGAACTGACAATCCCGAGCCAAGTCCCGTTAAAACGGGAAAGGTGTAGAGACTAGATGGCAGACATCCGCTTTTGCGGCGGATGAAGGGATAGTCCAGCTTACAAAATCGAAAGATGTTGCGAAAGCAATAGTAAGAGCATAACGTTTTGGTAGTTGGTTCAACTCCAACCGCCCCCACCATAAATAAAACAATTTTGACGGTTTAAACCGTCTTTTTGTTAGCCAGTATTTTCTTTAATTTATTGATGTATGCAAATTCCCAAAACTTAAGGGCGCCCTTGCCTATAATCAACCGCGAAAACATACGAATAATATTATTTTTAATTGTAACTTTGTTTAAATACTCAATACGCGTCCCTTCGGCGACTGGTTTCAAAATAAATTGCTCGTCTTCTATTGCAAGGCCTGATTCATTTATCGATTTAAAACCAACATTGGGCATCAAAGTAGTTTTCATACTAACCTTGAAGTTGAATCCAAAAGTATTCGTAACCGCCTCAATCTTTAAATTATTGCCATCCTTACTTATGACCCTCATCCCTTTTGCTACCAAAGGAAAATACTCAGGGGCTTTCTCGAAATCTGAAATAATTTTATAAACATCTTCTACGGGATAATTAATTATCCATGAACCTTGTAATACTTTTTCTTTCATAGTCCTTATAATAGCATTCATTTGTGACAATGGCCGTGCGCTATTTTCTTTCAAAACGCGTTATTCAACAACTCAGTAATCGACGGCTCGGTTCCGTCAACAAGATCAACCCGGGGCTGATACCATTGTTGGTTTGTCGTAATGTCTGTCGAATAGTACAAATAAGAACGGTGGTGTGCTGACGTCGTTGTCGATTGCCAGACAAAATCTATATTAGACGCGACCTTGGTGCCACTCATTGTATATATACCTGAATCTGGCATAGCAGACCCTGTGCCGCTACCCGCTGGCCAGATAAACCCAGCCACAAGATACCATTCATTCGCGCTTCCCCACCATGCTCTAGAAGAAAAATATGGATTAGTATTTGTAGCACCATTGCTTCTATATAACACCGGATCGGGATATCCGTGCGTTCCCAGATAAAAACTGCCATTACCGATGGTTTTTCTGCGCACAAACGTCGAAAGTCGATACATTTTTGTATTATCGATATTAAAATTACTACCATTCCATCCGCCATCAGCGTCATTAGCTACGTCTTGGTTGCTGACATCCCATACAATATCTGATACGCCCCACGGGTTGGTATCCATTACCCTGGAATTACCGTCACCATTAACGGTATACCCGGTCACGCCACCAACACCCACAGTCCAAGTGTCCCACTTGATAACCGAAAACCTATCTCGGTTTGGGCCCGAGCAAACGCCCAATCTGGCAACACTGTTATTTGTTACCCGATAACTAATTGAATCTTTTGTGGCTGTAATACAAAAACCCGTCGAAGTAGGAAAGTAGTCACTATATGTCGTGCCAGCACTAGCCGACAGGCCGTTGCCGTCATTAATCTCGGCTAGCGTGGCTGGATAAACACCATCCATCACCATATCCATCGACAATAACTTAGAGGCACCGCCCAGGTCAGATACCAACGAAGCTTTGGTTGCCCTATTTTGGACACCCGCAAATGAAACGATAGTAATCGTAGCCAAGACACCGATTACTACTATTACCACCAGCAGCTCGACGATAGTAAAACCAGCTAACTTGGAATTAACTTTGTGCATTTGTTTTAAGTATAACCGTTTTGGTGGTTATTTTATACCGTGTTCATGAAAAAACTGGACATATTTTTGGTCAGTACCTTTAATATGCACAAACAACCAGCGTTCCAAAAAATATACCAGCTCAAAACCAGTTTTAATTTGGTCTTTATCCGGTCGCTTCGTAAAACTTTTGGCTCTTTCTAATAAGCTATCGTGAGCCGCTTTGTGCTCGTCGGCCTCTGGATAACCAAACTTATCAAAATACCCCTCTTCGACTTTGAAATGATACCCAGCATAAGAGAATACGTCTTTTATGATGTCTGGTAATCTTTTAGTATCCCTTACCTCCAGACATTTATATAAAGCGTTTAATAAACCGACGAAATGTTTATGCTGGTCGTCAATTATCTTGACACCTATTTCGTACTTATCCTCCCACTTGATATTTACCATAACCCCTCCTTTCCATTAATAAAGCCCGTGTTGATGGAAACACTCGGTATACTTTTTATCCATATTGTCCATATGTTCAGCCAACCAATGCGTCAAAAAATCCAGCAAATCATATCCAACCACAACCTGGTCGTCTTTTCTGCCAATAAACTCCTTAACTTTCGCCACCAAATCACGATGAGCAGCTATATGTTCGACAGCACCGTCATAATTAAACTCGACAAAATATTTTTCTTCGGTGCCAAAATGATAATCCGTATAATCCATAAGGTCTGTTAACAAACCTGAAACCTTTGAAGTGTCACCCTTATCCAGGCTCTCATACAGCATATTCATAATGTCAATGAAATGCTTGTGCTGTTCGTCAATGACCTTGACACCTACACTTGACCTGTCGTCCCATTCGATAGATGCCATGTATCACTCCCCCTTAATTTTATTAGCTATTGGATAAATCCACCTGCGTCTTTAACTTTTGGTTTGACAAAAATAACTACTGCAATAATTTCAATGACAAATATTGCTAACACGGCAATTGCACCCCATATAGAATATTGGTTAAGATTCTTATCAAAATTATGAGCAGCCGCCAAAATATCAATTGACTCTACATAAATCACTTCACAGGCACCAGCACCTGTGTCATCTCGATTTGTACTGCTGCTCCACGACCTATTCGAGGCATCTGTTGCCCTGGGTGAAGCAAATAAATTGATAAGCATGCCCGTAATCATCACCTCGTCGCCAGTTTCGATTGATTCGATAACCTTTAATACGGCCTCGTCAGTTGTGACTAGATGATTATTGGAAATCTGCCTAATATTAAAATCAACTGGTTTTGAATAGTGATAATTGCAAAAACGATTATCCTGAGAAAAGCTTATATCCGGCGACAGATATGTCTTGTCTGTGACATTACTTCCCCAAACCATGCACAAATCATACCTAATTGGTTTGGATAGACTGCCTTCGTCTCCACCGTAATCATGCTTGCTGACAACTATACCTGATATCTTGTAGTCATAAAGAGGGGTAGCAACATAGTCATTATTATCGACGCTAAATTCAAATTTTAGAGGTCGAGTGGCGTTGGTTTGCGATGGGTCAACCTTGACGGAGTCGTCCAGTTTTCCAATCTCGACAAGTCGGCCCCTATTGAAGAAGCTGACCAAAAAAGCGACAACAAAACCAAGTAGTAAAAGCCGTAAAGCAAAATTAAGGGTTTTCACCCTTTCATTATAGCAAGATTATCGTAGTCTTTTTGTACAAATTACTTCTTTAAGATTTTGCGATATTTTGCAAGCTTTTTGCGATTGCTTGGACCAGTGTATTCGTCAAAGAATTTTCCAGCATTTATCTGGGATATAGCCCTGGCATAACCGGGTTCCATGCCCGACTCAGCCATAGCATCGACACCGAAAGCCTTAGCAAACTCGTTATCACCTGCCCACCTAGTTGAGTCCTGAGCGCTTCCAATTGCTGCGATAGTAACAGGAGAGTATCTTTTATTTATTTTTTCATCTCGTGGGGATACTTTATTAAACCCCTTTAATCGTGAGCTTTGCGCGTACGAATCGAGCGCTTTTGACAGATGAATAGCTCGTTCGCCAAGATTAACACAAGGTCCGATTTTTGGACTGGTTTCAGGTTTTTGATCGATATCAAGAATGATCTCTTCCGGAGAAACGCCCAATTCTTTATAGGCTCTATTGTAATCACCATTAAGCCTATTACTCTCGGCATGTTTTTCGAGTTGGCTTTCGGTTACTGATAGTTTCTCTGATTTTTCCATACATCTTATATTATAGCATAATCAAGATGTTTGGTCAATCTATTCCCAGCGGAAGACTTTGAAGGCTATCAGATAAATTACCACCGTCCACGCCCCGACTATACCTATCTGAGGCAGTATATCCAATAGACCCTTTGCTTCGGTGGTTATTAGCCTGACGCCTTCGATAACCGGTGTTAACGGCAAGAACGCTGACACATTTTGAAGCCATTCCGGCATTAAAAACCTCGGAAAGAACGTGCCCGACAAAAACATCATTGGAAAGGTAATGATATTTGACATTGGTGCTACTTGACGCTCGTTTTTTGCCCAGCCACCAAGCGCCAAGCCTATACCAAGCATCATTATGACGCTCAGCGTCAAGAACACCGCCAACTCGAACCAGTTACCCACTACCTGCAAATCAAAGAAAGCAACGGCAACGGCAAACATGGCAATAAAGCTGATCGAGCCAATAGCAACCTGACCAATCATTGTCGACAAGAAATATTGCCATACCCTGATTGGCGTAGTTGATAGTCGGCGCAATATTCCCATCTTTTTTAGTTCTGGAAATATATTTATTGGCCCAAAGATGCCAATACCAAGTATCGAAAATCCTAGCAGTCCAGCGAATGAATAATCAAACGACGAAAGGCTCTTTTCATTTAGTTGAGTTGATTTAACCGAAAACAAAGCAGAATCCTGAATGAATTTTTTATTTATCTCTTTAAACTGAACATCCAGAATGCTACTGAGGGCTGTGGCTGACTGCTGATTATTCTGAGTATAGACGACTTCTGCTTGGCCTGATGGATACTTTGCGCCCTGCTGCGTGTCACCGAAATTGTCAGGCAGCACTATAGCGGCGTCCAATTCGGATAGATTCATCTTCTCTTTTGCTGCATCAATGTTGGTAATATCTTTGTTGACTTTTATGATTTCGCTTTTTGAAAGCTCGTCAGAGAATTGTTTAGCGATAGTGCTATCGGATTGATTAATTAATGCGACCCTGAATGATACGTTGGAGTTAGAGCTGTAAAGATTACCAAAGACAAACAGAAAAATCAAAGGGAACCCAACGCCAAAAAACAACGCAACTTTGTCTCGGAAAAAACGCTTGGTATTTATTCGTGCGAACGTCAAAACAGTAAATAATGATTTTTTCATATTATGCCTCCCTCAGGGCTTTGCCAGTTAAATCAATAAACACATCCTCGAGGTTGGCTTGTTCGACATGCTGACTCTTATGAAAGCCCCGCTTTAACAGCTGCTTGACTAGATTCTTAGGCGTATCGATAGCAATAATCTTGCCCATATCCATAATGGCTATTCGGTCACAAAGCACTTCGGCTTCATCCATATAATGAGTGGTCATGATTACGCTAATTCCCTTATCACGCACCTTTCTGATCAATTCCCACAAATGACGCCTGGCCTGGGGGTCAAGACCAGTGGTTGGCTCATCCAAGAAAAAGACTTTCGGACCGTGCACAAGGGCCGTAGTGATGCTGAGGCGTTGTTTTTGACCACCAGATAGATTCTCGACATAATCATTTGCCTTATCTTCAAGCTCGACGTCACGCAAAAATTGCATAGCATCGACTTTTTCACCATAGGCTGCAGCAAACATCTCAATCACTTCCGTTAAACGCGTCTTGTCTTGGAAAGCTGGCGACTGAGGCTGTACACCGATTAGGTATTTTATTGCCTGGGGGTCTTTGCAAACATCGATACCATCGATCTTGACCGTACCGCCATCAATCGGACGAAGCGTCTCCATCATCTCGAGAGTGGTCGTTTTGCCAGCGCCATTTGGCCCCAAAATACCAAATATCTCACCTTTTTTGATCGAAAAACTAACACCATCGACGACCTTTTTGCCGTCATAACTTTTTTCAAGATTACTAACATCAACTATCGACATATTTCCCCTTGTTTTATCTTATAATTATAGCACCAAGCAAACAAAAATGCCCCTTGTTCGGGGCATTTTTGGCACCTGTTTGTTTGGTTATTACTATACTACCAAACGTGCTTATGTTGCAAGTACGAAATAAAACTATTTTTTCTTTGATACTGTCAAGAAACCATTGCGTGGATTCTCTTTGACAATTCGGTCTGCAGGAAGGTCAACTGGTGTTCCCTTTGCATTCTTCTCTACCTTAGCAAAGAAGTAGATTGTTTGCTTTTTGCCACCACGTAGAGTTACGTCGGTGCTGTGCAAATAGTAAGTTACACCTTTTGAGTTTGTGTGCTTGTAAGCCATAGTATTCCTTATACCTCCTATTAGTGCTATACAGGAGTAAGAGTACATTGAACGAATCAAGATGTCAACGGCTAGATGCGCTTGTAATGATGGTGGAGAAATATTTTCAAGATAATAACACCGGTGACACGGGCTAAAATCATTATCAAAATCACTACACATGCCACCACTGACCAACCTGCAAAATCAGGTGACCACAGCGGTGAATTGTATATTCGCAAATAGGCTTCGGCTGGCGGCAATTGAACCTCATTTATCAAATCCGAGCTTTCTGGGTACTTAGACAACTCGTTCATTGTGCATTGCAAATAGGCATATGAATAGTTAGTAAACTGCGGCGCACAGACGTCTTGGGCTTTTTTATAGATATTACCGTTTGGATTGCTGTCACTGGCGGCCCTTGCATAGGCATTCTCGGCATCACGCTTGCGAGCACCTGTCAAAAATAGACCCTTACCCATGTCAGTGTTCATATGAGTCGAGACATACTTTTGCAAGTCGTATAGACGATTCCTTGTCACTTGATCATCGCCCGTTTCATCGGCATTTATCACAGCGTTACGCCTTTCGATCATCCCGACGTTATTTAGGCGTAAAAAAGTAGCCGACACAAATATCATCAATATCAAAACAACAACTAACTGCCACGTTTTTATACGCTGCAGCCGTTTGATACTCTGTTTGATTTGTCTTTTGTCCACCACTTTTTGTAGAAACCCCACACCTAGTACTGTTAAGACCTAGTATATCACGCAGTGTTTTTGCGGTAGAGACTGAAATTTGCCGTTCCGATTAGCAGAACTGCACAAGCCGCCACTAGGAAGTACACCTTCATGCCATTGATATCGCCCGAGAAGGTACTTAACAGATATAACACACTGCAGGCTAGTGCCGCCCCAAAATTCAAAATCACGTCGCACATACTGAGGTATAATATTCGATGCCCAGACAAATCGGCCGTATCGAAAACGCCACGCATAAATGCCATCGTGTAACCAGTGGTCTCCATCTCGTTGACAATATTGGTACCAACTATCGCGACTGGCGTGCTGACGAATGGCCTGAAAGCATGTATCACACCGTTTGCAACCGCGCTAACCCGCAACAGACTACCGCCACGACTGCCATCAATTAATTTGCCATAAGCGTATGATGCACTAATATCGGCCAAGATTGTAACAGATGACAGGATACCAAGTGTTACGTAGATATCCCAACCAGCACCCGGGAATATTGCAATCACGATAAACATACTCCACACAACGCCACTGGTTACCGTATCGAAACCAACTCCCATCTGAGCAATAATACTTCTGATGGTAGTTCCCCATGGGAAACCTTGAAAATCAATTTTTTGATGAGTTTTCACCGGCTCGCTCGTTTTCAGCAGTGGCAATGCCGCAATAGCAAATAGTATTGCCGCCACCCAAATAACCACTTGCAAACCGAACCAAAGCGCAATCACTCCACCAATTACGGGGCTTACGCCAACTGCTACTTTTTCAAGAATATTCATGAATGCTATTTCTTTACCGGCATGTTCGATATTTTTTACTTTTGAAAAATCAACCATGTAACAGATATGATAAATGGTTGTCGAGATTGCCATAAAGAATCCCCACAGGATAATACTAAATATCCCCAAACTTGGCATAAGACCCAAAGCAATTAGTGATGGGACATAAAGAATATTGCTGATAAGTATCCCATGTTTTGGACCAAACCGCGCGATAAAGTAACCAGCAAAAAATGACATCGGGACTTTAATCAGGTAAAAAATCAGCCAAAAAGCCATAATAAATTGCAAGCTGTAACCGGACTCATAAAGATAAACCGAAGTAAATCCAGCCACAATATTCATCGCGATAACCCTTAGGGTACGTGATGCATAAACTTCAGCGATTTCACTAAACGACGCGTAGCGCCAGAAGTGTCGTCCCTCAAGTACTTTGTATAATATCGATTTGAACATATTTTTGTATTAATTTTGTTTAATTGCTGTATTCTATTACACCACACAACCCGCCAAAGATGAAATGATATACTAAAAATAATGAATGTATACTTTTCTGGACTAGGTGGTGTTGGCATTGGGCCACTGGCTGAAATTGCCTACGATGCTGGATTTGGTGTTACTGGGTCGGATTTGGAAGAATCTTTAATGACTCAGGAACTGCGCCAAAAAGGTATCAAGGTTAACATTGGACAAGATGGCAGTTTTTTAAAAGATTGCCACGATGTGCAGCCAATCGATTGGTTTGTTTATACGTCTGCCCTGCCGGCTAACCATCCCGAATTAACACTTGCCCGCAATCTTGGAATTCACACTGCCAAGCGCGACGAATTATTGGCCTATATTATTAAGGAGAAGAATTTAAAATTAATTGCCGTTGCTGGTACTCACGGCAAAACCACAACGACTGGCATGATGATATGGGCCCTAAAACAATTAGGTATCCCGGTCAGCTATTCAATCGGTACGACCATGTCTTTTGGACCGAGTGGTTATTTTGATAAGAACAGCCAATATTTTGTTTATGAATGTGATGAGTTTGACAGAAACTTCCTGCAATTTAGGCCATTCTTGTCACTTATCACATCCGTCGATTATGATCACCCCGACACCTACCCAACCCCCCATGACTATATGGATGCGTTTAAACAATTTGCCAATTTCAGCCAACAGTTAATCTGTTGGGATGATCAGCACAGCGAATTATTTACACCAACAAACAATGTCGCCGTATTAGATTCGTCGTCCGTAAACCAAAATATAAAACTGGCCGGCATTCACAACCGACGAAACGCAAGTTTAGTTCAGGCTAGCCTGAAAAAACTTGGTATCACGCAACCGACCGACGAGATATTATCCAGCTTTCCTGGAACGTCGCGCCGTTTTGAAAAACTCGCCGATAACTTATATAGCGACTACGGCCATCACCCTGTCGAGATTGCCGCCACATTGCAGCTTGCTGGGGAACTATCCGACCATGTCGTTTTGGTCTATCAGCCACACCAAAATATCCGACAACACGAAATAAGAAATGATTATACCGACCAGTTTGAGACGGCCGAAGAAATATGTTGGCTGCCGACGTATTTGTCCCGCGAAGACCCAAATCTACCAATTCTACGCCCACAAGATTTGGTTGAAAACGTCACCAACAAAAACCATATCAAGTTTGTCGATTCTAATGACAAATTATGGCAAATAATCGAATCGGCACGAGCCGCAAACAAACTAGTTGTTTGTATGGGCGCCGGTAAAATCGACGGCTGGGTTCGCGACAGGCTTAATACAGATACTAATTAGAAGTTTGACTAGTTAAACCCAAAGATTTAGCACTTAGTGGATCGCCGCCAAAAGCATCGACTGATTTTACGTTTTTGGTTTGTTTGCTAAATATTTCTTGAAACTCGTCGATCGCGCTTTGGTCTATCGCACCTTTATTCGAATAATTTATGTCCTCTACCCCATCATTAGCCTGTGAGCGAACGTTGACATAGCCCGGACGACTCAGATCAAGTTGCGCGGCACCACTACTGTTGTACATATGCATACTGACAAGCACTAACGCGAAAGCTACGACCACAGATACAATAATCATCGCCACAAAGCGTCGTTTGCTATTTTTTGTAATGCCGTCTAAAGCCACACTGATATGATTATCTTCCATTATTGGCCCCTCACAAGTGACTTTTGATAATTCTTTTCAAACTGGATTAAGGTTGACTCGTACTTAGTCGCAAACTGGTTCAACCTTGCAACGTCTTCGTGCACTTGGTTTCGCTTCGTTTGCGCCTTCACAACTGCATCATAAAAACTGACCGGTTGGGTTGAGCAGTCAATATCAATCGCCAGTGACAGCTGTTTTTCATAAGCCATGTAGTCTGACCTAAAGTCATCTAGTGCCGAGCTGTAATTAATCGAGACAGACACAAAATCACCATTGCCATAGTCATTATTGGCCAGACGACCATTGAATTTTTCCATTAATTTTGTCAGCATCGATTCATAGATTTGGCCCATATTTACGCGCAACAAAGCATCGCTGGCGTGCAGCTGCTTTAACTTTGTTTTGGCCGCTACGCAGTTGCTGCGAATAATCTCGGTTTGAGCACTATTCATCGCTAATTCCTGCGCTGCAACATTAAAAACCGGCGTTATGCCCAATATCAACGCCAGGGATAGACATGTTGCCAATAATTTCTTTGATGCGATCATCTTATCTATTATCTAACGGCTTGACCTGTTTGGTCAAATTATTATTGCTGGATCGATTTTAGAATTTGATCTATATCGATGTTTTGCGATTGATTGGTATCGACTTTTGGCAAATATTGATCAATTCCGCCGTTTTTTATAAATTCACTCACTCCATACACTAAAGAAACGCCAGATATTATGATAATCATGCTTAGCGAAACGGCAAAAATAGTCACGGTGTTAGCGGCGAATCTCTTATACTTGGCTGCGTCAAGTAACTCGTTACCCTGTTTGTCGCGCATGCCGCCCGACATAATTACAGCCAAATCGACAATCACCCAGATACCAAAACCACCAAAGGTCAGCAGTTTTAGAAGTCCAGTCCAAATTTTACCCAGGTAAAACCTATCGACGCCAAATATGCCCCACATAAAGCTCAGGAAAAACGCCGCCAAAAAATGACGTTGTTTGTGCGTTTTTTCGTGAGCTTCAGCGGATGCCGGATCACTGTTTGTTGTTTGCTGTGTGTTTTGTTGATTTTCCATTATCCACCTATGGTGTTAATCGGTTGATGTCGCGTGGGAACAAACAAGCTTCTTTGACGTTTGCTAGACCAATCGTTTTTTGGACCAATCGGTCAACGCCGAATCCACAACCACCATGCATTGGCAGGCCGTATTTAAAGGCTTGCAGGTAATACTTGAACCCAGGATGGGTAACATCCAGACCAGCCGCTGTCATCTGTTCAATCATCTTTTCGTAGTTGTTTTCACGAAGTGGTGCAGTTGAAATCTCTAGGCCACGGAATAACAAGTCACCCCAAAGTACGGTGCCGTCTTCGACGTCGACTTTGTGATAAAATTTGGCGGCTTCGATTGGGAATCTAATAGCAAAGACTAGGTCTGAACCCAGTTGTTTGCGGGCGTATTCACTAATCCAGCGCTCTTCGTCAGGTGTTAAATCTTTAAAGTCAGTTACTTCGATTTTTGTACCCTTGGTATACATTTCATGAATCTGTGCAATCGTGAATCGTGGCACTTTACCATCAACTGGCAATTTTAGTTCGGGCGCGTTAAAGCTTTTTAGGTCATCAGCATGTTCTTCGTAGGCACGCTTCAAAACGTATTGAGTCATATCACCAACCATGTCCAAAACTTCATCGTGACCAGATACAAAGCCCATCTCGATATCAAGCATCGTCAATTCAGTTAAGTGGCGTGTCGTAGCGCTTGGTTCAGCACGATATGAGTGGCCAATTTCAAAGACACGCTCGAATGCGCCAACCATGATTTGCTTATAAAATTGTGGACTCTGAGCCAAAGTTGCGGTTTGACCAAAGTAATCCAGCTTGAATACTTCAGAGCCACCTTCGGTAGCACCAGCCAGTAGCTTTGGTGAGTCCATTTCAACAAATTCTTTTGAACGCAAAAATTCGCGAATATAGTAAGTTAAATCGGCACGTATCTTGAAAATCTTTTGTTCCTGGACGTTACGAATATTTAAAACGCGGTTGTCAAACAAGTTTTCCAAATGTTCTGATTTGTGTGAAATTGGTTTATCGACTTCGATTGGCGGTTCGTCGGTGACTGGTACATCAACCTGGACTTTTACCTCGTGAAGTTCGGCGCCACCAGGTGCACGCTCATCGGCAACAACTTGACCTGTCAAACTGAGGACAGTCCCAATTTGTAGTCCGCGAAGCTTTTCAAGCTCTTCTTTGTCCTCGATTAGGGTCTGTGTCAAGCCACTGCGGTCACGCACAGTAATGAAGTTCAGTCCGCCCAGCAATCGTTTTTTATGTAGCCAGCCGCTGATAGTTACTTCTTGGCCTATTTTTGATATTAATTCTCGACTTAATGTTCGTGTCATAAGTTTATCCTTATAAAGTTCTAGTAGTTAATGTGTGGTTGGCTGGGTCAGGGTCGATAGCACAAAAAGCTCGCCGGCTAGTTGCCGACCCTGCAATTGTTATCGTTATTTGACCACATCATTGTCATCTTGGGGTTATTTTACCACTTATCGCGCCTATAGGCTAGCCTTATTTATCCTTTGGCGACTGCATGTAAATTATCGTGTTCGTCAAAATTATCAACCACTCGGCGCCCCAGTAATGACGACATTAAGTCCTCGAACGTTAATAAACCGACGGTTTTGCGTTCTTTGTTGATTACGATTAATAGGTTTGTGTGGGTTTTTAAAAATGTTGCCATTGCCTGATCTAGTTTTTTGTCCTCGCGAATATAAAACACTTTTGGTTCCATAGCTTTTTCGGCAGTGACTGAACGTTTAACGTCCAGCTCCAACAATCCTCGCAAATTCAATATTCCAATGATGTGGTCAATGTCATCGCTGATTACCGGCAGGCGCTTAAATCCAAGTTTATGCAAATCATTCAAAACCAGCGGACCCAAGAACTCACGTTTTTCGATGGTCACGATTTTGTCACGTAGCACCATAATTTCACTGACCTTTCGATTGCTGAATGACAAACCATTAGTCACCAACTTTTTTTCGTCATCTGATAATATACCGTCTGATTCGTCGACCAGATGCTGCAATTCTTCGCGCGATCCGATTTTTTCAATAGTTTCTAATTTAGGCGCGGCAAATAGTCGCGACATGATTGGATATTTTTGAAACATATCCAGTAGTGTCTTTTCGACTTTTGCGTATAGCTTAATCGTAATTTTACGCAACATACCAATGTTTGAAATCGACTTAAAAGATAGTCCGACCAGGATTGTGATGACAATGCCCCAGCCCCAGCCAAAACCCGCTACACCAATTAGCGCAACAGAAACGAGCAATAAGCTAACTTTGACATCAAACAAAGACATAATGTTGCCGCGATATCGCTCGCGTATCAGCTTGCTTTCGATGCGCTTGTCACCAGCCTCGACGCGGCGATTCAGCTCAAACAAGCTTAGACCGCTTTGCGGCGGATATACCGAAGCCACCAATAACAGTATTACGACAAGCAGGCTAACGACTACAACTGATAATGTAAACATAATCTGCTTCTATTGTATCTCAAGCGACGGTTTGTTTGTACTGCACCATATGTTTTCTTGCTATAATTAATAAGATAGATATTTAAGGAGATTGTTTTGAGTAAAAAAGCTTGGATTATTTTTACGATTTTGGTTATTGGTGTATTTGCATTATTGATTGTTTATTCTAATGGATCCAAAATAGACATCGGTAATGTCGACACAAACGCTATACAAGTCGGCAACACTCAAAATGGCAACATTGCCGATCATGTATTTGGTAAAGCCGACAGTAAAGTCACATTAATCGAATATGGCGACTACCAATGCCCTGGTTGCGGCGCCGAGCATATTAACGTCAAGGCAATGTTGGATACATATGGGGAGAAGATTAGATACGTATTCCGTAATTTTCCGCTTACTTCAATACACCCTAACGCCAAGGCCGCTTCAGCAACCGTCGAAGCCGCTGGCCTACAGAACAAGTTTTGGGAAATGCACAACAAGATATACGAAGCTCAATCAGCCTGGAGCGACCTATCGGCTAGTGACCGAGACAGCTTATTTGCGTCTTATGCCAAGGACCTTGGGCTTGATGTAGATAAATTCAAAACCGATATTACGTCCACCGAAATTAATAATAAAATCAATTACGACACAGCGCTTGCGCGCAAACTTAACCTAAGCGGTACGCCATCATTCTTTCTAAATGGCACAGCAATCAAACCCGATACATGGGGCGATGATGTAAAGTTTAGGGCTGCAATTGATGCCGAACTGACCAAAAACGGTATAGCATTACCTAAATCTAGCAATTAATATTTAACACAAAATAAAACACCCCGGTGCCTGGGGTGTTTTTTAATATAAGAAGTTTTGCTTTTAAGGGCAAAACTTGGACTTTGAGCCTTGCGACTCTACTGTTGCAAATACAGTTGCCATTCGGCAGGCACCACATCCACTGCTATCTTTTTGCGTCTTGACGACACAAATTCGACGGCTATTGGCATGTGATTTTAACTCCTTCAGCCCCACAAGCTCCGAAATTATTATTAGCTTCGGTGCGAGACACATCATCAAGAATAGCAAAATTTGAGTAACACGTCAAGACTGGCGCTTTGACAAAAACGCTTGTGTCAATATAATATCACCTATTTTTAGTTAGCGCAAGCAAAATGATAGTTGTTATTTCCAAGTATCGTCGCGGATCTCGCCAATCAGTTTTTCGATGACATCCTCAAGGGCAATAATGCCGCTATACGAGCCGTTATTATCAACAACCTTAGCCAGATGTGACCCTGATTTTTGCATGATTAGCATCGCTTCACGCAAAGTCGCGCCAGCTTTGATATTTACTAGCGGCCTGAACAACTTTGATGGCAACGGCCGATTGTAGTCGCTGCTAGGCAAGCGCAAAATATCCTTTAAATGAACATACCCTTTTGGCTGTCCCTTTTTGCCCAATAGTGGAAAGCGAGAAAAGCCAGTTGTCGAGGTCAGAGTTTCTATCTCGGCTGGAGTAGGTTTGCTGGACGCAAAAATGACCTTATCAAGAGGTATAATTACCGAATCAATCGTTGTGTTATCCAAGCAAAGAGAGCCAGATAGTAATTGCTCTTCCTTGGTACTTAGTAGTCCCTCGCTTAACGACTCTTTGATTATGCCCGCAACTTCATCACGGTTAAAGCTACTGGCTATTTCTTGTTTTGGACGGACGCCAATTAGATGCAAAATACCCCTAGATATTGCGTCGATTGCCCAGATTACTGGCTTGAATATACGAACAAACAAAACAAGTGGCGGTATTAAATACAGGGCCATTTTAGCCGGTGCTGTTAAAGCTAAGTTTTTAGGAATCATTTCGCCAATTACAACATGCAAATACACCATTATTGTAATCGTAAACAGCAAAGATAATGGCGTGATTAAACCACTTGATAGGCCCAAGCTGTGAAATGGTTGCTCTAATAATTGCTCTATTAATGGTTCGCCTATCGCACCAAAAATCAACGAGCAGACCGTCACGCCCAACTGAGCGCCGGCTATCATAACAGCTACTTTTTCCATGGCTTTTAGCGTAATTTTTGCAGCCAAGGACCCCTTTAATGCCAACGTTTCGATGCTGCTGCGCCTGACAGATATCAGACTGAATTCAGCACCGACAAAAAAGGCGTTTCCGGCTAACATCAATAGGGCGATTATTAGTGTTATCCAAATACTCATGATTTTTCCTCACAAGGCTTTGCCGAGCGGCTGACGGTCATCCGTACACTGTCAACTCGATGGCTGTCCATCTTTTCAACCTTTAATAGTGCTGTCATTTTAGTACCGCTTCTGCCCACAGCGTTAACGCAGGCTTCATCACCTACCCTTGGCATGCGCTCTAGATAATAAATAATAAGCCCCGCAACAGTGTCTGAATCCTCAGCTTCTGGCAGGTAAATACCAATCTCTTCGCTGATTTCATCAGGACGCAGTAACCCCGAGAATGTCCAGCTGCCATCTTCTGACTTATTGACTATAGCCTTGTGTCGATCGTGCTCGTCACGAACTTCTCCGACTAACTCTTCAAATAAGTCCTCGATAGTGACAACGCCATCCGTGCCACCAAATTCATCAATAACAATTGCCATTTGTAAGCCACCGTTGCGCAGATAGTCCAACAAGACATCCAGCTGAATGTTTGACGGTACGAAAACCGCCTGCCTCATAATCTGATTAACTTTTATTTTGTTACGATCCGACCTTGGGATAGGCATAACGTGCTTGATATGAATTACACCAATAATATCATCGTGATTGTCGCCGACAACCGGAAAACGTGACAAGCCAGTGGATTTTGCCAGTTCGACTACCCTTTGGGTTGTGTCTTCACCAGATATAGTCTGCATTCGCACTCTTGGCGTCATCACCTCGGCCGCCGATAAGTCACCAAAATTTAATGATTTTTCCAGCATTATAGCTGTTTTTTTCGATAACGTTCCCTTGTTTGATGAATGTCTGACAAGTGACAAAAGCTCATCAGCCGACCGTGCGGTTGCTAGCTCGTCAACCGGATTAACGCCAAATCGTCGCAAAACAAAGTTGGCACTGCCATTTAAAAATTGGATCGGCAGCCTAATGAGGCGACTAAAAAAACGGATTGGTTTTTGGATAAATCTAGCTACTGCTAGTGGATTTGTAATTGCCATGTTTTTAGGAACCAATTCACCAAAAATCATTGTCACAACAGTCGCTAGTGCTATACCAAAAGTAATTGCAATTGAGTGCTTAATGTCGCCATTGATACCGATTAACTCCAATGGCTGGCTAATTAACCTGGCTATTGCTGGTTCGGCCAAAAAACCAATCGCCAGACTGGTAATCGTAATACCAACCTGCGCACCAGATAATTGTGCGTTCAGTTTGCCAAGTGCTCTTTTGATGCCCACGGCACCCATATCACCTTTATCGGCTAATTTTGCTACTTTTGCCCGGTTTACAGCAATCAAAGAGAATTCAGCGGCCACAAACAATCCGCATAGCACTACTAATAGTATCGAGATAAACAAAAATAATATTGTTGTCATTTTGAAGGTGTTATTGACCAACTAGGTCAATCTACACATTACAGTGATTATACAACATTTTTCATTCATTTAAAAGAGCTAACGCATAAAATATAACCATTAATAAATGATATACTGTATTTATGAAACAAAGCATAACGATTAAACTCAACGCGTGGATTATTTGTGCAGTTTTATTAGTAACTAACCTAGCAACTATCGGGTTTTGGCAACCATGGAATGTCAGTAGCCTAAGCGATAGAAAAATATCAGTCACTGGTACGACGACTATTGAGGCCGAGGCTGATCAATTTGTCTTTTCGCCATATTACCAAAAAACCGGGACCGACCAAACAAAACTAAACACTGAATTAAATGACATTTCAAAAACCGTTGTCGCCAAATTGAAAAAGCTGGGCGTCAGCGACTCGTCAATTAAAACCGATGCCAGCACATATGACTACGGTATTTATTACGGCAGTACTGGCGATGAAATAACCGGCACTTTATACATAACTGTAACCGTTAAAGATAAAGCTTTGGCGCAAAAGGTCCAAGATTATCTGGTAACAACATCCGCTACTGGCTCAAGCACGCCAGCCGTCAGCTTTTCGGTTGCCAAACAAAAAACTCTAGAGACTCAGGCGCGTAACGAAGCGCTAAAGAACGCCAAAGAAAAAGCCGAAGCCAGCGCCAGCCAACTTGGTGCAACCCTAGGCAAAGTTATTAGCGTAACCGATTCGACCTCAAATGGCGTCACGCCATTACCTTGGGGCGTAATGCCAGTGTATGACGCAGCCGAAGGCTCTACTTCATCCAAAGATTCTTCTAGTACTTCGTCCCTTTCAATCCAACCAGGCCTGAATGAATACAGCTTTAGTGTTGAAGTAACCTACGAATTGAAATAACAGTTTTATAAAAACCGCGAGTTAACAATATCTTTGTTGATTCCGTTTGTGACGTTCGTAAAACCTAATCTTTCAAGAATTATCTTGGCAACGTGCGAGCGACTGCCGGTTCGACAATAAACTATTATTTCTGCGTCTTTTGATACGTCATCTAGTTTTTTAGCGCCACGCATAAGTTTGTCTGGCGGGATATTAATAGCACCCCGGACATGTCCGGTAGCAAATTCATAAGGCTCGCGTACATCGATTATTATTTTTTCCATATTTCTCTTATTGTAAACTATTTACATTAGTTAATAAACCTAGTATACTTTATAGCTAATGGATACGTCAACCACAATGCAACGTCAAACCAAGTACTGCCTAGCCATCAGGCAAGAGCTAGCCGGTATGGGACATGCTACTAATTCAGAGTTACTGGATAGTCTGCGAAAGGTCTTTCCGACCCTCAGCGCTACGACCGTTCACAGGGCCACTGCCAGATTAGCGTCCCGTGACCACA
>Ga0172379_10003116_pt1 | contig 27206 bp, 25 predicted proteins | sample GrowelOW334metaG_FD_119756 | JGI IMG/M metagenome (GOLD analysis project Ga0172379, IMG submission 119756) | Groundwater microbial communities from an aquifer near a municipal landfill in Southern Ontario, Canada - Groundwater well OW334 metaG | ecosystem: Environmental > Aquatic > Deep...
ACGGCATACAATTGATACTCGAAAAAATCAGCAAGAAGAAAGCCGAAGCGCTGGAAGGAGAGCAGCAATGAGAGCCACCCTGATCCTTGAAATGTTCCCGATAGCGCTGATGTTCGCCTCCCCCATCATTATAGCGGCCTTGGGCGGACTCTTCAGCGAGCGTTCGGGCATCGTCAACATCGCGCTCGAAGGAATCATGATGGTTGGAGCCTTCACCGCTGCCGCTGTCACCGTCCTCCTCGAGCCATTGACCCCCCTTGCCCCTTGGATTGGCCTTCTTGCCGGCGTTGTGGCGGGAATTCTCATAAGCTTGCTTCATGCCATCGCAAGCATCAACATGAACGCCAACCAAGTAATCTCGGGCACGGCCATAAACATTCTCGCGGGTGGCCTTACGGTCTACCTCTGCCAGATCATTTTCCACCAGCAACGGACCAGATCGTTCTCCAATGGCATCCAGAAAATGACCGTACCCCTGCTGAGCCAGATTCCCATCATCGGCAAGGCTATCTTCATCGAGAACTATCCGACCATCTACATTGCGTTCTTCCTTGTGCTTCTCACGTGGTTCGTCGTCTATAAAACACCTTTCGGCCTCCGCATGAGATCCTGCGGCGAACATCCCCAGGCGGCGGCTAGCATGGGCATCAACGTGCAGAGGATGCGCTATTTCGGCGTCCTCGCTTCGGGGGCTCTTGGAGGCCTCGCCGGTGGGGTCATGGTGCTTACCGCCGATATCCAGTACACGCAGTCGTCGATCCATGGCACTGGCTTCATCGCCCTGGCGTCCCTCGTTTTCGGCAAATGGAATCCCTTCGGCGTCCTTGGAGCCGGACTCTTCTTCGGGTTTTCCACGGCCCTTTCCCTGTACGCGAAGGACATCACCTTCCTAAGCAAACTTCCAGGCGAATTCTTCTATGGTTTGCCCTATGTGCTGACAATCGTGGCGCTCATTCTCTTCGCGGGAAAATCGGTCGGCCCGAAAGCTTCAGGCGAAATCTACGAATCGGGAAAGCGCTAAGATATGGAGGGGCCTGGCGGCATACAAAGCGCAGCCTGATCTTGCCATCAATGGAGGTCTAGATTGTCCTATCCGATCGAGCACAAGATCGTCATCGCTGTCTCTTCGAGCGCTCTCTTCGATCTCGCCGAATCGGACGGAATCTTTACTTCCAGGGGCGATTCCGAGTACCGGGAATGGATGAGCGTTCACGCTGACGAAGCCCTGCCACGCGGCAAAGCCTTTCTCTTCGTGAAGCGGTTCCTCGCCCTCAATCACGGTCATCAGCTTGGGGAGGGCCCGGCGGAAGTCGTGCTTCTTTCCCGCAATGATCCAGAGGCGGGAATCCGCGTTTTCAAATCGATCCGCCATTACGGGCTCGATATCGTGCGGGCCGCCTTCCTGGATGGGCGCTCTCCTTATCCCTATATTTCGGCATTCGGCGCCTCGCTGTTTCTTTCCGCCAATCCCGCGGACGTAAAGTCGGCGATTGACGCGGGGCTGCCCGCCGGCCTCATCGTCTCTTCAGGTTTCAGCGAAGACGAGGATGAAGAAGGGGAACTGAGAATCGCTTTCGATTTTGATGGAGTGATAGCGGACGACGCGGCGGAAAAAATCTATCGTTCGGCGGGCGGGCTCGCGGCTTTCTCGGAATCGGAGGAAAAGAATGCCGAACGACCGCTTGATCCAGGGCCGATGAAGGACTTTTTCGAAAAGTTGGCCGCTCTACAGAAGCATCAGCGAACCGAGGCGGTGCCGGGCCGCACCCTCATTCGCACGGCGATCATAACCGCGCGCAACGCTCCGGCCCATGAGAGGGTAATAAAAACCCTCCAACGCTGGGGAATCTTCACGGACGAGATTTTCTTTCTCGGCGGAATCGAAAAGCGTAGGATCCTGGAAGTCTTCAAACCTCATCTTTTCTTCGATGATCAGCGTTCCCATTTCGAGGGTGCCGGCGAAGTGACAGCCTGCGTCCATGTGCCCTTTGGAACGGCGAATGACACCAACGCCTAGGGCTTGAAATCGGCCATGTCAACATACTGCTCGCGCGAAGCGTGGTTGGAAATCGCATCGGTGCCCTGGTGGGCAAAATGCGCTACATTTCCAACCACCTCAATAAGGATCGACATGAGGAAATTGTCCGCAATTGCGATACCGGGTCCTGCCTCCTTGAAGTCGATTCGACCGACCTGCTCGGGGAAAGCGCCAAAGCATACAACACCCTCATAAATTCTCTTTTTTCGTCGATAAAATCCGAGCTCATGGTGCGCGAATTTACCTCGATGCTTACCTTGAGGCTCGAGCTCGAGGATCTTTCCCAAACGACCTTGCCGACATTGTTCGCCTCCACTTCAACTGAAGCCGGGGCTATCATCATGAAAAAGGAAGGAGAACTCTACATCGTCGCCTCGCACCGGATTGCCGACCCGCTCCAGCTGGCGAAAAGCGATGTCATCAGCTCGGCGCTCAAGACGGGCGCGAGAAAAGTGCTCGATATCCCGGAAGGTGTCGTCATGCAGGGCGCCCTTGTTGACTTCGCGCCCCGGAGCGTCTGGGTAGAACCGCTCATGTACCATAGCGTGGCGCTCGGCGTCATAGTGCTTGCCTCCTCGGCGGATGCCTTGGTGAAGCGGGCGGATGAATCGCTCTACAAAGCAAAAGAAGAAGGCAGAAACAGAATTATTGCGCTATAATGAAATTATGGCAATTCCGATGGTTCGAGTCTGAGCGCCGGAATCCAAGGAGGGGGATCGATGATCGACACGAACGCGCTGCAGAAATATTCCCTGTTCGGAGGTGTCTTGCCCGAACAGATAGACCGGATCAAACCGCTATTCGGATATTCGCGCTACGATGCCGAAGACATGCCGATGCGCGAGGGCGATCCCAACGACAAAATCTTCTTCATTATCGGCGGGCGCGTAAGCGTCTCGAAACAGGGTATTGTCATCGCTGAGTTGGGCGAGGGTGAAACCTTTGGCGAGATGGAGCTTATCGACGTGATGCCGAGCATCGCGACCATCATCGCCCTGGAACCGCTTGAAGTCGTCACGATTTCGAACAGGGCACTCTATGAAATCTCGAAAGTGGACACGAAAACCTTCGCGCTTATGGTAATGAACCTCGCTCGGGACCTTTCCCGCCGTCTCAGGAGAATGGACGAACTCGCCTGCAGATGAGGACAACATGCCGGGGACGGGCATCGAACCCGCACGCGCCTTGCGGCGCAAGGGATTTTAAGTCCCTGGTGTCTACCAATTCCACCACCCCGGCGCGAAAGCCAAACTATAGTAGCCGCGAGCTTGGGAACTGGTCAAGCTCGAAGATTTCGCGCGGCTTAGAATCCAAAAAATTCCTTCAGGAAGACCGCTACGCCATCTTCATCGACAGAAAGAGCGACAGCATCGGCTTTCGCTTTGAGGTTATCGTTGGCATTGCCCATGGCTACGCCAACGCCGGCGGCGAGAATCATATCCTCATCATTTTCCGCATCTCCGAAGGCGATGACTTCCTCGAGCTTGCCTCCCCAGTGAGCGACGCATGTGCTGAGGCCTGCAGACTTGCTGACACCGTTCATTACGATTTCAAGCATGAATGGCGCCGAATACACGAATTGGGCTAATCCAGGCATCTCGGTTTCGAGGGTGGACTTTATGGTCTCCAGTCTTTCATGATCATCGAGGAACATGCATTTCGTGAATCCGAGCTTGCCGAAATTGTCAAAATTCACGCGATTCCCTTCAAGGCCCGATCGCCGCATATAGAATTGGGTATAAGGCTTTTCGCGCTCATAGTACCAGTCGTCGCCGATGAAGGCGTGGAAATGGGAATCGTAAGCCCTGGAAATCGCGACGAAGCGGCGTGACAAGCCATCGCTCATATGTGTCTGAGCGATTACCTGACCTCCTCCGTCATAGACATCTGCCCCATTCGAACAGACGAAGCCGTCCGCGCCGCCGAGGGCCGCCATGTGCTTGTTCGCGGAAGCGAAGACGCGACCTGTCGATATGATTATTTTCTTTCCGAGCTTGCGGCATTCCACGAGGCTGTCCCTTACAGCCGGGGAAAGAACATAATTTTTATCGAGTATGGTGCCATCCATATCGAGGGCAATGAATTTTATCCGATCGTTCTTCATCATCATTCCTTGGGTCAAATTGATGGCTTCATAGTATCGCACATTGCACGACCCTGTTAGGGGCGAAGGCAAAAACCTTTGCCTCGGCTTTACATGGAAGGGCAAGCTGTACACAATACGGGCAGTATGTCTGACAGCTATATTCTATCCGGAGGGACACTCATCCTTTCCGATCGATTGCTCGATGGGGGCCTGGTCGTCGTCGCGGATAGGGCGATCCGCCATGTCGGCGGAGCAAGCCTCGCGGAGTATCTAGCCGCGAATCCAGGTGACCGCGCGTTGCCGGTCGAAGATTGTGTCGGTTCTATAGTGGCGCCTCGGCTCGTCGAAATGCATATCCATGGAGCTTTCGGCATCGGCTTCGAGAGCGTTCGCGGCGGCGAGGATATTCTCGCGGTGGCGCGCGGACTCGAAAGCAGGGGAGTGGGATGCTTCGTGCCGACCATTCTCTGGGACGAGAAGGCCGTCAGCAGGTTGATCGATGCCATCGAAGAATCCGGATTGCCCCAAGACGTAATCCCCGGCATCTACATCGAAGGTCCTTTCATCAATCCCGAAAGGAAGGGCGGGATAAATCCGCCTCAAATAGCGAAGCCTGACGAAAAACTCTGCCGGAAAATCGTGGAGACGACGAGAGGGAAGCTCAAGATTATGGCGCTCGCGCCGGAACTTCCTGGTGTCGAGGCGCTGTATCCGATTTTGCGGGAAGCCCGGGTCTTGGTTTCGTTGGGGCATTCGGGCGCGAGCGCCGCTGTAGCCTTGCCGCCGCCTCCCTTCTCCGTAACCCACCTCTACAATGCGATGAGCGGTTTTGATCATCGCGGTGGCGGCCTCGTCAATATCGCCCTTTCCGGTCTTTCGACATGGGTGGAGCTCAACGCCGACGGAATCCATGTAAACGCCACGAGCATGAAAGTCGCTTCCCTTTGCCTGCCGCCGGAAAAACTCATCCTGACGAGCGACGCCGTGATCTCCGCTGGCCTCGGCTATGGCGACTATACCTATTTCGGCAAGGCGGTCTCCTCTGATTCAACCGGCGTGAGGTATAGGGACACCGGCACCCTCATCGGTTCCAGCAAGTTGGGCATGGAAATCGCGAAATCCTTCGTGGAAGCCGCGGGCGCCTCGCTTCCCGACGCGGTGGCTTCCATGAGCCGCGCGCCCTCGGCCGCCCTCGGCCTTTCCGCAGGAGCTCGGCTCGGTATCGAAGAAGGCTCGGCGGCCGATCTCTTCATTTGGGATAAAGGCCTGTCGGTCTGTAGAAAACCTGGCGCCGTGGGCCGAACCGTCAATCCTGCCACGCGCGAAATTTCCGGGAAAGGTACAAGAAAATGATGAATAGAAAGGCTGCCGCATACATCCATACGGCTAATCTCGCCAACAACCTCCACTCGCTCAGGCAGCTCGCCGGCGGCGCGAAAATATGCGCCGTCATAAAGGCCGACGCCTATGGCCACGGAGCGACGGTCGTATCGCAAATTCTCGAGAGGGAAGGGGTCGACTACCTTGCCGTAGCTCTTCTGGAGGAAGCCATCGAGCTTCGGTCAGCGGGCATAGCCTCACCTCTGCTTGTCCTCGGCACAACTGATCCTTCGAATGCCGATATTATCGTATCCCAGAATATCACGCAAACCATCTTTACCGTTGAACTCGCTAAAGCGCTCTCAGCATCAGCGAAACGCCTTGGCCGATTCGGCAAAGTCCATCTGAAAATTGACACCGGCATGCACCGGCAAGGCATAAGGCCGGACGAAGCCGAAGCTTTTTCTCGCAGACTCTCGGCGATGGAAGGCCTCAATGTAGAAGGCGCTTATTCCCATTTTGCCGAGGCCGATAGCATTGATCGCGACTTTACCCTGCACCAGCTCGCCGAATTCCATCGGGCACTTGCGGGAATGCGAGCCGGAGGCATCGTCCCATCGATCAGACACATCGCCAACAGCGTGGCGCTTCTGCACATTCCCGAAGCCAGGCTCGACATGGTGCGTCCCGGCATTCTCGTCTATGGGCTTTCCCCGGATGGACAGATCAAGCCTCCTGCCGGATTTTCCCCCGTGATGCAGCTCTGCGCCGCCATCGCGAATATCAAAACGATCGCCGCCGGCGACAGCGTCAGTTACGGCAGACTTTTTACCGCTTCGCGGGAATCCCAAATCGCTCTGCTTCAAGTTGGCTATGCCGATGGCTATTCCCGGCTCCTCTCGAACCGCGCCAGCGTCATCATTCGCGGCAAGCGGGCTCCTGTGGCAGGTAGGGTATGCATGGATCAGATCATGGTTGACGTGACCGATATCCCTGAAGCGGCGCCCGGCGATGAGGTGACTCTGTTCGGGCTGCCTGAATTGCCCGCGGGAGAACTGGCTCGCCTCATGGGCACCATTGATTACGAAGTGACCTGCGGCATTTCAAAGCGCGTTCCCAGAATCGTGAAGGAGTGATACGTATGGCGGCCGAATTCAGGAAATACCATGCCCTTGGCAATGACTATATCGTCATTGATCCTCGCGATTTTCCCTTCATTCCCGAAGCGTCGGCGATCCAGGCTATTTGCGACAGGAACAGGGGCGCGGGTTCCGACGGAATCCTCCTTGGACCGCTCTCGGCCAAGGACGATCTTGGGGGCCTGAATACTGGACGAATAGCTCGAGGCATCATCCCCTGGGTGCGCATTTTCAATCCCGATGGTTCAGAAGCCGAAAAGAGCGGCAATGGTCTGCGGATTTTCTGCCTGTATCTCGCTGATATGGGGTATGTCGGCGACGAAGCGTTTCAAGTGGGTACGAAGGGTGGCGTTGTTAGCGCTCAGATTGAAACCCTCGCTCCGCCGAGAATAAGGGTGGATATGGGCGAGCCATCGTTTTCAGCGAGGAAGGCTCGGCTTGTCACCGATGTGGCGGAATTCGTGGAGGGGACTCTGGATCTGGGCGACGAACAGATGAAGGCTACCTTCGTGTCAATGGGGAATCCCCATTGTGTCATTTTTGTAGAAGATCCGACGCCTGAAATCGCGAAGCGACTCGGCCCTCTTGTCGAGCGCCACCCTCTTTTCCCTGAGAAAACCAACGTCCAGTTCGCGAAAGTCTTGGACAGGCACAGGCTCAAGATTGAAATATGGGAGCGAGGCGCGGGCTATACTCTCGCCAGTGGTTCATCTTCCTGCGCGGCGGCCAGCGTCGCGAAAAAGCTCGGATTCGTCGAAGGGCGGGTCGAGGTGGAGATGCCCGGCGGGACCATCTCCCTCGATCTCAGCGCGCCGTCGGTGCGGATGACAGGCCCGGCTACCGGCATCTATGAGGGAAGATTCTCCAAGGCGATGGTCGAATCACTGGATGCGGCGGGAGCCCTCGGCAACGAGAATCCGAGAAGAGCAAAGGCGAAGTACTGATCGCGGACAGCGATCTTTCGTACCTGTCCTGTACATAGGCAAATGAATATTGCAAGGAGACATGGATGTCGATAGAGAAAGAGCTGCTTGAAACAGCGCGGAATATGAAGGACTGGCTCGTCCAGACAAGAAGAACCCTGCACAGGATCCCCGAAGCGGGGGATGCGGAGTTTGAGACGCAAGCGGCAATCTGCGGTCTGCTGGACAAAATTGGCATCCCCTATGAAAAGAAGCGCACTTCAGTTGTCGCGCTCATCGAAGGCGAAAAGCCCGGCAAAGTTGTCGGAGTTCGCGCCGATATGGACGCGCTACCTGTGAACGAGCCGGCGGATCGCCCGTACGCATCCTGTCACAAAGGTTATATGCACGCATGCGGTCATGATGCCCACATGACGATTGCCCTAGGAGCGGCGAAATATCTCGCCGCCAACCGGAAAAACCTGAGAGGTTCTGTCAAATTCCTCTTCCAGCCAGCCGAGGAATCCACGGGGGGAGCCGCGAATATGATAGCCGATGGCTGCCTGGAAAACCCCCATGTAGACTATATCATCGGGCTCCACGTCATGCCCGATGTGCCCGTAGGCAAGTTCGAACTGAAGCATGGAGCCTTGAATGGTTCATCGGATTACCTCGCGGTCACCGTACGGGGGAAAGGAGCCCATGCGGCCTATCCGGATGAGGGCATTGACGCCATAATGATCGCCGCACACGTTGTCGACTCTCTTCATACCGTCATATCGCGCAACGTTTCTCCCCTCCAGGAAGCGGTGCTCACCCTCGGAACGATCCAGGGAGGTACGAGGAACAACATCATCGCGGATGAAGTGAAAATGACAGGCACGATCCGCACGACCAATCCGCGCGTCCGCGCCGAGATCGCCGAACGAGTAAGGGCCATAGTGGCTCATGTGCCAGTAGCCCTTGGAGGATTGGGAGAAGTGGAGATCAGACCGGGCTACGCGCCTCTTATAAACCACGACTGGGTCGTGGACCTCATCGCCGAGGAGGCGAAGGCTATGATGGGCGCCGATTCCATCATCTGGAGAGAAAAGGCGAGCATGGGCGTCGAGGATTTTTCCTTCTTCGTGCAGGAGAGACCGGGTTCATTCTACCATCTGGGCTGCGGCAATCCAGCAAAGGGCATAGGCGCGCCACTCCACTCCAATGGCTTCGATATCGACGAGGACTGCTTGCCCATCGGCGTCGCGATGCAAGTATCTATCGCGCAAAAGCTCCTCGGCGCGCGGCCATGAAAATGGCGTCGTTTGGAGGGGCAGCCCCGGGCGCGCCCGGGGCTGCCCCTCCCGCAAAAAAGCCCCGGCGGCTCCGCCCGGGAGACTGGGTTTCCCTCGTGGCCCCCTCGGGCTCGGCCAACGGCCCCGACAGGGTCGAAGCCTCCGTCAGGGCGCTCGAAAGCTTCGGCTTCCGCGTCAAGGCTTCGCCCCATTGCGCCGACGCTTACGGCTACCTCGCCGGAGATGATGCCACGCGAGCCCGCGAACTCGAGCTCGCCTTTCTCGACCCCGACACGGCTGGCGTCATTTGCCTCAAAGGCGGCTACGGCACGCCGCGCATCCTCGATAAAATCGATTACGGCATCATCGCGTCCAATCCAAAGCTATTCCTGGGATACAGCGATATAACAGCTTTGCATATCGCATTCAGGGAAATGGCCGGTCTCGTCACTTTCCACGGTCCAATGCCATCCTCCGACATGGTGCCCGAGTTCGACCCAGAATCTCGAACTTCGCTTGAAACACTGTTGTTTAAAATGGGCACTTTGCCCGCGCACATCGCGAATCCCAAAAACCGCCCCTTCAGAACCATCGCGGAAGGAATCTGCGAGGGAGAACTCACGGGCGGCAACCTTTCTCTTCTGGCCGCCACGATGGGCACGCCCTGGGAGATCGACACTGAAGGGAAGATCATCTTCGTCGAAGATATCGACGAATCGCCCTACCGCATTGACAGGATGCTGAACCAGCTTCGTCTCGCGGGCAAATTCGAAGCCTGCGCGGGAATTCTGATCGGCTCTTGGACCCGCTGCGCGGCGCCCGATGGTAAACGCTCGCTCACGATCGAGGAAATCATACGCGATCTCATAGTCCCCTGCGGAAAGCCAATACTCGAAGGCCTCGAAGCCGGCCATTGCGTCCCCGCGTTGACCCTGCCGGTAGGCATACGCTACCGGATGAATGCCAGCGCCGGCGTTTTGGAGATGCTTGAATCACCCTTCGCGGATTAACGCCTGGAACAAGCGTCCACAAAAGCCCTGAAAAGCTTCGAGAACTCGGGAAACCTGAGCGTGAGGCATTCGGGGTGAAACTGCACGCCCACAAGGAATTTTCCCTTATCGATTGTCTCGAATCCCTCGATCACCCCATCGGGGGAAAGAGCGGAAACGGCGAGGCCGGGCGCGAGGTCCGCCACGGCCTGGTGATGAAAGCTGTTTACGCGAATCGTCGATTTTCCAAAAACGCGATGAAGCAGCGAGTCTTCGGAAATGCTGATCGAATGGAAGAGACGATCAACGGGAAAGCCCTCGGGATTATGCGCCGCCGCGCCCGGCTTCTGAGCCCGCAAATCCTGGTACAATGTTCCGCCCATCGCTATGTTGATGAGTTGATGACCCCTGCAGATCCCCATTACGGGGATTCCTCGTTTCATCGCGGCGGAGAATAGCGCGAATTCCCATGCGTCGCGTCCGGCGTCAAAGGTCCTCAACTCAGGCAGCGGTTCCTGCCCATAATAGAATGGATCGGAATCTTTGCCTCCGGTAAAAACCAGACCGTCGAGGGCCGCCGCATAATCCTCGGCACTCGCGTCGTTCTCGTATTGGGGTATATCAAAGGGGAGGCCACCGGCGTCCATGATCGAGCGCGCGTAATGGCTGCTCAAAGAAACATAGGTAGCTCTCGTCTGCTGGTCATTGAAGGTAGTCAGTCCTATCATGGGCTTCATCATTGTCTCCTCGAAGGGGCGGTGCCGCCCCGAGATGTCTCGCTGGATTCTATACGTTTCGCGCCGCGTTTTCCATATCGTGCTCGACGAATGGCTTTTAATTCCTTCCACGCATAGTGTAGAATCCATTGCTATGAACATTTCGGATTTCAATGCCCGCGCGGAAACCCGAGCCGGAAAGCTTTATTTCGATGGCGTGGACACTACCGCGCTTGCGGCACAGTACGGCACACCCCTCTATGTTGTTTCCGAATCCATGGTGAGGGAACGTTGCCGTCTCATCCGTTCGGCTTTCCTTGAAAAATATCCCAATACCCGGGCCGTCTACGCCAGCAAAGCCTTCCAGACCTTGGATATGTGCAGGATCGTGGACGAAGAAGGGCTCGGCATCGATGTCGTTTCGGGCGGGGAGCTCTTCGCGGCGCTGAAATCGGGCATCGATCCCGAGAAAATAATCTTTCACGGTAACGCGAAAGCCGCTGATGAGCTCGACTATGCCGTAAGAAGCGGCGTTGGCCGCATTGTTTCCGACAACTTGCACGAAATAGCCGAAATCGAGAGGCTCGGCCTCCGTTATGGAGTAAGCTCGAAAGTCCTCTATCGCATCACCCCAGGCGTGGATAGCCATACGCACCGTTTCATTTCCACGGGAAGCCTCGACTCGAAATTCGGCATTCCCCTCGATCCGGCCGTCCGCGATTCCTACATGAGGGCTGTGCTCGATTCGCCGCATATAGACTTCAAGGGTTTCCATTTCCATGTGGGCTCCCAGCTCCACGACAACTTCTCCCATCTCGCCGCCCTCGGCGTCGCGCTCAAGCTCGTCGCCGACGTTAAATCCACGTATGGTTATGAAGCGGCGGAACTCAACCTGGGCGGCGGATTCGGTATCCGTTACCTTCCAAGCGATCCTGAACCGGACTTGAGCTACTTCATCGATCCCATGATGGAACTGGTGCTTCTTGCGTCCAGTGAAGCCGGCATCCCCATGCCGCGCGTAACCATAGAACCAGGCCGCTGGATCATCGGTGAGGCGGGCATCACACTATATGAAATCCGTTCCTTGAAGACGATACCAGGCATCCGCACCTATGTCGGCGTGGATGGGGGCATGGCGGATAATATCAGGCCGGCTCTCTACGAAGCGAAATATCATGCTCTCGTGGCCAACAAGGCGGGCATGGAGCCCGATACCCTCGTGACCGTGGCGGGGAAGTGCTGCGAAACGGGCGATATTCTCATACGGGACATCAGTCTGCCTGATCCCCTGCCTGGCGACGTTCTGGCCGTGTTCTCGACAGGCGCCTACAACCACAGCATGGCCTCGAATTACAACAGGATACCCCGTCCGGCCGTCGTCATGACGAACAATGGTTCGCACCGCCTTTCGGTGCGACGCGAAACCTACGAGGACCTCGTCGCTCGCGAACGCTGACCCTCGAGGGGCGAGGCGCGCCGCTTCGCCCGCCCCCAACCTCAAGCGCCCCTTCCACGTTCGGCGCGCCCCGCCCTGTGCCCTTTAGGCTTTCCTGACCGCCGCCAGCGCCAATTCCACTTCGTCCGCTATCTTGTCCGCGTCTTTCTTGATGGATTCGGGCAGGGACGACCAACGGAGCGAACGGGCTTGGGCAACTTCCTTCCTCCAGGGAAGACTGGCGAAGACGGGCAGGCCAAGGCTGACCTTGGCGTCGCTTCCATCGTCGAAAAGCGAAGTAACCTCGCCGCAATGGGGACAGACGATCATCCTCATGTTTTCCACCACGCCGAGAATCGGGGCCTTCAGCATCTTCGCCATATTGATCTGTTTGCGAACGATCATCGAGACATAATCCTGAGGCGTCGAAACCACGACTATGCCTGAAAATGGCATGTTCTGGAATGCGGAAAGAGCTACATCGCTCGTTCCCGGGGGGAAGTCCACGATCAGATAATCCAACTCGCCCCAATCCGTATCGACCCAGAACTGGTCGATGGCCTTGGCAAGCAGTGGCCCGCGCCAGATGACGGGAGCGTCTTCATCTTCATTGAAGAGATTGATCGAGATGACGCGGATTCCTTCCTCGTTTTCGATGGGATAGAGATGTTCCCCGTCGGATTCGCCGCGCATCGTGTCGACACCGAGGAGTCGCGGTATGGAGGGACCAGTGATATCGGCATCCAGGACGCCGACGCTCCGTCCCGCCGCTGCCAGGGACTGGGCCAGGAGGACGGTCACTGTCGACTTGCCGACTCCGCCCTTGCCCGAGACGACGCCTATCACCTGCTTGATTTTCGGATTCACTTTCTTTTCGGGAACGAGTTCCATGGTTGCTCCTTGGAGTAGGGGAAGATCGCGTGGGGATTCAATCCGTGTAGATAATCGCCATTGTCGTCCCGGTAGTCAAGAACGGACGTTCGGATAGGCATACAAATCGCCGGCAAGCGGCTCGAGCCGCGTCCTGTCCAGGACGCGGATGTGCCCTCGCGCCCTGTCCATGATGCCTTCATCCCTGAAGCGACGCACTACCCGCGCAAGCTGGCGGTAACTTGCCCCCAAAAAATCGGCAAGTTCTCCCAGATCGTCGGTTCCGAGAACCTTGCCCTCCCCATCGGTCGATGCGAGCAGATAGCTTGCCAGGCGATTTTCCACCGGATAGCGCAGGTTGATCGATTCGGCGAGATTGCGCGCGAGGAGCTTCATGCCCAGCCTGCCACAGAGGTACATGAAAAGCCGCCCGTTGAGATCGGCGGCTTTCCTGATCGAGGCGATGGGTATCCCGAGGCAGGCGGTGTCGGTGATCGCCTGGACGGTCAGGGCATAGCGTTTCGATGAGAAGAGTTCGGCTTCTCCAAGGACATCGAAGGGAGCGTAGAAGGCGGCGAGGACGCTTTGGCCATTGTCGAGGGTACTGAAGACCTTGCTTCGCCCTTCCACGAGAAACAAGATGTTTCCGACGGGATCCCCGGCCCTGATGATAATTTCGCCGGGTTTTTTTCGTAGAAGTCGGAGGTTTTGCATGAGATCCTCCGAGAGCAGGCTATCTAACGCGAATTGATGAACATAGGCCTCAATTTGATCCAAGGAAACCTCGCTTTTAAAATATTAGGACATATGTCCTATTCAGATTCTCATTATATCCTGATACTCGAGGGAGAAAAAGGAGGTTGCATTCATGTTCAGCGCGCTCGCTCCCCTCGTGGGCGTCCTCATAACCTTGATGAATGGCTTGAATAGCCGTTTTTCCGAAAGCGTCGGCAGCCTGGTTGCCTGTCTCGCCATACATGTAGCGGGTCTCTCGGCGGTTTCGCTCCTTCTTCTCGTGAAGAAGGAGGCGCGGGTGCCTGGCCGGCTCCCCTTTTATTATTTTCTCGGCGGAGTCATTGGCGTTGGGACGGTCTTCTCCAGCGCCTATGCCTTCACCGCCCTGGGCGCTTCCCTTGCCGTGGCGCTCGCTCTCCTTGGCCAGACGATATTCTCCCTTGTGGTGGACAGTACCAGTTTTCTTGGCAGGACGAAGCATCCCTTCACCCTGCTCTCCCTGCCCGGGCTTGCCCTCGCCGTCGCTGGGGCGTCGGTAATCGCCCGGGACTGGCGCTCGGATGCTCTGGCGATGTTCGTTGCCCTCGCTTCCGGCGCGCTGCCGAGCCTCTCCTTCGTCCTCAACGCCGAGCTTGGCCGGAAAAAGGGTGTTCTGCGCAGTACGCGCGCCAACTATATTGCCGGCTTGGCGACGACCATCGCGATAATCGCCGTGATAAGACCCGATATTGCCGCGGCATGGCAAACCGTAAAAGCCGCAGGTCCCGTCCTTTCTCTCGGAGGCGGAGTCATGGGCGTCGGCGTCGTGGCTTCCATGAACCTCGTGTTCACGCGAATGCCTGCCTTCTCGGCGACACTCCTCGTATTTTCGGGTCAGTCGCTCGCTGGCATTTTGATCGATTACGCGGCCGAGGGCTTTTTCGATCTGAGGAAACTCGCGGGCGTCTGCGTGCTCCTGATTGGGCTCGCGGCCAATTCCTTTCTCGCGAATCGCGCAGGATACGCGGCAAGGTTGGACTTCGTGACCCGGCGAAAGGTCTTGCCGAAAGCCGCAAAAAATGGAAAATGATAGGGAATTTGCATCCGGAAGCCATTTTGAATCGGAGGGAACGTGGGCAACTACGAACTTGTATTCCTGGACGCTGACGAGACAATATTCGATTTCAGGCGCGCGGAGAGCTATGCCCTTGCCCAAACCTTCGCTCAATTCGGCTTGAAGCTGAAGGAGCGCGCGATCCTCGATTACGAGGAAATCAACAAAGGGCTATGGCTTCTTTTTGAAAAGGGCGAGATGGATCAGGAATTTCTCAAGGTTGAGCGATTCAGGCGTCTTTTCCTGAAGATCGACGCGGAAGTCGACCCGCTGCTCTTTAGCGAAGCATACATTGAATGGCTTTCCAAGGCATCTTTTCTCATAGAGGGAGCCGAGGAATTATGCCGCTATCTGAGCGAAAGATACAGGTTGGCAGTCATCACCAATGGCATCAAGAAAGTACAAGTCTCCAGGATTGGAAATTCGACCATAAAGCAATATCTCTCTGCCCTCATCATTTCCGAGGAAGCGAAAAGCAGCAAGCCCAATGGAGGAATATTCGACTACGCGTGCCGGATTCTTTCTTTCCATGACAAGAAGAAGATGATCATCGTCGGCGATTCGCTCAGCTCCGATATAAAGGGCGGAATCGATTATGGCATTGATACATGCTGGGCTAACCTTGCTCTACGGAAGAATGAGAGCGGCCTCGTCCCAACATACGAGATACGATCGCTGCTAGAACTTCGGACGATATTGTAAAGTGTTGACGTTATGCGATCTCTTAATTCAATGGTGGCATCGTAAAAAAGAAGGTGGAACCTTTGCCGATTTCGCTGTTTGCCCACGCAGTTCCGCCGTGCCTCTTGACGATGCGCGCCACAATGGAGAGCCCTACGCCGGTTCCCTCGAATTCGCCTTCCTTGTGAAGCCGCTGGAATACGCCGAATAATTTGTCCATATAGTGGATGTCAAAGCCTACGCCTGTATCCTTCACGGAATAGACATTCATGCCATTCTCGAGATGTCCCTCGATTTCGATCCGTCGATCCTGTTTAGGCATCGAATATTTTATCGCGTTGCCAATCAGATTGATCCAGACTTGTCTCAGCAAAGTCTTGTCGCCTTGGCACATTGGAAGCGGCGAAAGGGAAAAGGTGAAGCCTTCCAGAATTTGCGGCGTCGCGATATCGCGATAGCAGGATTCTGCGAGCGCTGTCATATCGATGTGATCGAAAATCAGGTTGCTTCTTGACACCTGGGATAGGGACAATATTCCCGTGATGAGTTCATCCATCCTGTTCGCGTTGTAAATGATTCGGTTCAACATCCGCTCGCCTTCAGAATCGATTTTATCGGCGCATTTCTGGATAATGACCTGCGAAAATCCATTTATGGAACGGAGTGGAGAGCGCAGATCGTGCGCGACTGAATAGGTAAAGGCTTCCATCTCGCTGTTCGCGTTCCTAAGTTCTTCGGTGCGCGTCGTCACGCGGCTCTCGAGATCCGCGTTGAGACGGCGGATTTCCTCATCCGCCTGCTTTCGCTCAGCGATTTGTTTCTGCAGATACTTGGTTTTCAAGGCTACTTGCTTGTTCAGCGAGATAATCCAAGCCCCCAGGAAAAGCGCGAAGATGATCAAGCCCAAGGCACCCCAGAGAAGCCAGGGAGGCAAGCCATTCGATGGAGGCGGCATCGTCCATTTTGAGAAGGAGCGGCTATAGAAAGAGTCCTTATCGCCGATCATTGAAGCCATGAGCTGGTCTATTCCCGACAGCACATCGCCGTTGAGGTTCTTGGGAACCGCGAATTCAAGGGCGATGGGAGAAAAGCTTATCGGCGTAATGGGGATGGAATATTCGCGGGCTAGTTCATTGCCAAGTGAATAGATACATACGCCGGCATCTGCGGTCCCGGAAGCGATCGCTTCCATTACCTCTCGGTTATCGTTGGTAAGAACGATTTCGCAATGAATGGCGAAGGATTTTATGTAATTCACAAAACCGGTGGTGAAAATGCTTCCCCTGACCCCCGCGACTTTTTTCCCTTCCAGATCGAAGACAGTATGTAAGGAGAGCTTTTTGCTTGCGAAGAGTACTCCACTGTCGATATAGACAGGGTTTTTGCTGAAGTCGTAGATGGCCTGTCTTTCTTGGGTAAAGCCGACCGCGGGAAGTAAATCTATTTCTCCCTTTTCAAGGCTGACAAGTAGTTCGCCCCAAGTCCCGTTCACATAGTGGATCTGCCAGCCCAGAGCGCGGGAAAAATATTCGACTAAATCTATAAAAAGCCCAGCGGGCTTGCCGTCTTTTATCAGCACGAGCGGAGCGGCCGGAAATACGCCAACCCGCACAAGCCTGGTCGCCGCATACAATGGAAGACATGGGAGCAGCGCAAAGCAGAACAAGAAAACAAGCATTTTCTTTGGCGACCGTGATCGCCATTTACCTGATTGCATTCAATATCTTCTCGTACTTTTCCTTGTAGACTTTCTTGCCTTGAGCGCTGACATTGCTCCAATCCCGCTGAAGCTTGCCTCTAATTCTTGTCAGCTCCTCGTCCAGTCCATCTCCTATATTCGCATAGATATCATGGAAAAGGGAAGCGAGCGCCTGGATATGCGCAAAAGCTTTGGCATCAGCCATCAAAACTTCTTCAATGCTTGCCTCGGCGCGATCCATTTTCATGCTTTTATTACCGAAGCAATTCTTGACTTTTAGAATGCGATCATCAGGATACCCTAAATGGGACAGGAGGGAATCAGCGCCTTCCTTCGGGCTTAAGGAATTTTCCGCTTTTCCTGTGAATCCTTTCAGCGCCGTAAAGTGATGCAAAAGGGTGGCGATGATGACGATCTCCTCATCGGCCCCATATTTTTGGGAAAGTTCGCGGGTAATCATGATCATGGACCGGATCTGGTCCATCCACAACTCGTAATCGAAGGCTTTGCTTTCCAGCCTGAATGCTGTCGCGACGAGCAAATACAATTCTTCTATGATTTTTGTTTGCATGGATTTAGTATGATTATAGTTCATTTCCTCAAAAAATGAAGCCGATTTATGTTTTTTGTAGCAGGCACATCCACTCGCGCAAAAAAAGGAACCGTCACCACAGACGGTTCCTTTTCGCAGGTCTCCACGCATCCAATCAGCCGAGGAGAAGAAACCTGCCGCGAATCAGTTCGCTTCCTTGGCGGCCATGATCGTCGATGGCAGATCTTGACCAAGATAGTGCAGGGCTAGATACCCTGCGACCGTCTTCTTGGCTGGATTCAGGAAAGTGCCTTCGCCATCCACCGTCAGTGGGCCTAGCAAATAATCCTGGAACACGGGAAGCGGCGCCGCGCTCAAGGTGATGGTGTCGTTGGCGTTGAGCGTTCCGCTTATCGTGCCGTGGATGCTTTTATCTCCCCAGTTTACGCCCGATTCACTCCAAGACCCGATTACCTCATTGGTATCGAAGTTGGCTGTCGCGTTGAATATCAATGTCTGGGGCGTAGGCGTGTCGAATAGGTAGGTCGCGGCGCCGACATAATTCCTGACCTTCATGCCTGGGAAGATCGGTGCTCCTACGACGTAGCCGCTCGATGCCACGCCATTGTCGATCTTCGTTATCTCGCCCAAAAAACCGGTGGAGGGAGAATAATTTCCCTGGAAACCGAAGGATATTCCATCGTTCGCTTCCGTCATTCCCCCCATGACGCCTAATTCATAGTTTACGTAGAGATTTGGCAGATCATAGATGACTTCCTTGTATGCCAATTCGCCATCCTGGATAAATCCGCCGGAAGAAACTGGGTAAAGGACACGGACAATTTTTCTTGGGCTGTTGACGTAGAATTCAAAGAATACGCAGTTTGACCCTATAACCGCCGTTCCCACAATCTTTTCAGGGGCCAGGTTCCATGCGGCGTAGAGGGTTTGAGAAGTCTTGCCCGTTACCTTGGTTGTTGGCGTGATCAATTTCCCTTTGCCATCCGTCGCTGTCCACCAGCCTCCGAAGGCATAGCCGATCCTGCTTGGCACGGGCAGCTCGCCATAGGCAAGCCCTTGAACGACGCTTTTTCCGCTTGTTTCGACGGATCCTCCATTCGGGTCAAAGGTTACCGCGACACTGTCGGTTTTCTGATTTCCCGAAGCGGCAAGCCCTTTCGTCGCTAAAGTTCCCTCGCCGAGACTATTCAAATCACTCGCCGATTTAGTGAATCCGTTGATATTGCAGGATGCAAGGCCAAGCATCAATGCTGCAGCAATCACTGTGCACTTCGCCGCCATCGTCCTCACTTTTTTCATGGTTCCTCCCTTTTTATCCATCAACATATTTATTCTACTAAAACCATAAAGTATTGGCTTTCGACTGTCAAATGGAAAATCAATGCCGTAGCCTGCTAAAATCGGGATTGGAGGGGTATTGTCAATATATAAATAAAGCCGCCGATGAAGGCGGCTTTTCCATAATCGGGCTGGTGGGATTTGAACCCACGGTCTCTTGGTCCCGAACGGGGTGGCGTGTTCCCATAGCAACATACAACCCCATATCTATTGGATAAAGTGATTTTTCTTATCATAATTTTGAATGGGTACATTATGTGATGTACACGACCGTGTACACTATAAAATTGGCATTTATCTGAGGATATGTTGTATCTGGATCAGCGAAGTGATGCCCAAGCAATGGCTCCGACAGCACCAACTGCTGCCCCTATTGCGGCTCCAACCGGGCCCGCAATCGCCAGCCCCGCTGCCGTGCCGGCGGCAATCAAGGTCGTCGATCGCCAAGCGTCCCGCTGACGTTGTGCACGGTCTCGGGCAGCGAGGGCATCAGAGAGATCCTTCAGGATCATCTTAAGGGTTCGGCTGTTCATCTCCTGCGAGGAGTCTGACCACTTCTGCAATTCCGTCAGCGAGGAATTTAATCCGTCCCGCTCGATCGACAATCCCTCCAGCTGTTTTAGCAATTCTGAAACCTGCGCTTTGAGCGTTGCCGATTCGGTCACTAAGTCCTTGCTCTCGCTCGAGAGCATTGTTGAGAGCTGCTTCAAAATGGCCCAGGATTCGGCCTTGCTCGATGAGCTGGGTATCGAGGGCGCTGCGCTCTGCGTCGCCGACGGCGCGTCCCCGGGCGTCTCCTGCGCGAAAGCCAAACCAGAGACCAACGCCGAGAAGCACAGCACAAGCAACAGCCGCAAGAATGATCTTGATCTTTGCATTCATTGATCCCCCTGCTTATTGCTTTCAGCGAGCGCTGGATTGAAATATTGTCCCTGAAATTTATTGTCCATAACATTCGCTGTCAGGTATGCTCCCGCGATAGCGGTCATCGCCGTAATGATGCCTGGCCCAACTTGAGCAAAAACTGCCTTAGTCGGAGTCGGATCGATATACAGGGTGATGATATAGAGAATGGCAAACGTGAGCTCCATCCAGAGCGTCGTTATACCCTTCGTGATCTTTTTCATTCCATGTACTCCCCGGGGTTTATCCTCGCTCCACGGTCATCGATCTTCTTGATACTATGATGGATTTCCCAGTGAACGTGAATTCCGGTGGGGCCTTCCACATAGCCGGCGTTGCCTACCGGCCCTAGGATGTCGCCGGCCTCGACGGGGACTTTGACCGTGCGCAAAATCCTCGCGGGGAGAGGAGTCTTTTTTATCGTTTCGATATGATCCCCGTAGTGGAAATCGACGGTTGCCTTGGCCGATCCATCCAAAAGGATGTCAGCCCAAAAATGGGCCAGGATGTGCATTCGATGCGTCTTGTCTTCTTCGATGACGATGATGCCGCCGAAGACGTCTTCGAAATAATTATGCCAGGGTATCTCGAGGATGCTTGGCTTTTCCTTTTCGTCCCATCCGCTGCCGCGAATAATGATATATCCGCGGGCGATGCCTTTTACGGGGGAACGTGCGAGGCCATCGCCAGCCGCAATATCGAGGGCTTCGTGCTTATACCATCGCTTCTCCGGCTTCACGGAGAGCGGGCGCATCTGGTCGAAGGGCGCCGTTATGACTCCGTTTTTGATGACGTTCATTTAGGCACCGCCTGGACGATCTTAGCCACTTCAATAAGCTTTGCTGCGCCCATAAGGAGAGACCCTGCTGAAGATATAATGGCGACAGCAATCGCAATCTTGAGTTCTGTTGTCGCTGTTTTCATCTTCGCGTGGGCTTCAAGGTGTGCATCGATCTTGCTAGATGCATCACAGGCGACTTTCTCTGTTTCAGAAAGGCGCTTTTCATGATCCCGTACCTGCGACCTGATGCCGTTGTCGCGCGTCCGATCATCGCCCCAAAAGGCTGTAGCAAGCTCAGTCACGAAAGCGGTGAGCTGTGCAAGGTTATGGATCTCCATTCTGCCTCCGATGGTCTTCCGCGGGCATCAATATTTTACCAGCGAAGACAATGCCCCAACCTCAGCCGCAATCTCAAAATTGCAGTTTCTTACTTTAGCCGCTACTATATCGGTGGCCGTTCCAAATATGGCGCTTTTTGCTGATGAGTAAGCCCGACACCCCTCCATCCATATAGATGGGTTTCCATCATTAAAGGCATAATCAACTGGACCAAGATTCAGGGGACCAGAGTCGGAGTCAAAGGCGCAACCACCCAAGATCCATGATTGAGTCAAGGTATGCACATCTGCCACATTTGGCCCTTTATTTGCCCAATAGGAACAGTTAAGTCGAATGATTGAATTGCCATCATGGATCGTGCTGCCATTATTATTATCTAGAGCTGCTCTATATCCGTTATGATGCCCACGACAATCGATCTCCACTGCGTGTACCTTAGGTCCAGTTACTGAGTGATAATTTAGTCCGTCATCATTTGGGTTCCAAGCGGATTCGCAATTTTGGAAAATAACAGTTGGTGTAGACTTTATTCTTATCCCTTCGCGAAATGAGAAAAACTGTTTTACAGATTTTCCATAAAGTTCAGTGCCTGTGATACCATCAATGCCAATGCCTCCATGAGATCCACCATAAAGGGTTATTCCTTCAAGGTATACTTTTATTGCGGTACTAGGATTATATATATATAGGTTATATCCAACGGAGGGGAGTACCCAGGTTGATGATGAGGGCACCGCATCATCATCAAGTCGAACATAAACATCAGTGCCATCCCAAAAATAGGATCCAGGCGTTGCTTCGACTGCCGCGATTGAAGCAACTTTAGCTAAGTTTTTATATTGACTTGGATCAAGAACATTAATTGATCGGGTATCAAGGACTTCGATCGGATCCGAGGCGAGTGTTGCTTTATAGGTATATGTAAACCCAGAAGCCAACGTCCAAGAAAGTGCTTCATGAGTTGAAAATGTGACATCACCATCACCATATTGAATGATACCAACAGATTTATTTATATACCCAGAAACGTTCATGACCTTTGATTGAGTATAGAGGCCGGTTCGTGCTTTTATCAGTACTACGTCAGATTTTGCGACTGCGTAGGCTAATGTCGCAAATGGAGTATCAGGTGTTAGGCCATCATTACTATTATTGCCCGTTGGACTGATATAATAAGTCTTGCCAGAAGGTTTTTTAGCTGAAACATCATAGTCTGTCCTATAATTTCTATTCCCATCAGTCCAAATGTGTCCAACCAGAGGGTGTGAAGTCCAAAGGAAGCCTACTGGAGTAGATACCGAAATAAGAAGGTCGCCTTGACCAAATATGGCTTTGATCTTTTCGCGAACGCTTGCACCAATCGCGGCACCTATAGTGCTTGCAGCGGAGGCTCCCGCTAATGTTGGACGTCCATACGATGCCCCATCTGCGATGTTGTCAAGATTGTCTGATCCAATAGCTGGAGATATGCTATAACCTCCAGTTGTTAAGATACTTACAATCCTATCAGCTAGGTCTAATCCTACAGCAGCAGCAATTGCATTTGCATCTATAGCTCCACCTGCTGTAGGAAGTCTAAAAAGAGTGTCCAATAAATCAGCTAAATAGGTTGCGCCGGCAGCTCCACCAATAGCATTTGCTGCAGTAACACCAGCAGCGGTAGGCAGGAGGTTTTGTCCTAAATTCACTTTAACATTCAAGCTCATCTATACCCTCCAGGGTGTTTAGGGACTTCCTATGAAGCGTAGTATTCCAGGATTCTCTGCAATATAGATCCTGAAATTCTTCACATAGGCTCGCGCAAAAGTTGTGTTCGTAACCCATGCATAAACTTGAACAAGATCATCTGCAATAAAGCCGCTTATATCTTCTGAAAAGGTGACATATCCATTTGCGGTGATTGATCGAGTGGTTCCCACTTGAGTCCCTTTTTTATAGACAGCGGCATAGGCTGTGAGGCCAACGTCATATCGATCGGCAACGAGGTTTAGATCGAACTTGACTCGGAATTGGCCGCCGGCCACTATCTGCAGCTCTTTGAATTTATACGGGGTCGATGAGTCATAATAGAATTCAGCATCCAGATATCTTACGAGGTTGTTTCCGGCCGTCACGTTGGCAAAAACAAGTTCGCTCAGCGTTGCCTTCCCCGATATCGTTGCATTCACGAACTTTGCGCCAAATGCTTTGATAACCTGGTTCGCTACATCGAGCATGAATCCCGCGGTTGGATTCCCGTCGGTTTCCGCATAATCATGGGATTTCAAATAGCCGGAGGCGAGCAGCACAATCTCTTTGGCGAGGATCCGGCGAGCGATGAGCAGTTCAATTGATGTCGATGAAACCGAAACATAAGCTGTTGAGGTGCAGTAGCCGGCATCGACCGCGGCCAGGATGGCGAGGGCACAGGTTTCCGTTTGCTCTTCAGTCGGAGTAGCCTGGCGTTCCCAACCGTTGAGGGACCATTTATAGATGCCGCACAAAGCGGCGGTCATAGAGAAAAGAACGATCCAATCTCCGATGATCGCTGTCGAATAATAGGTGGTCGCGGTTGCGTTGGCCACATAAGCGAAGGATCCACGGAAACGCGGCACGAGGCCAGGGACAGAGACTATTGGCGCGAGGTTTGGAATCTGATAGTCTGCCCAGGTAAATTTCTTCTCCATCCCGATCGAGGAGTAGCCCTGAACCTCTGCCGCGGTGAAAGCGCGCGCGGCATCAACCTCTTCGTCGATGGCGGTTTTTGCGGTGGAGGCGATCGATGCATGCGGGATCAAACTGAAAACTACTTCAGATATGGTCTCGGGGCCGCATACATAGGATCCAAGCAGCTCTCCATTTGCCCAGATCTCCGCAGCGGTCCCGTTGTGAACTACTCCAGCCGGATACCATGTGTTGATCTCTATTCCCGAGATCTCATAATCACGATAGATTCCATCAGGGAATCTCAGCTCAATATGAAGAATTGAGGTAAATGCTTCATGGGCAGGATCTGAAGAAACGACCGCCAGGGTCTTCAGGATGGTCCAGCCCGCAGAGATGTCCTGAAGGCCATAGTCAACATCAACCGTATCGGTTTCGTCGCATTCAAGAGCCTTGCCTCGAGCGCCCATGACGATCGTCCCGCCTGATCTCGTCGCATGGTGGCCGGCGCCTGAGTTGTCGATGACAACCGCCCCGGAGACATCGGCATCATCATAGGAGCGATGCGCGAGGATCTGTCCTGAGAGCGGCTGTTCCGGAGTCACTTTCTCCGATGCGGGAGGCCATACCTTGGACATCGTCTGAGATTCGCTCGTGACGGTTATCCCTGCCGCAGTAAGGAGCTGGATAGCTTCATATTCGATATAGGCTTTCGAGGAAGATCGTTTCCTTCGGTTGATCACCGCATATACTGACGTCCCATTCCTGGCTTCAATGAGTTTTACTTTTGAACCTAGGCCCAGTACCTGATTGCAGCCGAAAGAGTATTGTTCTTCAGCATAGAGATCTTCAGCGAGTGCGGTCGCGAGCGCCTGGGCTGATGTTTTATCGAAAAGATATTGCGAGGCATATTCTCGCGCGTTCGTTTCCGTTCCTAAGGGAAGCGCCTTCTCAGTACCGATCTTCTTCCTGATCAGCGCATCAGCATAGATCTCGAATATTCGGATCTTTCCCGTTGTTGTCGCGCTATTCAAGAATCTGACGCGAGCCTGGTGAGATTCGAACAGGTTTATATCTACTGCGATACCATCATCAGCTTCGGAACTTATCACCGCTCCCGAAGTAGCAACGAGCGTCAGGTCTTTGTTGGCTAGCCGCGTCTCACGGGAGAGATAGGGCTTATCCAACCACTTCTGGACATAGGTTTGATAGATATCTTCGATGTCGGAATCTTTCGGGTAAAAGTCGGCTGCAGCGATCGCTTCACCAGTAAAATTACCTTCCGAATCAACAGGAAGATCTGCTCTATATACCAAGACACCATCGAGGATTTCGAGCTCCGCCCAAGTGACTTTTGCGCTGTCGCGATAATCAGCGCGATTCTCGAATTTGAACGGAACGACGGTGGAGAGATCTTCAGGACCCAACTCAATCGCGGCCGCTGTAGGTTTCCATGGGAGTAGGGTGAGTACACCGGATGCATCAGGATGAATCACATAGCCATATTCCATGAATAGGACATCGAGCAGCTCTCGGTAGGTTGATTCATCCTTGATCGCGCTGAATGACTGAATCACGGTGGTATTGCTGATGGCTGCGCTAATCTCGGCGGTTGAATAGCCAGCGTCCGTGAGCATCACATGGGCGATAGAATGCGTTTGATCTGCGGGATCCCAAAGTTTATAACCTGGGGAGGCCACGAGCGCCGGCAGCTGGCGGGTGATGGAAACCTTCTCATCGAGGCGCCATGAGTTGTCGACCGCTTCGAGCGAGATCTCGCTGATATGGTCAGAGGTCTCATTGGCGACAGAGGGCTCGATGACACCAAAGAAGAGAGCGGAAGCGTCGATCGCATTCTTTACGTTGATCCAAATCCGAGCATCGGCGGCGCGGAGTTTCCCCAGGATGGTGGCATCGTACTTCAGGTTGCATGAGAATTTATCGACAGTGGACCTTTTCTCGCTCGAGAAAGCAGCCTCGTCGATGTTCCAGGAAGGATATCGAATAAGGCCAGAGACATCGGTCCAGCCCGACTCTCCGGGGAAAGCAAGTTCTACGGTGATGCGCCGGATCATCCAAATACTCCAATAGGAGAGCGGCCGCAGCGCTTCAGCTTTTTCCCTGCTTCCTCGAGTTTTCCATAGAGATCATCAACGCCATAGATAGGCGCGTTTATCTGGATGATGACGGCCTCTCCGCTCGGTCCGTAGCGGTTTGGAGTTCCTATCGGTTCGACGCGTACCCGCTCGCGGCCGCCCGGGTTATCTCCAACCTTGAGGAGCCGCGTTCCTGAAGTGATGAAGTCGGCGCCGTACTTCGCCGCGGAGATCTCGGGGAGAGACTGGGCTTCGTTGGTCGCTTTTATGCGGGCATCGATCGTCTTGAGCTGAGCTGTCAGCTCCTCATCCCGGCCAGACCAGAACTTTTGCCAGCCAGTCATTCCGTTCAGTTCATCCTGAAGCTTTTTCCCTTCGACGCCAAGAACAGAAAGCTTTTGCGCTTTTGCGTCTTCAATCTGCTTCAGCATGTCCTCAGCGGCCTTTACAGGGGCATTGGCGTCTGCTTTTGCAGCAGCTTCATTCGATCGAAGGGCTGCAGCTTGATCCTTGTATTCTTGGGTAGAGATGAGTCCGCGCTCCCACTGATCCTGGAGTACCGAGAACTCCATATCGAACTGTTCTTCTATCTTCTTGAGATTTTCGTCGCGGAGCTCGCGCTCTTTTTCAAGCTGGTCCTCAATGAGGTTTACCCTCATTTTTGCGAGATCAGTTTCAGCCTGGATTACCGGATCGATAATGTACTGATCATAGTCGACTTCGCGGACCTGGCCGGATGCGGAGATCGCTCCGGCAGCGATCGCAGAGACCCCTCCAAGGGCCAGAAGACCAATCGCGACGGGTAACATAGGGAGTCCACCCTCTACGATCAGCCTGAGGCCAGCATTCAAGGCAAGCATTGAAGTTTGCTGCAGTGCAGAGGCAAAGAATTGCTTCATGGAGGAACCGAAAGCATCAGCGGAACTTTCACCTGATGCCATCGCCCCGCCTATCGCGGAGAGAGTGTCGTATATTCCAGATGCCGCAAGAGTTCTAGCGACATCTTTTATTTCTTTCTTTAGATCTTCGAAGAATTTTACAGATTCAAATTTACCAAGACCCTGCTTTAATTGACGAATAATGGCATCGAGTTGTTCAATTCTCCCTGACGCATCACCAGCTGCGATTGCAGTAAGGCGAAGGCCCTCAGCATACTTAAGGAGGGAAATATTCTGAGCATCAATCGCTTCTTTTGTTCCTTGATAAAGACTAAATAAGTTATCTTCTTTCGAGGCAACTTCTGATTGTGCCTTTCGCGTCGCCTTTTCTGATTCCCACATTCCGAGGTAGAGTGCTTCGGTTGCGTCCTGGAAGACCTTGAGCTCACGGGCTTTGCCATCTTCGATCCATCCCTGTCGGGCTTTAAAATCGGCGTCTTCCTGCTCGCCGGCGTTCTTCGCCATGGCTTCTCGCGTCGCCTTTTCGGATTCCCACATTCCGAGATAAAGCGCTTCGGTTGCGTCCTGGAATACCTTGAGCTCACGGGCTTTGCCATCTTCGATCCATCCCTGTCGGGCTTTAAAATCGGCGTCTTCCTGCTCGCCGGCGTTCTTCGCCATGGCTTCTCGCGTCG
>Ga0172379_10003117_pt1 | contig 27206 bp, 30 predicted proteins | sample GrowelOW334metaG_FD_119756 | JGI IMG/M metagenome (GOLD analysis project Ga0172379, IMG submission 119756) | Groundwater microbial communities from an aquifer near a municipal landfill in Southern Ontario, Canada - Groundwater well OW334 metaG | ecosystem: Environmental > Aquatic > Deep...
AATTTGCATGGCGGATAAATAAAAATGCTCACTGATTGTTCAAAATTATTTTCCAAATCCGGTTTATTCTTAAAAATCGCTTCGAGCGTTCGCACCGATGTCGTGCCCACCGCGATAATTCTTTTTCCGTTTTGTTTCGCCGCCCAAAGATTATTTAAAACCGCCCGTGAAACAAAAACCGCTTCCGAATGAATTTTATAATCTTCAATATTTTCCGTGTCCACCGAATTAAAAGTGCCGAGACCAACATGCAAAGTGATAAATTCCAATTGGCAACCGGTCTTTTTTATTTTTTTCAGCAACGCGTCCGTAAAATGCAAACCCGCGGTTGGCGCGGCAGCCGAACCGATCTGTTTTGCGTAAACGGTTTGATACTGTTTTTTCAATTTCGACTGTTTTTCGGTTGAATGAATGTAGGGAGGCAGCGGCATTTCTCCGATTTTTTCCAAAACAGCAAACAGGTCTTCTCCGGTTTTGTTGAATTTCACCAGCCAACTTTTATTGTTTGTCGGTTCAATCAGTTGCGCTTCCAATTTATTATCGAACACCAATTGAACATTTGGCAATGGATTGCGCGCGCCGACCAGACACTCCCAAATTCCCGATTCTTTTTCTTTGAGCAATAACAATTCCGCTTTTCCTCCGGTTGATTTTTTGCCGATAATGCGGGCCGGAAAAACTTTGGAATTATTAAAAACCAAAACATCGTTCGGCGTTAAATAATTTACAATGTTTTTAAAAATTTCATGTTTAACGATTTTCTTTTTTCGGTCATAAATCAAAAGCCGCGACGAATCCCGAGGATCGGCCGGGCTTTGCGCGATTGATTCTTTCGGCAAATGATAATCAAACAAGCTTAATTTCATAATTCAAACGCTTTTCTCACTTCTTTCAAAACTTCCTGCCCCGCCAATCTATCGTCATAGTCAGTACCAATATAATTAAAAATTTGAGTTCCTTCAAAATTAAACAGAAAAACCGCGGGTTTCGCAACTTCCTTTCCTTTATAAACCGTTCGCAAATCAAACGCATCGATCAATTTAAATTTTTCATCGGATAAAACCGGGAAATGCAGCTTCAAAAAAGTTTTCAACAAACTGGATTTGAATCTGGTGTCGCAAGAAATCGCAACCGGCTTTACATCCAATCGCTCAAATTGTTCAAAAACATTATTCAATTCGGATAATTGTTTCTTGCAATGGTTGCACCAGGCGCCACGAAAAAAAATCACCAGCAAATTTGATTGTTCCTGCAAATCGCGCAATGTTTTAGATTCTCCGTCGGTATTGATAACCGGAATGTCAAAAATTTTCATATTAGCAACAATTATCCCAATCGATTATACCGTTTAATTCTTCCAATTTTTTTTCATACTCCGTCAAACAATTATCTGAACAAAAAACCACATCGTGTTTGACGAGTTCACTTTCTTTTGCCACATCTTTTTCGCAAACAATGCATTTCATATTCTATTGTTTATTATAAATGAAAACCAAATCTTTTTTTTGCACTTTCCCTGAAACTTTCAAACCTATTTCCGAACGATTTGCCGCTTTTTGCACGGATTTGTTGTCAAATTCCATTGATTCTATTTTTTGTTCAATGAAAGTATTCGGACCTTCAATAATGATGTTATCACCGACTTTCAAACCTGCGCTTTTCAACTCGACAACCGCCACATTGATTTTCGGATAATAATGTTTTACGAAACCGGCAAATATTTTTTCGGATTTTGATAAATTATCCGCTTTATCAAGACTAATCCCCTCTTTCCCCGGCGTGCCGAAATAAAATCCGGTATAAAAACCGCGATTGTAAACGGATTTCAATTCTTCAATCCACGCTAAAACTTTTTTTTGAGTATAAGTTCCAGCATAAAAAGAATCAATCGCCTCGCGATAACATTTTGCGGTCGTTTGAATGTATTTCGGATCGCGTCTGCGACCTTCGATTTTTAGCGCCCGAACGCCTGATTTTACCATTTCGGGAATAAATCCGATCATACACAAGTCTTTCGCGCTCAAAAAATATTTGCCTTCGCTTACAATTTTATTGTCTTCATCATCGGTCAAAGTCCATTGCTTTCTGCACGGCTGGCCGCAAGTTCCGCAGTTGGCGGATTTGCCATACATGTTGGCTGATAACAAACATCGTCCGGAAATCGCATAACACATCGCGCCGTGCGCAAAAACTTCCAGTTCGACTTTTGTTTTTCGGCTGAGTTGTTTTATTTGAGTCAAAGTCAACTCTCTGGCAAGCACAATTCGTTTCGCGCCAAGTTTTCTGTAAAATTCCGCGCTTTGCCAATTGGAAACATTTGCTTGGGTGGAAATAATGAATGGCAGTTTTAGCTTTTTCGCAATCTCAATAATCGCCGGATCCCAAACGATTACCGCGTCGACACCGGCTTTTTTTACCAGTTTCAGCACTTTATTCGCCTTTTCCAAATCATCGCCGTAAACGACGGAATTGGCCGTAAAATAGGCCTTTACTCCGCACTTGTGACAGTCGGACACAAACTTTGGAATTTCCCGGATTTTTATGGCGTTGGCATTGGCGCGCAAACTCAATTCAGCGACGCCAAAATAAACCGCGTCAGCATATTCTTTGCAGGCATTGAGACTCGCCCAATCGCGAATCGGACACATTAATTCCAGTTTTTTCAGCATAGATAACAATCAATCGGACCGCCAACGATTATTTGGAAAAAAAGACGATCATGGAAAAAACCGCGTGCAATAACCCGACGATAATCGTCGCGCCGGCCAATCCTTTATGAACATTTAATTTACCAAATTTTCCCTTGTTTATCAAGTATCCGACCAAACCGGTCAAAAACGCCAAACCGAAAGTTAAAAGACCGCCCCACATCATCATCGGCAAACCCCAAAATGAAAGATTGGATAACTCAACCATAAAATTATTTTAATAATAACGATTCCATTATAACAGAAAAAAGGTCTCCGAAGAAACCTTTTTCCATATTCAAACCATTATTATTTAACACCTTTACAAAGATGCAATGTGGCAATAGAGATGTAATGGGGTAAATACAATGTATTCCGTTTGAAAGAGGTGCAGGACAAACCAGCGCCTTGCTGTTCACAATACCCCTCACATTCACTAGTATCAGCACAAGATTTCCCTACATCAGATGTCGTACTTGATGGATAACAACCTATTCTGCCGATAAGACTTTGCTCCACGATTACATTATCTATTCCGGTTTTTTTGCACTTTTCAATCAATGCGCTGTTGGGCTGAAGACACTTTTCACCACCGACTTCCGTTATGGTAAATTCACCTTCCGAAATCGGTGAAGAAGACTGCGGATCAATCGGATTACTACCGATTTGTAAGGGCTTCTGAGCACACCCGGCCAGACCCACAAAACAAATCAACATTATAAAAAACACACTTATTCTTTTCATACGCAAAAATTTAAATTAATTAAATAAACGCTTTTAATTTAAATTTATCTCACAAATCTTCGGTAGACCCATCGTCCCAGCCGCCAGAAAAAATAACCGATCAAACCGATTGTTGCGAGCCACAGAATAATTACCGGGATCGCGAATAACAATTGAATCAGAATGTTTACATAAGAAGTCAGACTTTCGAGCAAACTGCGAAACGCGCGTTTGACTTCCACGAGCGGTTTCCATTTCAGACCGAAAACATTAACATCGGTGTACGCAGTCAAATTGATGGAAATAACCGACATGTCAACTTGTCTCGCCAAGTATTGCAATTGCCCCTGCACCACTTCAATTTCACCGCGCACATTCGCCAATCTGCCAGCCACATCCAGAATATCCGGGATTTTTTCCGCTTTCTTCATGATTTCCTGATATTGAGCTTCTTCGGCCCGCATATTTTTCAATCTCGCCTCGAAATCAATGTATTGTTCTGTAACATCGGTCGCATTCACGGTCTCGGTATCCACTTCGCGCGCCAATTCTTTGACGCTTGCCATCGATGCTTCAAATTCGTCGTTCGGCACGCGGATATTGATTCTCGCACTGACAGTTCCATTGCTTTCTTGATAAAGCTCCGCGCTGTCGACAAAACCTTTTTTACTTACAGCCAACGCTTTTATTTTTTCCACGATCTCGGTCGGATTATCGACAAAAATGTCCAAATAACCGTTTTTGATCACTTTCTTTTCGGTTGGAACCGCGGCATTTCTTGTAGCTGAGACGGATTTACCGACACTTTCACTTTGAAATGCGTACGACGGACTTGGACTAACCGACGACGAATCCATCGCTAACCCGGTCATGCCGGAATAGCCGCCATTGTCAGCGGTTTCCGAATTGCCGCTAAAAACAAAGGCTGCGATGATTATGACCACAATCAACGCCGCGAAAATAATTCCCGCGACAACCGCGACTTTTTTCAAAAGTTGCCTCACATTCATATTATTTTTCTTTAATATCCGACGCGTTAATATAGCCGGATTTAAAATAATGTTTCAATTGGTCTAAAAATTTTTCACCGTCGGCCGGAAATAACTTTTTATTTTCTTTTGAGGTATAATCAATAATCCCGTCATGATTCAATTGCATCGCCAACATAGGGTCGCCTATAACTTCGACCGTTGAATCAATTTGTTTACACTCGGCGATAACTTTTTGAGTGCCGTCGGATTGCAATCGATATATTTCAACAAATTTCATAGGATACGATTTAATAAGTTAGATCACCCGCTGACTGTCGAGGTATCTGACCATGCTTTGAAAGAATTAACGCCAGTTTTTTTATTCTCATCACGCAAGCGGCAACTTCTGTGTCTGTTAAATGTTTTTTCAATTCAACACGCAACAATTCGACTTTTTCAGTATCAGCCACGACACCTTGTAATTTTTCAATGACATCCGCCGGAAACGGCTGATCAAACGGTTCGTTGGCAAACAAAGGCTTAGCATTGCCAAAACACAAACCATGATCAATCGGAATGATTTTTCCGTCTTTGATTAAAAAATTATCATTATGCCGATCCGAATTCCATAAAATATAATCGAGTGCGTAAAGTCGTTTGAAATCCTCCGAGTATCGGACAAAGGGTTCGGCTTTCAATTGTTGGAACTCCTCAAACTCGATATCCAAAACATCGTCAGTATTAAACCGCTGACGCATATTTTCATAAAGTTCCTCCGTTGTTGTTTTTCCACTTTCGACAAATTGCTGACAACTGCCAATTTTTCCTTCTTCCGTTCTAATTACGGTCGGCGGAATTAAATTAAACCCGCAAATGCGATCAACCAAATACGCTGCGCGTTCTCGTTGGAAATATGTGCCCTCGTCAATGTTGTCACGGGACCACGATTCGCCCTCCATCGGTTTAAAAATTGCGCGCCCATCGTCTTTTAACGACAATAATTTAGTAACATTAACACCGCCGGCTAACTCTTCTTTTGAAATCGCCTCGCGTGTCGTTAATAATTCTTCTTCCGGCGTTTCCGCCAATACCTCAACTTTCTTTGTTGAGACTTCTGCCTCTGATTGAGGCAACGGTGCTTCTGCTTTTAATTTTGGACTTCGTAAATAACCGAGCTCTGACATAATCTATTTGTTAATTTATTACATTATAACAAAAAGACTGCCTTGTCGGCAATCTTTATGCTTTTATCAAATTGTTTTTGGTTACGCGTACATCTTCTGCTTGTTGAAAAATTTCTTTGGGAAAGAAGATGCTTTCTTCACGAATTGATTTGTTTTTCTGCCCGGAGTCCGAACCTGTCTGTCATCGGCTGAACGAGCAGTATGACTCTCCGCCAAATAACCCATTTTTTTTACCGGAGTGCGCTCCACTCTGGCATCAGTTCGTTGAAAACTTGAAAAATTGTTTCTTTGTGCCGGTGCGCGACCATAACTCGGGGCTGATCTTTGGTAATTTGAGAAACCGCCTCGTTGGATAGATCCGCGACTAAATCGAGATTCCGTTGAGCGTTCAAAAAATGATTGCATCGGAGCTTCTCGCTTTGGCGGTAACACAGGCAATGCGGAAATCAAAACTTGTTTTCGAATTAATCTTTCGATTTGTTTAATTTGAAATCTTTGGTCAGGACAAACAAATGAAATCGCCTTTCCGGTTTTTCCGGCGCGAGCGGTTCTGCCGATGCGATGAATGTAGTCACTCAAATCATCTGGCAAATCATAATTGATAACTATCGCGATATTATTGACATCAATGCCACGAGCCGCGACATCAGTCGCCACAAGCACGCGATATTTGCCCGATTTAAATCCTTCGAGCGCATTTTTGCGTTGCGCGAAAGTTCTGTCAGAATGCATTTCAATCGCCGCTTGTCCCATATTTTGGACATTTTTCGACAATTTTTTTGCGCCGTGTTTGGTTCTGGAAAAAACCAAGACCGAACCAGTGGTATCCGTTAAAATTTTTTCCAATAATCGGGTTTTGTCGTCACGGTGAACGATGAACATTTCTTGTTCCACTTTATCCGCTGTCGTACCTTGCGGCGCGACTTCGATTTTCACCGGATTTTTCATGAACTTATTGGCAATTTCCGCGATTGCCGGAGGCATTGTCGCTGAAAAAAGCAATGTTTGTCTCTCGGTCGGAGCTTGCGCCAAAATCTGTTTGATTTGCGGCATAAAACCGATATCGAGCATTCTATCAGCTTCATCGAGCACGACGCAATTGACATTTTTCAGAGAAATATTGCGTTGATTCATGTGATCCATCAAACGACCAGGAGTCGCGATGATAACATGAGGCATGCGGCTGATTTGTCTGATTTGAAATCTAATGGGTGCGCCACCGATCAAAACCACGGTTCTAAGACCGACCGCTTGACCGACTTTGAGCATCATTTCCTCGACTTGCGCGGCCAATTCTCTGGTCGGGCAAATAACCAACGCTTGGCTATTTGGTGCTGACATCACTTTTTCCATTAACGGAATGCCGAACGCCAAAGTTTTTCCGGTGCCAGTTTGCGCGATGCCAACGACATCTGCGCCTTTTAAGGCAATTGGAATCACGCGGCTCTGAATCGGAGTCGGTGTGGTAAATTTCTGAATTTCAATCGCTCGAAGTAAGCGATCGCTGATACCTAAATCAGTAAAGCAAACTGAATTGGTTAAGGCTTCAGTTTGAGCCTTTTTGGTAATTTCTGTCATAAAAAATATGCGACCCGATTTCTCACGGGCCACATATTCATGACACTGAAAGCCCTTTTACAGAACTTCCGAAGGAGATTCGAGTCACAGCGCCGTTTCCGACGCTGGCTTGATTAAGAACTACAGTATAGCAAAATTACCCGTCAATGTCAACCGTTTGCGCATTTTAAGCTAGAATATGCTATTATTGAAATGACTGTTGTTTGTCGTTTGTAGACTGTAGGCTGTAGTTCTGTAGCCGGTAGCCTGTGGCTTGTAGCTTGTAGACTGTCGTCTTACGTAAACAAACCACAGCCCACAAAACCACAGGCTACAGGCTACAGGCCACGGGCCACAATCCACAAACAACAAACAACAAATAACAAAAAAAACTATGCAAATACCCAAACGCCGAGCCGGCAATCTGCCGCACATCGTCAAAGATTTCAATATTACCGAAGACAGGTATAATCAGCTAAAAATAGAGCTGGAAAGATTGAAAAAAGTCGTGCATCCCAAAGCAGTGGCTGAAGTTAAGAGACTGGCTGAGCTCGGTGATTTTTCGGAAAACGCGGAATACCAAATCGCCAAAGGTAAATTGCGCGGATTAAATAATCGAATGATGGAAATGGAAGACGAAAATGACCATGCGGTTATAATCAAGCCACAATCAAACACTAATTCTGTCCAATTGGGTAGTACGGTCACTGTGGCGATAAACGGAATTAAAAAAGAATTTACTATTCTCGGCGCATCGCAAACAGATCCGAATTCGGGCGTTATTTCCCACAGTTCTCCTATCGGCACAGCTCTGCTCGGTAGTAAAGTCGGTGATGAAGTTGAGATTCCACTGGCCAGGAAAACCGTGATTTATAAAATTTTAAAAATCGATTAACTTAAAAAATCGCCACGCGGCGATTTTTTATTTGACTACGAAATAAAATCTTTTTTCAACAACAGCATTTCCCATTCGTCACCGACTTCTCCAACCGTCTGAAAATTCAAAGTTTTATACAATTCAATCGCGTGCAAATTCCGCTTATCAACTTCCAAATCCAATTTTTCCAGATGTAAAACATTAAACGCATAATCAATCAGCCAGTTCATTGAAATCAGACCAATTCCCTTTCCGCGATAATCGTCTTCACCGATTAGAATAAAAACATTGCCGATTTTTTCCTTTTCATCAATCTTGCGCACACCCATGAATCCGATCGGCAAATCATCCGCGCAAATCGTAAAAAACTTTTTCGCCGGATTGTTCTCATAATCATCGAACCAATTATTTTCTTTTTGCGCGTCAGTATCCTCGGTCGAGTCACTCGCATACTTCATCGCCGACTGATTATTCAACCACTTGATGCGCAACGGCAAATCTTCTCTGGCGTGCGGTCGAAATGTTATCATATTTTTTTCGTTATTCTTATTTTTATCACTCAATATTTTACACTAATCATTCTTCTTACAATATTGCCAAAGCGATTAACTCTGTTTTTAATTGCTCGATATCCGTAAAAACAATCGTCTTGAAACCCAATTCTTTCGCCGGCAACAAATTTTTTTCTTTGTCATCAACAAAAATCGTCTCTTCTGGCTTTATCTGCGCGGATGCAATTAAACTTTCATACGCTTCTTTTTCCGGTTTTTTGAATTTCAATCCGGAAGAACTGAACCACTGATCAAAATATTCGCCCAATCGATAAAATAAAATCATGTGCGCAAACAAATCAGCATAATTATTCGAAAACAAAATCGTTTGATATTTTTGACGCAAATCCTTTACATGACCCAAAACATCCGCATTGATTTTATATGAATTAAAAAAAACTTTTATTGCGTCGTCGAAATTTTTCAACCCGAGTGTTTTCGAAAAATCGCGCCAAAAAATTTCCGGGGCAATCTTCCCTGTTTCGTACGGATAATCCAATTGCCTGAAAACCTTTTCGATTTCAAAAGCATCTTTACCAGCTTGCTCAGAAAAATTCAAAGAAAAATCTTTGAGCAAATGACCCGAAGTGCAAACCCCGCCCCAATCGAAAATTATATTTTTGATCATAGAAAACGATAGTTATAGCATAACATTTTCACCCTAAAATAAAAATCGCCGTACGGCGATTGACTGGCAGGCCCGCTCGGATTCGAACCGAGAACCTCGGTTTTGGAGACCGATGTTTTACCATTGAAACTACAGGCCTATGAATTTCCGAGAACTGATTACTTATCCAAAGTACCATAATTATTTTAAATTTTCAACCGACTTCTAAATTCCAGCTTATCGCATTACTTCAACTTGAAAAACAGCCAGTTATTCTCTTGGTCATTCAATCTTATCAGCGCAAACCGACCCCTCAACCTTTCACCTCGCAACTCAAAAACGATTTTATCTTTTTTCACGATTTCCGGAATCCATTGACCAGAATCCCAGATTTGCACTTTACCCGCGCCATACTCGCCTGCCGGGATTATTCCTTCAAACTTTGCGTAATCAAGAGGATGATCCTCGGTGCCTACGGCCAAACGCTTCAATCCGCTGACAGACGGCTGTTTGGGGATTGCCCACGAACGCAAAACACCTTTCCATTCCAACCGAAAATCAAAATGCAGATTGCGCGCTTTGTGTTTTTGCACGACAAAAATCAAATTTTTCAGATCGCTGATTTTTTTTATTGGTTTCGGTTCCGTTGTTTTCGTAAAACTGCGACGCTTTTTGTATTCTTTCAAACTCATATGTTCAATAATGTAAACAAAAAACGGGAATTGCTTTTCCCGCTTATGAAAATCTGATTGGACTCGCGGTCAATACTTTATTTTCAAGAATTTCCACACGACGATCTAAATTAGCGACATCTTTGCTAACGGCACTCACATCCTCTGATTCCATTCTCTTTAAACGCGTCAATTGATTCTTGATTTCAACAATTGATTCTTCTATTTCTCCAACGCGCGTTTCAAGCCGACTCACACTCAGTTCAAGCGATGTTAAACGAACTTCAATTTCCGCTATTTTTATTTCAATTGCTTCGACTCTCACCTCGATTGCTTCAACTTTCACCTCGATTGCTTCAACTTTCACCTCGATTGCTTCAACTTTCACCTCGATTGCTTCAACTTTCACCTCGATTGCTTCAACTTTTTCTTCGATTGCCTCAACTTTTACTTCAATACGATCCAGTTTTTGCTGAATTGGTGACAACTTTTGATCGAATTTTTGTTCGAGCGTGCGCTCAAATAATGATTCAAGCAATTTTAGATCGTTTGTATCTAACATATACTTATATTCTATATGCCGACGCAAACGGAGTCAATTATCTAAAAGTGGACAAAGGTTACAATTTCATCAGGTCTTCTAAATATTTTTGTAGGGCAAATTCTTTTGAAGCTTCGAGGCAAGCGACTTGCATTTCCCGATATTTCTCAACATTTACGGCTACCGCTTCGTTCAACGCCCGCAAAAAACTGACTTCGTTTCCCGCCTCAAAAAGGAAGCCTCTTTTCCCCACTTCAACCAACTCGCCCGCTCCGCCGATATTTGCCGCGACAACGGGAATGCCGCACGCAAACGCCAATTGAATCACCGTTGGCGAATTTTCATAGCAAAGCGACGGTACAATCAAAAAGTCCACTTGTTTTAAAACTTCGATTAATTGCGATTCATTTAATCTCCCTAGAAATTTTATATTTCCCGCGGATGATATTTTTTCCGTAGCCAAACTGCCGCTTCCAGCGACCCAAAGATCGGCCAGTAACTTATTTTTTGCCCACAAATCCGCAAGCCATTGAATTCCTTTATGAATTTCCAATTGACCGATGAAAAGATAACGATAATTTTTTTGACGCAACTGATTCGCAATTTCCGGAATTGCCGTCAACAACGGATTGCGCAAGACAACTTGTTTTGATTTTGGGAAAAATCCTTTGGCCGAGTAAAATCTCAACAACCAATTTGACGGTGAAACAATTATTTCCGGTGAGCCGAACAAGTCGCGACATATTTTTTCATATATTCTCGTCAAAAATCCGGCCACGACAAACCCGTTTTCTTTTCCTTTTATTATCAAGCCCGATGGAACGGAAAGCTGCACATCATGCAACACATGACAATGCTTAATTCCCAGCTGTTTTATCAATCGCGGCAACAAATAACCGATGCCTTTCAAATTGTGCGTAATAACAATCTCAGGCTGCAACTCTTTCAATAATTTTTTTACCGTAAAATAGCTGTGCCAATTGAATGTGTCGAGCGCGTGCCAAAGCAATCTGATTGGCGCGGCATGTTTATAATCATCAAGGTAATAAAAAAGATTCATTGGTTTGAATCTGCAAATAGTGAGATTGTTTTTGCGTTCAATTTCAATGCCAGGAGTCGGCCGCGTGGAAATGACCGAGACTTCATGGCCTTGCGCCGCATAACCTTCAGCCATGGCCTTCGCCACTTTTTCCGCGCCGCCGCGCGCGAACGGTTCGTATAAATTGCTGATGACGCAAATTTTCATTTTCGTTCGATTAACTGGCAATAAAATTGCTCCAAATCGTTCATAATTTTTCGCCAACGAAATTTTTCCGCGACTAAACGCAATCCGTATTCGGAAAATTGTTTGGTCAAACGCTCGTCCGTCGCCAAATAATTTATTTTTTGAGCGATGTCCGAGCTATTCATCGGCTCAATCAAAAAGCCATTGACCCCGGGAACAACTACGGATCTTACACCTTTCAAATTTGACGCAATTAACGGTTTGCCGCAAGCCATCGCTTCAACCAACACAATGCCGAACGCTTCAGCCTTGTTAATTGATGGCAAAATGAACATATCGGATAAATTGTAAAACACAGGTAACATTTTTTTATCTACATAACCGGAAAATTTTATCCGTTCTTGCAAATTCATTGCCTTGGCCTGACTTTCGTATTGTTTGCGCAAATTGCCTTCGCCGACGATTAAACATTTAATTTTCGGATTCGGAATCGCGGCAAACGCCTTGATTAAAAAATTTACACCCTTAAAAAAATGTTGCTTGTCCAAACCGCCGACAAATAAAACTATTTTATCATCCGATTCAAAGCCATACTGTTTCAACAATTCAGAATCTTTCGGTTGCGGGAAAAACTTCTTGGCGGCGCCAAACGGCAATTCCTTGAACTTCTGCATATTCTGAAAATAATATTCAGAGATGTCGGAATTTTCTATGTAATCTTCGGATGAAATCAAAATCTTGTCAGCTTGTCGCAAAACAAACGGCAAGATGAAAAACTTGTACCATTTGTAATATGTGCCCAAAAGTCCGCTACTGCTGATATCCATGTGATAGGTCAAGACAAATTTCACTTTACCTTTATTGAGCCACTTAAAAAGCGCCGTAAAAAACGCGGCGCCAAAAAATGGATGATGCAGATGAATAATGTCAAACCCTTTCAGTTTCCATAATAATTGCGGCAAGACTGAAGCGTGGCCGTATTTGATGAGCGGAAACAACCATTCGGCTTTGTATCGGCGTTTAATTTCTTTGCGAAAAAATTTTTCTCTTGGCGCAAAAACAGTCACATCATGACCGCGCTTGCTCATTGATTGCGCATTAACATGAGCGACTCGGCCGATGCCGCCGCCATACGGAGGCAAAACGCAGACGATCTGCGCTATTTTTAATTTCACGGTTGGTTGCGCGTCCATTTTGTTATTCTATTGATTCTTCTTTATAAAATGCGTCGCTCATGCGATTCTTTCGATCTTGCTTGATAAAAAGCGGTTCACAACTGTCATAAATCGCATCAGACAACACCGTGCAGGTATTGACATATGTCAATGGAAAATCAACAAGTGGCGCCACCAATGAATGCTCTTCGTAAAAATTCTGAATAATGCATTCATTTTGATCGTTGCCGCGAATCATTTTGATATAAGAATATATAATCCGTTTTTCTTCGGTCGCGGATTCGTCAGCCACCAATAAAATATTTTTATTGTTGCATTCCTTGAACGCTTTTTGAAAACATTTTTTAACGGAATTATTGGATCGCCCGTTGGTTAAGTTGCCGTTTTCCAATCGCTCGTACCAAATGCCGCAAGATGATTCCCCAGCGCTCATAAAATGATCGATCGGAGCGGCCACCGTGTGCATCAAAGATTCTTTAAGCGCGACTTGGGAATTGGGAAAATAAAACTTGTAATAGGCGCCACCGGCCATTAAGAATACGGCTAAAATTATCCAAATGAATTTGTTTTTCATAGTACGCAAATCTTACCAGATAATAATCTTTTTTGCCAAATGGAAATACACAGCCATGATTGGATTCGCCACTTTATCCAATAACGGATTGGCCACTTCCTGAAATTTAATTTGACTTTCAAAGTCTTTTATTATATCGCAATCTTTAATTTTTCTTATTTTAGATAAATGAATTCGCGCCTTTTGAATGAGCGTCCATGTGGAACCGGTCAAAAAATATCGATACATTTCAAACCGCTTGTCAAGCCAATTATTCTTCAGCGCAAAAAACAACTGACCGAACTCCATAATCGCAAGCATTGGCAAAAACACCGCAATGGTTTTCCAATCATAATATTCAAACAAAGTTAAATATCGATTGCGTTCCATAAAATACACCATTTTTGTACTGCGCGAAAATTCGTATTTGTGATAAACAAGTGATTGCGGCGCAAGTAAAATTGTAAAACCAGCTAACTTAGCGCGCCAGCAAAATTCCAGATCATCGTGATACATGTAAAACTCTTCGTTAAATAAACCGATTTTTTCAAACACTTCTTTTTTTATCAAAATCGAGCAACCGCTCGCATAACCTTTAATTTGAACTGACTCAGTTTCTGTAAAACGCGAACTCGGTTGATTGTAAAAAGAAGTAAAACCAAAACCCAAATAATGAAAAACATTGCCCAAGGTATTTATTTTCGGATCAAGTTTTTCCGCTTCATTTCGGGGAAATAATAATATTTTCGATTGCACAATACCGCACTCGGGAAAATTTTCCGCGGTTGACACCAACTCCTGCAACCATCGCTCATCCAAAGAGACATCCAAATTCAAACTGACAAAATATTCGCACCCGTCGGCCATTCCGGCTTTTATTCCCGCGTTTAACGCCGCACAATAATTACCGTCTTCGCGAGGAATAATCACCGCTTCCGGAAAATTTGTTTTTAAATAATCCAAAGACTCCGAAGAGGATGAGTTGTCAATGCAATAAATTTTCACTTTGCCCGAAAACTTCTGCTTGCGCAAACCGTCTTTGCAATCAGCCAAAAACCGTTCGGCATAATCTTTATAATTTACCAGAATCACCGCGACTTGCTTCATATCTTTTTATCCTTGTCAGTTTCTGTCTTGCGCATATTTTGCATCGCAATCTTTCGAATCAATTCTGTCATGTTTTTTTCGATTTTATTGATGCGCAAATAAATTTTGAAAACAATATAAAAAATTGCGAATAACGCCAAATAAATTACCAAATCAACGCCGCGACCGATGCCCATAAAATTCGCGACCCAACTGAGAATTCCCGGCAACATCACCACGACCGCAAGCGCGACCCAAACACCGCTCCAGGTTAGAAATAAAAGCAGTGATAATTCCTTCAACCAAAATCGTTTGATCGCTTTACCGATCACAACTGCGATTAAAATCAATACCAATATTTGAAATAAACTCATAACCAATCAAAAATTTTGTTTATTATTAATTTCCACCCCAAAGACATTTTGGGTTTTACGACTTTTGAAACCGCGTATTCATCATAAATTATTTGCACCGGAATTTCTTTAAATTTTATTTTATTTTTCATCACCTGACCTAAAATTTCCGAACAGTGTTGAAAATCATTTTTCTGCCACTCCAATTGATCATACACCGATAACTTGAACGCGCGCAATCCGCTCTGAGGGTCGGTAAATCGCAACTGCAAAACAAACCGACTGAAAATGCGTGCGAGATTTAAAATCACTTTTTTCTTTCCCGGCAAATCCGAATTCAATCCCATAAAGCGAGAACCGAACGCCGCGTCAAAATCATTGTGCAAAACTTCCAATAACCGCGTAATATCCGCCGTCTGATGCTGACCATCCGCGTCAAAATGCACAACCGATTCATATCCCAGCTCTCTGGCCGCAAGCGTACCGGTACGGAGCGCCGCTCCTTGACCTTGATTGACCGGATGCTCCAAATAAATGATTGGCAAAACCGACAACACGAAATGCGTATCATCTTTTGAACCGTCATTAACCACAAGCACATCAAACCCAGCCTCCAAAACCGTCTTTACAACTTGTTCGATTCTTCCCGCCTCGTTATAAGCCGGAATGATAACGCAGTTTTTCATACGCTTAAAAGCTCGGCCTCGAAGCGAAAATTTCACCGCGAGGCCAGCCGATTATTTAAAAATTCACCGGAGCAATCAATGACTAGAATTCTTTACTGAAAGTCAATAAATCTTTGTGCGCTCGGGTATAGTCGATTGTTTTCTGCAAACCTTCTTCAAGCGTGACAATTGGAAACCAGCCGAGCGCGTTTTTCACTTTGGAAATATTTGGCAGCGCCAATTCACGCAAGAATAATTGTTCTTTTTCAAAAATAACTTTTGAGGAAGAACCAGCAAGCTGAATAATCACCTGCGCGACATCAGACACTTTGTAAACATCGGTACTGCCCAAATTCACAGGATCATTGATATCTGACGCCATAACTTTCATACTGCCTTCGACAATATCGCTCACAAAGCACAAACTTGTACGAAAATCTTCCGTGCCATAGACGATAACATCTTTGTTTTCCAAAGCATTGACCGTGAAATCTGGGATAATCTGGCCGTCATTGATAAGCATGCGCGGTCCGTAAGTGCGGAACACTCTAACAATCTTCGTATCCAAACTGAAAACCTTGCGATAAGTATCGACAATTGATTCGCCGTATCTTTTGCCCTCATCATAACAAGCGCGCGGATCAAGCATATCGGAAATTCCACGATAAGCTTCATCGATATATTCATCGCGAGGCGCGGCGCCATACACGACAGCGGACGAGAAAAACATGTATTTCGCTTTAAACTTTACTGCCAATTCCAAAGAATTAATCAACGCGTAAGTATTCGCATAAACCGTTTCTCTTCGCAATTTTTCAAAATTTTTGACTGACGATGGACACGCCAAATTATAAACCTCACTGATGCCGAAAACTTTGAGCTGAAATGAGTTCAATTCGACCAAATTCATCAAATCAATTGGCACGCTCATGTCATGATTAATAAATTCAAAATTTGGCAACTTCAACAAATGATTGATATTTTTTTCGCTGCTGGAAACGAAATTATCAAGACAAATGACATTGGAATCGCGCAATAGGCGCTCGCACAAATGAGAACCGATAAATCCGGCCCCGCCGATGACCAAAACATTTTTTCTATTTTCCATAACTTTATTTTTATTTAATTGTAACTTATTTAATTTTACAAGATTTCAAGAATTATCGCAACTTGCGCTAGTTGTTTTTCGGCACCCAAACCAATTCGTACAAGCTGAATTTTGCGTCTATCTTTTGAGGAAACTCGGCGCGCATGCCCAAGGGTTGAAGTTTTTTCGCGTTCATTTCATTGATCTCATTGTCGCTGCGCATTGTAAAATAATATATTTTCCGCGAATTCAGGATCGGAGCCAACTTTTCAAACACCGAAAAGTCGGTATTGAATACAACCACTTTTTCCATAGGGAATAAAACTTTGTCAGCGCGTTCAACCACAACCAATTGGTCTGAACCGATTTTCTTTTGCACTTCCCTGGCTTGGTTGTAATATTCGGCGATTGTTTTTTTCTGATCCCGCAGACCGTCGCCGGACGCGAAGAACGCCAGATTGATTGAAAAAACGAACAACAAAAGAACATTTAATGCGATGAACGCGACATTGAAAGTGTGCTGATGAAAAACCCGAAAAACTTCTTTGAAAAAATACAGCGTCGCCGGTATTGAAAAAAGAAAAAGCGGAATCCAATATCGGACATACGAAATGCCAATCGTATTTTCTCGAAGCACCAACTGGTCCGCATTCACCATACTGCCATAATAAATCACCAACCAGCCGAAGGCCGCCGCCATTGCCACAAAAAAAACTCGGTCCGACTTCTCTGTTTTTTTCTTTATCCAATTCCAAATAAAAACGCCGACGCCAAGAGTCATCAGCGAAAAATACGGCCAAAACAAAACAATGAAATAATTATAGAAATTGTGCCAAGCCAAGCGCGGGTGAAAACCGAACGGCAATAAAAACAGTTTTGCGTATTTGAACAAACCATTGGCCTCAATTCCCGTCGGTAAACTTTTTTTCCAATCGCCGTCCGCTTGCAAATTAAAATATCCGAGCGCGAAAATTTTTCCAAAAGTCAGATAATTGAAAACAAGCGCGATTACAACAACCGGAATCATGCCATAGAAAAACCATTTAACCTTTTTCCAATTTATCAATTTGCGATAAACCACGAGCGGAATCAAATATAGAAACATTGTCCACGCGACTTCGCTCGTCCTGATAAAAAATGCCAACGCCGTCAAAAAACCGGCCAAAATAATTAATCTTTTCTGATTTGTGTCTTTGATTGCTGAGAGTCCATACAGCAAACTGCATAATCCCGCGAGAAAAAACGCGATGAACGGTAATTCCGAAAGCATGGACACGCTCGAATAATAAATCCAGCCGGCGGACGAACCTAAAATGAAAACGCCGAGCGCACTCAATTTGGTTGAAAAAAATCGTTTCAACAACAAAAAGAATAACCCCAATGACAAAAGCGCCAATAACGGTGTCAGAAAAACCACTTGCCCACTACCGATAAAAAAACCAATAGCTCCGAAAATCACGGGCAAGCCAATAAATCCCATTGGCACTAAATTTTCTCCGGCAATATTGAAACTGCGCGGATGAACGACATTTTTAACAATCGTATTCAACAATTCCGGCTGATTCAAACTGAAATGTTCAGCAAAATTTTGCGCAAAGAAAAAATTCGCGGTTTCATCCGGCCAACTGAAAATATAATGCTCGTTAAAATTACCGGCTTGCCGCCAAATTTGAAACGGAAACCAGCAATATAAAACCAAAAAAAATAAAATAGCGGCTACGAGCAAACACTTCAAACGATTTTGTTTTAGGTAATTCCAAACCATATAACGATATTATAGAAAATTTCATCTCATTTTGCAATAAAAAAAATACGCTCCTAAAAGCGTACTTTTCAACTTTACTTGGTTTCCTTGTGGGAAGTGTGCTTTTTGCAGGTTTTGCAATACTTTTGCAGTTCCATTCTTGTCTTCAAAGTCTTTTTGTTGCGTTGTGAATGGTAATTCACCTTTTTGCAATCCTTGCACTCAAACTTGATCAAATTATCTTGTGCCATATTGGTTGGTTTATTGGTTGATTAGTTTATTGGTTTATTAGTTGAATGGTTGATTCGTTTATTAGTTGATGCGCCACGGGATTCCCCTATAAACAAAGTTGGCCTCGTTAATTGGATTATTCTAGCATAAAATGCGTCGATAAACAAATCAACAAATAAACCAATCAACTAATCAACCAATGGAGCCAGCGGAGGGATTCGGACCCACGACCCACGGTTTACAAAACCGTTGCTCTACCAACTGAGCTACGCTGGCGAAAACAAGATGATTATAACAAAAGCTTATTTATTACGCAAGGTTAAAATAATCAAAAAAGAGCTTAATATTCACATATTACATCATCTTTTATTAAAAAAACAAGAATACCTATTGAAACCGAAAAAATTATACTAAATTTTCTTCATCCAAAATTCGTAAAAGCTTGCTAACCGCATCTTCCGGCGTTTGCGCTCCAATAGTCAATCTTCGTTTGCGCTTATCGAAAAACTGGTTGGCTAATTTTTGGGACCAACCGCCGGAATTTTCCAAGACGATTATTGGAATATTCAACTGATAAGCAACCACCAATTCATTCAAAGTACCGGCGTTGCCGGAAACCGCAATAATCGCGTCACAGCTATTCACCAAGACAAACTCACGACCACCGCCTTGCTCCAAGCCGGTGCAGATAATTACATCGGTATTACCGTCTTTGTCGTAAATATTTTTGCCTTTGCCGTATGTGATTCCAACTGTCATGCCATTAAATCGTTTTGCGCCGCGCGCCGCGGCAATGGATAGAGAATCATAATCTTTTTCAGCACCATAAACCGTGATATGGCCATTTTTTGCCACCAACTCACCAATTCTTTCCGCGAGCAATTCAACATCTTTACTAAGTGAAACATCAGCCGCTGATCCGACAATTCCAATTTGATATTTACGCATAGTGATTTTTATTTTAGAAAGAATGACATAAATTGAAAGTAATATATATACTTTTATTTTTACTGTCAATGAAGGTTTGTTGATAAACAGCTAAACAAAAACGGCCGATTAAGGCCGTTTGTATTACTTCTGAATTTTTTCAATCGCGTCTTTCACCGACAAAGTGTATTGCTCTCCGATCGACAAATCTTTTAATGTTACTTTTTTGGCACTGATTTCATCTTCTCCAATCATAATCACCCATCTGATGCCATAACTATCGGCGAATTCCAAACATTTTCCGGTCTTTCTGGCCAGCATATCAATATCCACCTTCAAACCGGACTCGCGAAGCGTGCGCGCCGTCTCTAAACAATATTTATAAGAAGACTCTCCAATGGGAACAATATAGACATCGGTAACGCAAGTTTGATTCAAAAATTTCTCATCGGTGATTTGCAATGCGTCAAAAATGGTTTCCAGTCCAAAACTTATACCGATTGCCGGATAAACTTTTTCATCGCCCAAAAATCCTCCGATCATATTGTCATAACGCCCGCCACCGCCGAGGGCTGATGTCAATTTGCCGTTTTTCAAAAAAACTTCAAAAACATTTCCCGTATAATATGCGAGCCCGCGCGCCAAAGCCGGAGAAAATACGATATTTTCATTATCAAGCGCATTTTCAATCGCAATCTTTACTTCCGCAAGACCTTCATTTTCACCGATCGCGGATTTGAGCGCCGCAATAATTTCTTCATTGTTGCCGGAAATGGAAATCAAATCCAAAATTCGATTTGCAGATTGTTCCGAAATGCCATTTTCTTTTAATTCCGCGGCTACGCCTTCACGACCTATTTTATCTAATTTGTCGATGGAAATAATCGCGGAAATTTGTTGGTCAACCGGTACCGCCGCACTGGACAGAATACCGTTTAATATTTTTCGATTGTTAATTTTGATAACCACATCAAGCCCCAATTGTTTGAAAACAGTGGCTGTTAATGTTAACAGCTCGGCGTCAATCAAATTATTGGCAATGCCGACAACATCAACATCACATTGGACAAACTCTCGATAACGACCGAGCTTGATCGGACCGTCGCGAAAAACCGTGCCCATCTGGTATCGTTTGAACGGATAGCGCATTTGCTGATTCATCCCCACGAAACGCGCGAACGGAACCGTAAATTCTGTGCGCAAAACCAATTGGCGTTTGCCTTGGTCGGATAACTTGAAAGTTTCCGCCATTGAATCTGATTCTTGGCCGATGCCGTATTTCGAAGCGAATAATTCATAGCGTTCCAATGTTGGAGTCTCGATCGGATTGTAACCAAAAGACTCGAACACCTTTTTTAAGGTCTCCAAAATTTTATCGCGGGCGATCTTTTCCGCAGGACCAAAATCCCGAACACCTTTCGCCATTTGTAACGCTTCGTTTTTCATATTCTTGATTATACTTTTCTTTTTCTTTATGGGGTGGAGGACGGGACTCCCCTCGACTTGCGAGTCTCGGGGCAGGTTTCTCGTCCCTAACGGCAATTCTCTTTTTCTGCTCATGCCACCTTTTATACTTCTCTTGTTATTTATGGGGTGGAGGACGGGACTTGAACCCGCGACCCTCGGGACCACAACCCGATGCTCTAACCAACTGAGCTACATCCACCAAAATTCATTTAAAAAACCAGCTAATGCTAGCTGGCGATCTGTGATAAGTAAAAACAGAACCAGCTATTTGTGGCCATGGCAATGATGGTGATTGACAATCATATTTTTCATACACTTACAGTATACAAATCTTTTTCTGGTCAGTCAATCGCCCACTGTCAGGGCTAGCTTAAATATTCTAAATCTACGGCATGTTTGCGTCTTTCTTTCGCGTATTTTTTCGGATCGATTTTATTTTTCAAAAACAATTCGGCCATGAATCGACGCCCCAAATACGGCGGCATTATCACATAATCAGCGCCCTCATCATATAACTTTTCCGCGTCATTGGCGTGATTGGCAATGCAAATGACACTCGCTCTTCGATTGCGTCGTTTCATATATGACAAAATGAACAAATTCACATCCAATTCAGGAACCGATGAGATAATCAACTTCGCTTTATTAAGCGGCAAACTGTCGAGCAGTGCGGAATCATCAGCGGAGCCGAAAAGCGCCGGCACTTTTTTTTCTTCCAACAATCGAATGACTTCCGGATCATGATCAACAACCAAATACGGAGCCTTTAATTTTTTCAACACTTTTATAAGTCCGCCGCCAAGCCGATGACAACCGAACAAGTACACTTCATATTTTTCTGGAGAAATTGCCGCCTCCCGACAAGCATTCGAATCTCGAAAAATATAATTCAACGGTTTCTTGAGCGCGTTGTAAATCTGATGATTGAAAGTTATGTAATATGAAGAAATTGCCATTGTAATCAAACTGACCATTGTCACGGCGCCCAGAATTTCCTTTGGCAAATAACCGTAACCAATACCCATTGCCACCAAAACCAAAGAAAATTCACTGACCTGCGCCACCGTCAATCCGACAAGAAAACTGGTTTTGACCGTATATTTCAAAAGACGCATTACCAAAAGTAAAATCAGCGGATTGCCCAAAAGAATAAAAATTGAAAAAACAATAATCAACGGCCATTGATTCTGCATGTCGCCGAAATGGATATTCGCGCCCATGGCCACAAAAAAGATAATTAAGAAAAAATCTCGGAGCGACTGCAAACGCATCGCGATTTCACGCTGATAAGGAGAGATTGAAAGCAAGACGCCGGCAACAAGCGCGCCGAATTCAAAAGAGAAATTCAACTTCGCGAAAATCGACGCCACGACAAAACAAACACTGAGCGCGAATACAAATAACATTTCGCGATTGCCGGCAAATAATTTATCTACGCGCGGCGTGATAAATTTCATTAATAAATATAAACAGACGAAAAGCGCGCCCAACTTTGCCATCAGCAATAACGCGGTGGGCAAAAAGTTGCCCGTGCCGATACTGGCCGAAGACGCGACGAACAAAAACATTAGCATAACCAAAACATCTTGAACCAGCATGAAACCAATGGCGATGCGGCCGTATAAAGTGTCTTGTTCTTCTTTTCCGGAAAGTAACTTCAAAATAATAATCGTGCTGCTGAGAGTAAAGGCAAAAGCCAAATAGATTGCCACCATATCCGCGTATCCGAGTAATTTGGCGATAATGAATCCGCCCAATGTCGTGAAAATAATTTGCCCGATACCGGTCAGGAGTGCGGTTCTGCCGATCTCTTTGATCATTTGAGGTTTTAATCCGAGTCCGACGATAAATAATAAAAGTGCCACGCCCAAATGAGCGAACACTGTTAATGATTCATCTGATTGAATTATCCCCAACACAGCCGGACCGACTAAAATGCCGGTTACAATATACGCGATAATCGTCGGCTGACGCAAAAGTTTCATTGCCAACGACAAAAGCAAGGCAATGCCAAGAATGGAGCTCAATTGAAAAAATATTTCCGTCATTTTATTTTTATTTCTAAAAATATTATATCACAATAAAAAAAAAGCGCCTACTTGGTAGACGCGAGAAAGATCACTCGAAAACAACTAGATGGATGCCGAAATTCTTTTCATTCCACAAATCGAGCGGCGTCAGATATTCTGCCATCAAATGAATGAGGTGAGTGGAGACCGCGGAAATGTGAAAAGTGGCAAGTCCGCCGCTGGTGCGAACTTCATCGCCCACCAATTCCACCTGGTGTCCGAAATGCAAAATGTAAAAACGATCATCTGGCGTTTTGGAAACCACGAAATTGATATTGCGCTGAATATCGGTCGGCGCACGAGGATCAACCACGCACAAATAATTGGTGTCGCGACTGATGAAAGATTTCGGTTCCATGGAGATTTCCAAAAAACGAGTGCCACAACAAGGACAAAACGCGACATCTTCAAGATTTACATCATACAAATTACAAGTGCACGACTGCCGCCTTCTGACTTTAAACAACTGGTTTTTCGTTACAAGCAATCCCAAAGTCGCGGAAATTCGGATTTGCGCGGTCATCGCAAACTCCTTTGTGGAAGAACAACCACAAGCGTTTTAACACATTATTAAATTTTTCTCAAACAAAAAAACGACCCAAGTCGTTCTTTAAAATTATTTTTTCAAATGCCTGTAAACATAAATAACAACCGCGGCCAAAACAAGAAACGCTATCAATAAATTAAATTCATGCAGTTTTTGCTCAATCAATTGCCAATGAGCGCCCATCTTTGTGCCGAGATAAACAAACAACACGCTCCACGGCAACGCGCCGAGAAAAGTATAAATGGAAAATCTTTTCCAATCCATTTGCGCAATGCCTGCGGGAAAAGAAATATAAGTGCGAACCACCGGCAATAATCGACCGAGAAAAACCGTTAAATTTCCGTGTTTCTGAAACCAGCGATCCGCCATATCCAAATCTTTGCCGGAAATTAAAATATATTTCCCGTATTTTTCAATCAATGGCCGTCCGCCTTTTCGTGCAATCCAGAACGCAACCAATGATCCGATTAAATTGCCGAAAGTTCCCATTAAAACAACGATTGTAAAATTCATCGTTCCCGCCTCAACCAAAAATCCGGAAAACGGCATTATCAATTCAGACGGAATCGGAATACCGCAACTTTCCAACGCCATCAAACCGAAAACACCGGCATAACCGAGTGTGTCGATTGTCTGAACGATGAAATTCACTAAGATTGAAATTATTGTGGCGAACATCTGTTTAAATTACAGCGGACTTTCCGGACCAGGAGCCTTAAGCTTACACTGCGAACAGAATAAAATTAATACACTTATCTTATGCGCTCCGGCGCACGCACACTGAAGTGTGCGGTAATTTATAAATTACCGCGGACTTTAGTCCGCGAACCGCATTAAGCCTGCCTGCCGGTAGGCAGGCGCCGTGCGCGTATATTTTGTAAATAGTGACTGCTTTTGCGCTCCGGCGCACGCACACTGAAGTGTGCGGTAATTTATAAATTACCGCGGACTTCAGTCCGCGAACCGCATTAAGCGCCGTGCGCGTATATTTTGTAAATAGTGACTGCTTTTGCGCTCCGGCGCACGCACACTGAAGTGTGCGGTAATCACTAAATTACCGCGGACTTCAGTCCGCGAACCGCATTAAGCCTGCCTGCCGGTAGGCAGGCGCAGTGCGCGTATATTTTGTAAACAATTACCGACAATTTACTCAACCAAAACATCTTCCTTTTTCTCGCGCAAAAAAGACAACAAGTCTTCAATGATTTCGATTAAAAGCTTAAACGGCGCTTCGATGATAAAATCCATGAAATACGCGAAAACATTCAACTTTGAAAACTTGCCGGATAAAAATTGCCCCATGCTGACGAACGGCAACGCGAAAAAATCCACGATCGCGCCGATGACACTCTCTCTTCTTTCAATCGCCAACAACTCCTTGATCGGCCGTCTGATTCTGATACTGAAAAAACTGACCAGTGTCAGGAACAACACGAATATGAAAGTGCTGAAAACATTGAATCCGAGCGCGTGCAAGAAATAACACAATATTACGAGAGAACCGATAAAAGTAAACGCGTAAATTATATTAAATATAAAATTCATCAACCAATGTTCGCGTCTGTCGCCTCGAACTTTTATTTTTTTGTCGATATCGCCCTCAAACACCAAACTCTTGATGGCTTTGACAATCGCGTCCGTATTGTCTTTTCCCGGCAAACGAATCAAACTGGCGACCAAAAACATTAATAATGGCGGAAATAAAATATTGGTGAAAGCGGTAACATAATTGACGAATCCGGTTAAATATATGTCAGTTGGAAATTCAATCGCCAACGCCAAAACCATTTTCGTGAAAAAAACATAAATAATACTTCGGACAACACCGCGATGCAATCTGACATTTGCCGCTTTGTAACGAGCCTCACACGCTTTTTTCACTTCATGCACCAATTTTTCTTCATTGCCCAAAATCGCCGACGCGTTTTCCTTGTTCGCTTCGACAACATCGTGCAATATCCAAAAAACGATTGACTGTTTTTGCACGCCTTTCAAAATCGCTTTTCGCAATGGATGATTGATTTGCGCGTTGATTTCGGATTTCACATGCTCAATATTTTTCGCGATCGTCTTGATCAAATCATTGTCCGCGTCTTTCCATTCCGGATAAAACATATTCATTAGCAGATGACTGATCATGGCATCGTCCCATTTGTAGAGCGCCCGGTACGCCGCCACATACAATTGAATTTCCAATCCTTTTTCGTTCAAATTGCTGTTTTCCACGACAATCATTGATTTCATCACTGTAAATAAAACTCTAGCCAACGACCGTTCTTTGTCGGTCGGTATGAGCATTTGCTCGATTTCCACGGCTTCCATTTGCAAAATGAAATCAAACAATTCATTGTCGACGCGACCGCCGTTTTCCTTGATCCATTTTACCAGCAACGAATATTTGCGAATGATTTTATCGGTTTCTTCCGCCAATTTCACGGACACATTATTGTCCAAAAACTTGCCGCGGATTAATTCTTGGAGCAAATGAACCGCGATGCCGTCTTGATCGTACAATTCGATCAAATAATTATCCAGAAGCATGCGCTCCAAAACCATTTTTCGTTTCAGAATTCGAAAAATCGCATTTTTTCTAACCAAATGCTCTTCGTTGTAATCAATGGCCGCGCGAATTTTTTCGTAAATGTAAGACGCCTTGCTGATGGCCGCATTGACTTTAATCCCCTCGCCTTCCGGAAACTGCCGCGGCTTGTGCGCTGCTTTTTCCAAATAGCTTTCGGCCAATTTTGATATTTTCATAAATCAAATAAAGACTTTTTCATTGTTAAACCAGTCTAATATGATTATTATACCGCAAACGAATTTAAATCCCAAGTTTAAAAAATTCTGACGACGAGACGAACACCGCTGCTCGAATAACCCATCACCCTGCCATTGCTGAAAGCCATATGGCAATCTTCGGGCACCCACAGACCGACCGGAACTGCCCCACGAACAGACTTGTGCATAGATACAAATCTAATAAAATACTTCCAATCTAGCGGCTCAAATTTTTCAAACAAAAGCTTACGATCTTTATCCTTCAATCTTCCCGCTCTCGCTGTAAAAAACATTTGCATTGCCGCGAATTCCGGCGGCATCATCGAAAATTCCACCGGCTTATTTTCGCTCTTTCTTTCTTTATTCCTTTCAACAATTTCCGCTATCTGCTCGTCGACTGTTTTTGAAGTTAATCCCACCTCCCGCGTCGGCTTGGTCAGCATCAAATACGGTTCTTCCGGAATATCCGCGGTTTTCTCTTTTGCGATTCTTTCCAATTCCACTTTTAAATGCTACCATTCCAAAAAACCATCCAAAACTATCTTTTCTTTTCCCTGCTCTTTCCACACCGGCTTCAACTTCTTCTTCAGGGTCTCCACCGCATTCGCGTATTGCACCGCTCTGCCCGGCATAAATATCGCAATCGCGCCTTCCTGAAACTCTCTCGCAATCTGATCCTCATTTTTTCTGATCAGATTATTTAATCGCGATTTCCCTTTTTCAATATCACGCGCCCAACTCTCAAGTCCGCATGCTCGATAAGCCGCGCAATCTTCTTCAAGTTGATTTTCCAAATCAATTACCTGTGTTTCCTTCTCCGGAATTGGCAAATCATTGTAAGCATAAACCTCCGCGAACGGACTCGGCATGTTTTCCACTTTTATTTTCGCGCCAAAAACTTCGCTTAACGCTAAAAATACGCTCTCAATA
>Ga0172379_10003118_pt1 | contig 27199 bp, 31 predicted proteins | sample GrowelOW334metaG_FD_119756 | JGI IMG/M metagenome (GOLD analysis project Ga0172379, IMG submission 119756) | Groundwater microbial communities from an aquifer near a municipal landfill in Southern Ontario, Canada - Groundwater well OW334 metaG | ecosystem: Environmental > Aquatic > Deep...
GTGATGTTTCTTGTTCGCTGTCCAAAATGTAAAAAGCAAGAATGGGTTTATGAGAATGGTGAGATAAGGGTGTCAAAACCCGATCTTTGTCCTAAATGCGATAAAGAGATTGATGTAAAACATATCAAGAAAGGTCAAGTTATCACCTGGACACGCAGGTGCAAATATTGTGGATACACCGAAACTGAGGTAGATGACTTCGAAAAGAGTCATCAGGAATATCTACAAAAAGAACAGGCAGAAAAAGAGTTATTGGAAAAATATCGCACTGCGTTTTGTTTAACAGACGAACAAGGAGAAAAGTTTTTATTTGAGCTTGAAGCAATGGAGTTTGCCAATCAAATACGCAATGAGGCAAGGCAAAAGTATGACAACAGTGCTTATCAGCAAGTAAGCACACTAAAAAAACTAACCATCGTTGAACTTGAAAAGCTCCTTACGGGGGTATTTGAAAAGGAAAACTATATAAAACTATCCTTTGCTCCTCCTGAGATAAACCAGTTCATTTTTGCTCCGTTTACATTACAGGATGCCGATACCTCTCGAAGAGAAAATATAAGCACCAGTATGCTTGAAAAGCTAATAAAAAGCACTTTAGAAAAAACTAACTGGCGACTTGTTGATGGTATAAGTTACCGACTCGGTTTTCTATCTGGCAGACTGAAAGGATATGAACGAGAGGAAGACTTGATGAAGCTTTATGAAAAGCAGAAAGAGCCACAAAAACCAATAGATCCAGAAAAGAGAATGAAATATAGTATCAGCAACTGGGTAAGGTTTGCAGAAATGAAGGGCGAACAGGAAGGGATTGAGGCTGCTCGAAAGCGAAGACTTGAAAAAGAGCCAGAAGGCTTTCCTCTAGATAAAGAGGATCATTATAACTGTAGTATTTGTTATGGAGGCCATTATGGAGATGAGATGTGGTGGAATTTAGATGGGATTCGCTGTGCTAACTGTTGGCGTAATATCAAGGAAGGCGTTATTCCACCGCTTAAAAAGCACCTTTTTGATAACGATAGTGAGTGGATTTCGAACTCACAACTAAAATCAGACTATAATGTTCCCGCTCCTCTCGTAAGGAAGCTTCGTAAAGAAGGATTGCTTCACGCAAGAGACTTAAAGAGCAAGAATGGTGGAATCTACTACACGGTTTATCTTGTCAGTGAAAACCAAGAATTTCTCAAAAAGTATCCTAGAAATAAGAAGGAAGAGAACAAATCGATACTAACATTGGATATTTCTGGCCATGCGGTGCAAATAGGTGAAGTTCCTAGTGAAGAAAAGCCTGTCTCTTCAGAATGACATCGGAGGCGGCACAGAATGCAGTATCCTTCCAAACTCGTCTCTCTGGGTGATAATTCTTACCTTCCGTGGGCTGGGAATCTCAAGTTCAAAGCCGAAGTCTAAAGATGGGGATGATTGACCGCAGTTCCAACAGACAAACTCATAGTCATATTTTATACCTTTCCGTTTATTATAACTAACTAAAAACATTCGTCAGGGGTACCAATATGTTTCTCTAGCCCATTTATGCTCAAGTTTTGGTTTTCTTAAAATTCCCTGGGGATGAAATTTTTCCCAAGCCTCGATTGCATATTGAGCATCGTAAGTATTGAATATTTTTGCCCCAAACATTCGTTGAAGGATTTCATTTATTGGTTCTGTCGTGTAAATAACATTATCAGAATCGTACTTTTCACCATGAGGAATAAAATGATTTCCCGGAGTTTTATAATAGCTTTCTCCTTCAACCCACGCCATCAGCCAGTGATCACAAAGGCCTGCTAATTCACCAAGTTTACCCTTACGGTAAAGATCAGGAAAAACATGAAGCCATGAATATATTTTTGCCCTTCGTTCATAGTCTGTTTGCATTACTAACTCATTCGCAGTCGCAGGAAAACAATAATCAACCCGCAGTTTAGTTTTAGTTATCTCTTTATCTGGGGTTCTTTCTTCCATTAATGAGGCCGCTTTCATACTTTTTTCTGGATCATGATCGGTCATGTTAAATGGCCGAAAACCCAGGTAGTAAGACGCTCTAATAACACCTCCCCATCCCATGAAGTGTAACCTATCAATATCCCGCACCAAACAGAATGGAAAGGGTTTATCTTGTGGAATTACGTCTTGATTATGCAACAATACCCCCTCCGCAATGGTTAGGTCGGAGTACTTTGATTTTGCCACAACATAGCTACCAAAATGATGTTCGTCTGGGTTAATAATCCCAGCCATAACCAATTTATAGCCTTCGTCATGGTTTTCAGCAATCAGCCGTGTCAACCTCGTTTCTTCTGGATCTAAATCCAACATATCGGCAGCATATAATGCATCCCTAGTCACGGCTTGAGAATGCCAATTCTGATGAGGAAAATCTGGTTCATGCTTTAAAATATCATTTATCCTTGGAATGAGAGGTTCAAGCTTCTCGGCAACAGGAGCAGGAATTCCATAGAGATCTCTACTTTCTACCATATTAATCTTAATGTGCGAATATTATAACAGGTAGAGGCTTGAGTGCGACATTTTTCCACTAAAATACCTTTCTCCAACTATTAATCCCTCCCGTTGCAAGTTTTCCAACCAATATTGTGTCTATTTTGTTATCATTACTTGATCTTTTCCGAATACCTGAGCCACTTTGTAATTTAGTTGTATAAATGACTGCACTTTAAGAAGAGCTTCTACCGACATTCCCCCAAAACCCATACTGGGGTTATATATAATAAGTTTTGGTTTATTTAAGGAAAGCTCTCTAACCATCCCTTCCTGATATTCCTCGCTAAAAAACGAATATGGTGTGTCGAAACTTGTTGCATTATTTCTGTCTGCTAGAAAGTAAATTTCCGGCTTCCAGGGAAATGCAAAAATTTTCTCATCATGTTTCGTTTTCTCCTGAATGTATTTTATCAGTTTATCTGTTTCTTCGACACTTGAATCTATATCTAACGCAATTTTTGCTCTGGGAGATTCTAACGTCTTAAATGTTTGTGAGATATTTCCATAGGATTGCAGTTTAAATACTTGATCTTTCAAAAAAGATTCCTGAATTACCTGACGAAAAACAATAAGTCCAATAACTATCCATAATCCTAAAGTAACATGCTTTACTTTCCATTTTTCTTCCAATTCTTCAAATACTGAAATAAGTATTGGAATTGCAATTAGAAGTACAAAAAGCAGATGAAACCAATCGGACCTGCCAAGAGCTGCACGGGATAATATTAATCCGTATAGGGACATCATCCCAACTAATTTACTTTTCTCTGTTAATTTTTTATTCTTCCAGGAAATTAATAATATTCCGAGTCCCCCGATAAAAGCCAGGGCGGAAAAAACAAACATGATAGTTTGGGAACTTAAAAAACTAAAGACTTCCGGCCACTTAAGAATGCTTGCTTCCTCGTATCTTGCAATTGGAAGATTGAAATATCCTTGGGAAAAAACACGGGTATAAAAAAGCATTTGATTTAAAAATCCACCCAATGCCCCACTTATCTGAAGTATCCCTAAAATTACTACTGTGGTAAGTGTCCATCCACCTACCCAAGTAAAAACAACTTGCCATTTCTTTTTACTCAGTCCTACAAAAACCGCAGACAATAACCCGACTACGGTTGCTGCAATTCCCGCTTCCAGTGATACAAAAACGGAAATACCAGTAATTATTCCTGCAACAAAAAGCTTCCAAGTTTTACCAGTTTTCAAAAACCAGTAAAAAATAAGAAGTCCAACAATTCCAAAGCCGACTCTAATTTCAACATTGTTTCTTACTAGGGTTGAACTTAAGGCCAAAAGAAGAAGCATGGTAAAAATTTGGTTTCCAGCCTTAACAACAATCTTTCTAACACCAAAAAAAAGAACGAAGAATCCTAAAATCTTTAAAATTTGGAAATACAGCCGGACAGAAAATATCGAAAAACCGGTAATTTTGGTAAAAAGACCCATTCCCCATATGAGGATAGGGGGCTGAAACACCGTGGCATCCTTATATAAAACCTGTCCACCGACTAACCTTTGCAGCCAACCTAACCAAAAGCCCTCTTCTACCGTATCCAAATTTCCAAAGTAAAAAAGAGGATTATAGGCAAGCCAGGTGATAAACACCAAAAAATACAAAGTTCCAAGTACTCCTTCGGAAATTATTAGCCGTTTATCTTTTAATGCCCAACCAACAATAAAAGTCCCCACCATTACCCCAATAAGGACGGGAATGTTCCACGGCCATATAATAGCCAGAATCAAAAACAAATGTGACGGGCTTAAAATCCATTTCCAATTAAAACGAGAGAATAAAATGATATAAGCCCAAATTGTAAGAAGCATAATTCCAATCGAAAGTTCAAAAGAAGTAGCTACCATCCTTGTTATTAGAAGAAGATAGAAACCGGATAAGATTCCGTTTGTTACAACTTGCCACTTCACCTGTTTATTAATTTTCCATCCCAACCTCTTTAATAAAATATAAGCTGTTTGAGTTATCGCAAAAAATATCAATATTTCAACTCCGGAGTGCCGTACAAAATAACTTTGCAGGAATATTAAAATAGAAAAACCAAAGTATGCAAAATCGTAAATGTCGTTTTTCTTTTTGGTATTTACGACCCGAGCATTAACAAGCAAGAGTACCAAACCTATCAAAACAAGAAACGCAAACCAGATGATATCGTAAGTTTTGGCAGAGGCAATTTCTATTGATAGTCCGGGAATTTGGCTTACAAGTCCCTGCCGGAAAAAACTAATTCCCAATTTAGAAGTTGCAAACTGAGCTAAAACATTTGAAACCGCTAATGCAACAATTCCGCTTGAAAGCCAAGTCAAAAACATGGTCCCATTCTAACACTCAAGTTCTTTTTAGACTAGATACTTAATGGAATATTCTTTACATAAATACTACAATGGTTTTAATACCCTAAACATGTCAAAAATCTGCCTAAGGTATATATTGTTTTTGCCCACCGTCGCCATCTTTCTGATATTATTCATCATTAAAGTCAACCCAATACAAGCAAGGCCTCCTATTTGTCCCAACTGCCCAACAATGACACCCACTCCAACGCCAACCAATACCCCCGCCCCCACCCCGACTCCTACTCCTACCGGAGAATGTAAACACGAAAATGCCGCGTGTGAACTAAACAACAACGATAAAACTTGTTGTCCGGGTTTGATTTGTGTTGAATTCAACCCAAATTCTGGAAATTATAAATGCAGAGCCGAATCAACCCCTACCCCCACACCAACAGCTGTACCAAGTTGCGGCAACGGTGTTTGTGAAGCATCGCTAGATGAAACCTGTTCGGGGTGTCCCTCCGACTGCGGTAGCTGCCCTAGCTCCACATCAACTCCAACAACTGTCACCGACACTTCCACTCAGACGCCAACACCATCGGAAAAACCGCAAATAACCTGTAACAATTTTGACAAAAACCCGACAGCCAGCACAAACATAACCTTCTCGGGAAGCGCTACATCCAGATATTCAAAAATTGCAAAAGTAGAAATTTCCATTAATGGAGGTCTTGATTGGAATACGGCGGCTTTTGTTGAACCAAATTTCAACCTTGGTTTAGGCAAACTTCAAGACGGTAACTATTCGATAAAAGCCAGGGCATATGACGCCTTAGGGGATGTTAGCGAATGCGGATCAAAAACATTAGTTGTTGACAGACTTCCTCCCATTATTGGAGGAAATATTGTTGCCCTCGGTCCACAAATAATTTATCCCATGCCCGACGGAACAATCCCATCAGTGGCCGGAGTAAAAACATCGTTTGTAATAAGCATGAAGGGCGGCATTACCGAAGCAGCAATTACAACAGATAAGAAAGAGTTTCCGCTTCACCAGCTTGCCGGAACCAATTTATGGGAAGGCGATATTGAGACGGATAAAAAAGGCACAACTAAGTTAACTGCAATTGCAAAAGACGGAGCAAATAACACGGAAAAAAGGACAATTAACTCTTATGCCGCTCAAGATTACGGTGTTATCTATGATAGTTCCACCCAAAAACCCCTTAAGGACGCTAAAATTACCCTTTACGTTTTTGACGTAGTTACAAAGTCTTGGGTAATCTGGGATTCGGCATCGTATGGACAAGATAATTTTCAAGTCACAAGTGACCAAGGTCAGTACAGTTTTTTAGTACCAAACGGAAAGTACTATCTTGAGGTAAAAAAAGCTGGCTATCAGACTACCTTAAGCGAAATTACCGAATTAAAAGAAAATGCGGTTCTTAACTCAACTATTGCTCTTACTCCATATTCCCGGTTAGGATTTTCCCTAGGATACTTTATTCCGAAGATTTATCCCATGCAAATTGCCCAAACTCCTACAATTCCCAATCAAGAGATTGTAAATACCGGGAAAGAAATTCCCTCGTTTTCTTTTTCCCAAGCGAATGGATCCAAATTCACCAAAGACAATTTAAACGGGGAAAAATATGTATTGGTTTTCTTTTCACCCTGGTCGGCACTCTCAATTGAAGGAATATCCCAAATTAGTAAGAGTTCACAAAACTTCCCGAATCAGGTAAAAGTGATTGGGGTATCTGTCCAAGAATCGCCTTCCGCAACAGAAACGTTCTTAACAAGAGGTTCATATAACTTCTTCGCGGTTGCAGACTACGACGGTAAATATTCATCAGATATTGGTGTTACCACTCTACCATACTATGTTTTTGTAAACTCAAATAGTATTATTAAAGGTATTAATGTAGGGGTATTAAGTGAGGGTCAATTGCTGGAAAAAATAAACAAAATGGAATAAACCTATGTTAAGTAATTACATATTTACGAATCTTGGATTCGCGCTGTCTGTAGCTAGCGCTTTAGTGTTTTTTATAACAGGTTGGCTTTACCTTGACTCCTGGAAAGTTGAAAAGAAAATTAAAAATGATTTAGTAAGAAGCATTGGATTCTTTCTTTTGGCGGCAGTCTCGATAACACACGCCAGCTTACTTGAAATACCTGTCTTAAATTTCTCTTTACAAGTAGTTCAGGTTGTGGCACTTTGCTTAGTAGCGGGGAGTCTTGTTGTTGAACCAATCTTACGCACTCCCCCAAAAGGGCTTGCCATAATCTTGCCTTTTGCCATGTTAACAAATTTACTGGTTCCCCTCACAACCGTGCTTTTATTTGAGATTGCTTTTCTATATTTTCGAAAATCAACGATAGGTAATGTAAAACAAATCAAACCAGCGGCCTTGGCATTTTTCTTTTTGGCCCTTGCCGAACTAATTAATGTTTCTTTTTTCTGGCAGGGAACCACCAATCCCTTTTGGTCGCAAATTCTTGCTCTTTACGGACCAGTCTGGATTATCGTTTGTACAGTTAAATTTATAGGTCTTGCTCTACTTGCTAGGTGGACATGGGGGTATTTTCGGTTTCAAATTGGAACGCAGCTTTTCATAATTGCTGTCTCTGCATCAGTTGGATTCTTTTTCGTCACGACAGTATCTTTTACTTTCTTGCTTCTCCACAACTTCGAGAACGATGCCTTGTCTCACTTAAAAACGGATGTCCGTGTCGTACAATACGCAATTGAAAGGTTGCAGAAAGAAGCACTCTCAAGCGCAACTGCAGTTGCAGAAAATCCGGAGGTTAAAAACGCATTCAATAGAAATAACACAAACAATCTATATAATCTCACCTCCAATTTAATGCTTTCTTATAATACCAATTTTCTCAGCGTGATAAATAATACAGGGAAAGTTATCATGCGAGGTGAAGATAAAGACGCCGTGGGTGACGTACTAACCTCTGACCCAACAGTTAAAAGCGCTCTAGGAGGGCAGCGCCTGGCAACTGTAGTATCTTTAGAAGGAGCCGTTGCCCCACGGATACAAATAAAAGCTTCTGTCCCTATATATAATAATTCTAAAGTTCAAGGTGCCATTTCTACCGGTTTTTGGATTGATAGTGCTTTTGTTGATGGCATAAAAAATATGACTGGACTTGATACTACCATATTCGGAGGTAATACAAGGGCGGCAACAACCTTTGTTGCACCAGACGGTAAAACCCGATTTGTAGGCTCTCTGGAAACAAATTCCGCTGTATTAAAAACCGTTCTTGAAAAGGAAGAGATCTTCGTCGGGACATCAAGCATTTTCAACAAACCCTACTATACGGCCTATGCGCCCTTAATAACCTACCCGAACAAAGTAATTGGCATGATCTTTGTGGGAAAATTACAAACCGAACTATCCGAAACTGCACAAAAATCTATCCAGCTTACTTTTATAGGAAGTATTATACTAATGATCCTTTCACTTGTTCCTATCTATTACATCTCCCGCTATATCAAGGGAAATATTAAAGCTTAGCTTGTAAAATTCCTATGGCTTCTTTGAAGTTTTCTCTGCTTCATCCTTAATTGCAACTTCTACTTTTGGCAGTTCGTGAACATACCCACCTAAGATTTCTTTAACTTTTTTAACAATATCTTTAGGGTCGTAGTGTGCTTTGACCAGATAGGCGACCGCCCCCAAAGAAAGTCCCTTTTCAACATCTTCATCTCCCCCACCAACGTTAGTCAAAAGAATAACGGGAATCTTTTTTGTTGCATCATTACCCTTTAAGGTCTTTAACATCTCCAAACCATTGACGTTGGGCATGAGGATATCCAAAAGTATCAGATCAGGTTTAAATTCCAAGGCTTTATCAAATCCCATCTTCCCATCAATAGCTACGGCAACATCAAAACCGTCATCTTCAAATTTTCCCTGGTACATATTAACCATCAATTTGTCGTCATCAACAAGGAGTATTTTTGCCATATTATTTTTTCTTCTTAAGAATCCCTTTTATCCTCTTAACTATTTCAGCGGGTGTTACTTCGGTCTTTTTAAGATAATCAGCAGCTCCAATCTCACGCGCTACTTTTTCTTCGCTATCCAAATTTGTCAAAACAATTACGGGTATTTGCGAGAAAGCCGGATCCTTCTTAAGGGTCTCAAGAACATCAAAACCATTAATTCCTCCAGGTAGCATAATATCAAGGAGAATTAAATCAAATTTTTGAGATCTTATAAGGTCGAGTCCCCCTTTTCCATCCCCAGCTACAACCACATTCAGCCCTTCGTCTCTAAGTTTTCCTTTATATAACTCTTGCAATAAATTATCGTCTTCGATTAAAAGTATCGTAGCCATCTTTAATTTAATTATATTAAGCTATACCTATTTTGCAATTGGTAAAGAAAACGAAAAAGTTGAGCCTTTACCTACTTTACTTTTCACCCAAATTTCCCCACCCAAGCCTTCGACACAGAGTTTGCTGATATAAAGGCCTAATCCCAAACCACTCCGACTAGCACTCTCGTCCCCTTTATAGTACTTCTGAAATAATTGTTTTTGTGACTCAGGTGACATGCCTATACCGGTATCGGCAATGCTAGTTATCACCCAATTTTTATCTACCGCATGGCTTATAGTTATTCTCCCTTTGTCCGTAAACTTAATTGCATTTCCTATAAGATTATTGACAACCTGAATGATTCTTTCCTCGTCAACTAAGGTAGCTGGTAGTTTAACTTTTTCATACTCAAGCTTTAAATTCTTTGAATCAGCAACATCCGAGAGTTCGTTAATGGAAGTTTCAATTAATTCTGTCAGGTCGCAAGACCTTGGCGTTATTTTAATTTTTCCACGTTCAAGCCTAGAAACGGTTAAAAAATCATCCACCAAATCTATTAAACGCATATTTCCTTCATAAGCTCCGTTTAATAACTCTTTTGCCTTATCTGAAACCGGCCCCGCATCTCCGTCTAAAACTCTTGAAACAAAACCGCGAATTGCAGCAGCAGGGGTGCGCAAATCGTGGGCAGCAATATCCATAAAATCATCTTTCATTTTATCAAGTTCTTTTTCCTGAGTGACGTCACGGAAAACGTTAACGGCTCCGATTGTTTTTTCCCCTATCATAATTGGAGATACTGCCCTAACTACAGGAAACTTGGTCCCGTCTTTACGGACATAATAGTAAGAACTGATAATAAGTGATGGAGTGGTAACACTACCGGTAAGCGCCCTTTTAATAGCTCCGTTTTCTGGTAAAACTGGATTTCCACCTTCATCCTCTCGCTTTAAAATTTGATACCATTTTTTACCAAGCGACTCATGAATCGTCCAGCCAAGCAGTTTTTCGGCAGAATGATTCATCAAGATAATAATGCCACTACTATTAACAACAATAACGCCATCTGCAATACTGGTCAAAATCGCCTCGTTCCTTGCACCCACTTCCCTTAAATCCGACATTACGTTAAGAAGTGCCCTTTTGGTTTTTTCAAACTGTTGTGTTCTTTCCTCTACTTGAATCTCTAATTTATCACGGTATTCAATTAACTCACTCTCCATTTTCTTGCGTTCGGTAATATCTTCAACAATACCGTCAAAATACACGTCTCCATTTACGTCTTTTCTCATCACTGCGCTAATCGCGGCAATAAATTTTCTTCCCCTTAGGGTAACTAAATTAATTTCCCGACTTCTCACCTCTCCTTTCTTTGTAATTTCGTCTACAAAATCTTTTCTTTCTTTAGGGTTTTGATAAAGATCACTCACACTACATCCCATAAATTCCTTTTTTGATTTCGCTTCGAAAATTGCAACCATCGCAGAATTTGCTTCTAAGAAGTGCCCGTTAGGTCCCGGAGTATTCCTATAAACACCGACCGACAAATTTTCTACCAGATCTTGATACTTCAGCGACATCTGGAGGAGCGATTCCTTATCGTCTGTAATTTGCTTAATCACGGTTTGGTTGAGTTACGGTTATTGCTACCGTTTCCATTAAGTTTTTTTAATTTCCTTATTCTAGCAATTTCCTTTTTTAATTCAGACATTTTCAGTTCTCTTCCAACCATAACCTGGGTTAATTCTTCCAAGTCTTTTACCTTGTCTTGCAATGTCTTTGTCCGCTTAGCCACTTCAGACTCAAGCCCCTTTATATATTTCAAGGCTTCCCTCTCTACCCCCTTTTTTGCCGTAATATCTTCAAAACACAAAATAATTAACTGTGCCGAATCAACCTCCTGAGCATTAAGCACCATTGTTCGTTTTCCGATTATGGGAAAATTATGTTCAACCTCAAAACCTTCAAAAAATTTTCTTTTAGGTAGAATATTTTCCAGAAGTTCTCTTAGTTTAGGAATATTCCACTGCTTATTCCCCAAATCGAAAACAAAATGTCCTTCTGTTTCATTTTTAGTAACCCGAAAGGTTTTCAAAAAAGAATTGTTGGCGTCAACCACATTAAGGTTTTTATCAAGTATCAAAAACGGCTCTCTGGCCATTTCTGCAAGAATCTCGATATAGACTCTTGCTCTTTGCGCCTCGCCATCAACTTCGTCTTTTTTCATCCACCTCACCTTCTTTCCTTTTATTAAAATCTAAACTTTCTACAAAACCATTGCAATATCCTTCTTTTTTCCAAATTAGGATATCTAACTTGTAAACACAAACAAGATTAGTTTTAGCCTTTAAGAGCCGACTCGATAACATCATGCGGTAAAGTTGCCGCAGAAAGTAAAGCTCCCCTGACCGTCTTTCCCGTTTCTTCTCCTAGTTCTGATGCTGTCTTAACGGCCCCAATTGCCGCGATCTTGGCGACTTCCGTCGTATCTTTGCCCAATTTCCCAGCTCCATCAATTGCTCCTTCAACTGCCGCAACGGCTACCTGCCCAACATCCTCTCCAACCTCGGCGGCCCCTTTTATAGCACCGGAAACTGCCTTAACCGAAGCAGTCATAACATCGCCTCCAACTTCCGATACCCCTAAAACTGCTGAAGAAACGCTGTCACGGGCTGCCCCCATTACAGTTACCCCTACATCCTTCGCACCTAAAATAGCCCCACTGACAACATCCTCCACCGTATCTAAAGTCTGAGAAGTGATCTCCCCAGCGTTTTTGAGTGAGCCAACAACCTGATTTTTAACCGCCCCCCTTAAAGCTGAAGCGATATCATCAGCACCTTTAATTAAGGAAACTATTGTATTTTTAACGTCTTGAGTAAAACCCGATAAAGTCATTATCCCCACCTCCTTTCTAATGCTTTTATCCTGCCAATTTGATACCAATTAACTATACCACTGGGTTTAAAAACATGTCAAAAGAAAATTCTCTCTTATTTCTTTTTAAAAATGTAACTTAAAATGAAGATAAAGATGCTAACAAGAACAATAATGGGTCCTGAAGAAAAATGTAAATAGCTAGAAATTAGTAAACCGAGAACAACTGAGAAAACTCCCAATAAAGACCCCAGTATTTGGTAGCTTTTAATGCTTCTTGCAATATTTTTGGCGGCGACCGCAGGAACCACAACCAAAGCTCCCATAAGCAGAGTTCCTACAAATTTAACGCCCAAGGCAACAACAGACCCAACTAAAAGAAGATAGATAAGATTTATGCTCTTCATATTTATTCCTTCGGCTTTTGCTAAATCTTCAGAAACAACCCCTAAAAGAAGACTCTTCGAAATACGAGAAATCAGCGTAAATATCAAAGTTGAAGAAACCGCAATTATTATTCCGTCCAATAAACCTATCTTTTCAAAGTTCCCAAACAAAGCTTCTAAAAGTTCGGGCTCCGGAGTAATTAAAATTCCTATAGCTAAACTTGCCGTAAAAAATACTCCGACTAATGCTTCGGGATAAATTTCTGATTTCTCACTTAAATACCAAACACCAATTACAGCCAAAATTAAAGCAACAAATGCCCCGAATATAGGATTAAGGTTTAAAATTAGGGCAATTGCCATTCCGGGAAGAGCAACGTGAGATAAAGCGTCTCCGACAAGGGACATTCTTTTAAGAACCATGAATGATCCCAGATACCCGGAGACTCCTCCCACCAAGGCCCCGATTATTAAAAGAATTAGTAAATTGTTATTCATGGCGTTCATGATGCTCATGATGTTTATATACTTTTACGTCTTCTCCATACATCTTACCCAATGTTTCTTTATCAATTACTTCATTGGGTTTTCCAAAACAGATCTTTTCCTTATTAAGACAAAGCACATTTGTTGCGTGGCGATAGACGATATCCAGTTCATGGGAAATAAATATTATGGTTAAATCAACTTCCTTTTTGAGTCTTTCGATAAGTCCGTAGATTGTTTCTTCACCCGCAATATCAACTCCCGATGTTGGTTCGTCAAAAAGAAGAACCTGGGGATTACCCAGTAAAGCGTTTCCAATTAATACTCTTTGTGTCTCTCCCCCCGATAAATCCCCCAATCTACTTTTCAAAATAACTTTGTTTTTAATTCCGACGGAGTTTAGTACTTTTTCTATATTTAAAACATTATTTTCCTTTAATTTTAAAAATTCGAGAACCGTTAGGGGGAGATCTTTTTGTACAAATAATTTCTGAGGGACATAACCGATTTTAATATTAGGTGCCCATTTAACTTCTCCTTCATATGGAATAAGTCCCAAGATTGCTCTAAAAAGAACGGATTTCCCGGCGCCGTTTGGACCAATTATTGCCAAAGTTCCGTCTCTCTCCACAGAAAAACTAATATTATCAAGAACTTTTTGATTTCCAAAGATAACCGAAAGACTGGTAACTTTCAGGATATCCTCTTTAGAATTATCCTCCATATAGTTCAGATTATATGTTAGAAGACGCTATCTTTCTACGGGAATCTCAACTGCTTCTTCTTTTCTTTCCCTTAAGTAGTTACCCCAGTCATCTAATATTCCCATTATGTTTTTTAATGGGGCTTCAATCAGGAAATCGAAAAACAGTATGAAAAAGTTAAGGGAGGCAAATTTATCTGAAAGCCAAACTCCCAAGTCCAAAAAAGGAAGAGTTAAATTGGTAAAGAGATTTGATGCGAGGCTTTCTTTTTTAGGAACTACACTAAGCTCCGATGCTGAAAACTTAACTCTATAACCAAAAAGTAAAATTAATGAAAGAAATATGAAAAATATTCCAATACCCACAATGTCATATCCTATTTTAGTCAAAGCATACGAAATGAAGGTAAATAGCAAAACAAAAATGATGAGATAGGCTATGGTAAAAATGTTATAGGTTAGACCTTTTTTCCGTGTAACCAAGGAAAAATCAGTTTTCTCTGCAAAACTCTTCTGGTAAACAAAATCCTGTATAAGATCGATGACTCTTTTGGTATTTTCCTCTCCCGGTTTTCTAATTGTTGCCGTAACCAGAAAAACAAATATAAGCGGAATTGCAATAGAACTTACAATCGGAAGATAACTTAAGTGGTGCATGAAATAAAGTTCATATGGAACTTCAATGGCTATAGCAAAAACAATCTTTGTAATGAAAATATAAATAATGCTTCTTATAATGCCGCGGTTAACTCTACTTGATATTTCGCTATATTTTTCGTCACAAACCTCAGATACTTTTGAAGTAAGCATTTGTGGATCTTTAAATATCGCTTTTGCGTTTATGAGATTTTCATCAATTAATGATTTAAGTATCTGAAAAGCCGAAACTTCTTTTTGAACGAATCTATAAAGCCTTGACTGGATGGGACTTGCCAAACTCTTTCTAATCCTTACGCAAATTTTGTAAATTTCATCTTTATTCCTTTCCACTTCTTCAAATGTCACTCCGTTCCAATTTTTATAAAGCCTTCTTAACAAATAATACGCGTTTTGGGATTCATCCCCACGAATAAGGCTTCTATGAATTGCAATTGCAAGTTCATCTTCTTTTTCTCCGATACTTAAGCCCCCGTCGACCCAGTTGAATTTCTTAAGAAACCATGATTCAACTGCCATGGAAAGAACATCAACCGAGGAAACTTCTGGATCCAGGCATTCCTCAATTTCGCAGGAAGCAACCCCCATCAGCCAATCTTTCCATTTCTCTTCCCTTTTTTTACTAAACTCAATAGCAAAATTTCTAGAAAGAACTAAATATTTTGATATAATTTCTGCAATATCGTTAATTTTCCCTAGAGAATAATAATTATTTTTAATGTATCTTGCCCAAGTTAGTTCCTTTAATAAGGCCTCCCCTAAAATTACCGAATTTGCTTCCCCCTTCTCCCAAAGATTTCTTTTTAGTATTCGTTCTATCGCATTTCTTCTTAAGAGGTGTTCTTTCTTATAGTCAATTGCATACCTCAATCTTTCATAAAAAGAAGCAACAGAGCTAAGAGCCTCACCCACTTTAAACTTTGGTCCCGTATCCTTTAATGAAGTTTTCTGCAAAAGATTGTCGTAATAAGATAAAAGTGGCAATATTTCGCTACTTAAATTATTCATAATTGGGAATTATATATCAAATTACCTTTTTCTTCCTATATAATAACTTCATGACAAAATACAAGGAATATTTCGGAAAGATGACTGAGGCCAATAAAGAGTTGTTTGATAAGTTTGCCAAACTCCATGTGGACTACGGAATGGATAATGATAAATACCAAGATGAATTTAATAAAGAAGGGGGAAAAGTATTGGCGGTAATTCATGAATGGGAAAATAGACTTTGTTCGCATTCCGAAAAAGCAGGCTATGCAAACTATACAGGAAACTTAGCAGAGAAGTTTCAACAAGAGGTCAAGAGCCACTTTCCGCTAATTGACCACATTGGGATTATTGTAAAGAAATTCCGGCTTGGCCAAATAAAACTTCGGTAGTTAAATAAAGGTATGGCACTGACTAGAACTGATTTAAATAAAATAGATGATCTGCTTGATAAACAGGAATTGAAATTTGAGAAAAAGATAGTTGAATTCGAAAGTGAGTTTTTTGAAAAGATTGACCCGATTTTGAAAGAAATAACCACAGCCAGAGAGGAAAGGCTTTTGATTGAAAATAGACTTGAAGCACTTGAGGATATTCACCAAACAGGAACCCACTCCCTTGCTACGATTTAGTAGCTTATTTTAATTCTTCCGCTAGCGAAGGTTGCCACAAAAGAGTTAAGAGATTTAAGCTGAACTCTGTAAAGATTTCTTCCCGTCCAAAAACTTAAAGCCCCGGATGCAGCTTGAGTTGATGTCCCGAAAGTTGCCGATATTTCACTCCCATTAACCGCAATTCCATGAGTTGCATCATACAATCGAGCAAAGGCCTGTCCATTCCCGTTTGCAATGGACATAAATCCTTCCCAAGAAGCAGCTGCGCCTTTTCCGTAATCATTGACAAGATCAATATAGACATCGGTTCCCGCAGCATCTACCCAAGCCGTACTTGTTGTGGTAATTGGACCTGAAAGCGGAATATAGGCTGTTTTCTTGGTTGGAGTATCTGTCGCTCGCTCTTCCTGAGTTATTGCCTTTGAAGTTCCCGATATTGTCGAAACTGCTTTTGAAACGATGTCGTTAATTTGGTTCATGCAGTCTTCCCCACAGATATCCACCTTTTGAATTAATGTCTGTGTTTTTCCGTCATCTGATACCTGTCTTGAGAAACCAGCCAAGTAGGATTCAACTTTATATACCCTATTAAAAAGAAAAAGAAGAGAGATAGCAAGAACAACAATACTTATAATGAAATAAAACTTTAAATACTTTTCTAAGTTATCGAGAAATCTTTTCATAATGCAATCATTTTAAGATTCTCTCATCTTCTACGCTGAATCCTTTTTGTTCTATCTCTCCCCTAATTTTATCCGCCTCTTCAAACTTACCTTCTTTTCTTAATATATTCCTTTTTTCGATAAGCTTCTTTATTTCCTCAGAAATCTCTTTTTGTTTCGACTCTTTATTTAATTGAAGCCCTAATACTTCATCAATACTTATGGCCAGATCGTATTTATCCGAATTCGGAATATTGCTTTTTACCATTTCCCATAAAACAGCTAATGCCCGAGGGACATTTAAATCATCATTTAAGGCTTCCAAAAACTTATTTCTGTATTCTTCAACTTTAATATTCTTTTCTTCCGAAAGAGTTGTTCTTTCTTTATTATTTTTAAAAGAATCCATCAAACTCTTCAATTTCTCAAGTGCAGCCTGCGAAGCCTTCAGTGACAGCCAGGTAAAGTTCAATGGTTCATTATATTTCCCAGACAAATAAAAATATCTTAAATCCATTGCACTAAACCCTTTTTCTTCCAAATCAGATATCACGTAGGCATTACCGAGACTTTTACCCATTCTTCCCCCATCAACCTTTAAGAAAGCCCCGTGAATCCAGTAATTTACAAACTTTTTACCGGTTGCCCCCTCCGATTGAGCTATCTCATTGGGATGATGTGTACTTCTTAAATCCTCGCCCCCGGCGTGAATATCAAAAGTTTCACCTAAATATTTCATACTCATAGCGCTACACTCAAGGTGCCACCCTGGAAACCCCACACCAAAAGGAGAATCCCATTCCATATCCCTTTTTGTTCCTTTCAAAGAAAACTTCCAGAGGGCAAAATCTCTGGGGTTTTTCTTTTCGGTATTTACCTCAACCCTCGCTCCCTCTTTTATTTGGTCAAGTGTTGAAAGCTCTCCGTATTTCTCCCCAGTTTCTTCCTCAAATTTCTTAGTATCAAAATAAACTCCATCGGAAGTTTTATATGTCAAACCTTTCTCTTCAAGCTTTTTGATTAAATTGATTTGTTCGACAATATGATCAGTTGCCTTTACAAACTTTTCCGGTTTTTCTAAATTGAGTTTTTCGAAGTCACTTAAAAATGCAGCTGTATAAAATTTTGCAATATCCCAAGCTGTTTTTCTTTCTTTTTTGGCAGCCTTTTCGAGTCTGTCTTCTCCGGTATCGGCGTCCCCCGAGTTATCGCCGGTTAAATGACCCACGTCAGTTAAATTCATAATATATTTAACTTTGTAGCCGTTATATTTAAGAACCCTTAAAAGAATGTCTCCCAAAAGATATGTTCTGAAATTTCCAATTGTGGTGTAGTCATAGACCGTAGGACCGCAGGTATACATTCCAACAAAATCTTTGCTTAGAGGAACAAATTTTTCTTTCTTTCTGGTTAATGAATTAAATAAATGTATATCCATAACTTGATTCTAACAAATCTAGGATAGAAAGTGTTAGATTACACTATTTGAGAAGGTTCTTTGCGGATAACTCCTAACTTATCAAAATCCTTATCGTAGGAAACTACCGTCCATTTTTTAGATTGAATATTGTGATTACTTGCCATTATGGCATCCACATACTTTATTCCATATCTCGAATAAAAACTTAAAGCTAAATCAAAATCAAAATTATCAACTAGCTTAAAAAATCGTGAACTTCTCATCTTCTCTAGGGCTTCAACTATTTTTGTTTTACTCATCTTATAAAATGAGTCTAGTACCCAAACGACTTCAGCTAACACCACATTTGAAGTAACTGCATTAATTTTTCCACCTTCAACCTTTTGAAGAAAGTCAAAACACTCTCTAAAACTTTTTTCACTGTCTCTTACTATTACCCTTAATAATACATTGGAGTCTATAAAATACTGTTTCATACCCTTTTATAATGTTTAGCCATATATTCTCTGGCTTTAAGTGCATCTTTTCCAACAGGCGCCTCCATCAACGGAACTATGTCCAAAAATGATTTTTGTGGAACTAAAATTACCCTATCTTCATCCGCTGTTACCTTAACTCTTCCATTTAAAGTAATTCCAACAATATCACGGATAGCCTTGGGAATAGTAACTTGACCTTTCTGTGTAACCGAAGTAATAACTTGCATGTGAGTAATATTAATACGTTAGTAATACTTTGTCAACTGGTAATACTTTATCCAGATGGCGGAAGGGGCCTTTCAGTTTGGGTTTGCTGCCTTTGGACTTGAGACTTTTTACCACGGCCGAAAAGATTACCGAACTTCCTGCTCGGGCGGGAAGAAACCTCAATAAGTGGTTGGGGATTATCTTTATTTTCTTGTTGAGTCATATCTTCATGCTGTTTTTGCGCCAGTTTTTCCTGTTCTTTTTTCTTTTTGATTTCATCAAGCTCTGTTTGTAAAGCTTGCATTAACCTTTGACTTCTTACCCTGTCTCTTTCTGTATGAAGTTCCTGACTTTCATTGAAGGAATTATCTACTCCTTGTTGTCCTAAATCTTCCTGTCTTTGTACCTGTTCGGTTCCTGCAATCTGTCTGCCCCCTTGTTTTAAAATCTCCCAAGGCTCACGGGCAATTTGCTTTGCGATAGTCTTGGCAAGATTCTTTGCAGACTGGGTGGTATCCCCGGCAAGTCCCGGTTTAAAAGAATTCGTGGCAGTATTCATGTTTTCAAATGTCTCTTCGGCCTTGGAGGGCCTGGTAAAGAGTTACTTCATCAGCATACTCCAAATCAGCCCCGGTTGGAATTCCCATACCAAGCCTTGTAATTGTAAGTTTACTTTTTTCCAACCTTTTTATCTCTTTAGTAAGAAACATTGCTGTTGCCTCCCCCTCCATTGTAGGATTTGTAGCAATTATTACTTCTTTTATTTTTTTGTCTTTCTTTACTCTTTCGATTAAATCCCCTATGTATATTTCATCAGGTCCTATGTTTTCCAAAGGATTAATCGCCCCATGAAGTACATGGTAAAGACCTTTGTATTTTCCTGTTTTTTCAAAAGCCAAAACGTCAAGCGGCTGTTCAACAACTAAAATTGTTGATGTATCCCGAGAGATATCAGAACAAATTAAACAAGGGTCGCTTTCCCCCACGTTTCTGCAAGTTGAGCAAAGGGTAGTATCTTTTTTTAAATGCGATATGGCATCAGAAAAATTATCTAGTTCTATTTGAGGAACATGAAGAAGATAATAGGTTAATCTTTGGGCAGTCTTTGGCCCAATTCCGGGAAGTTTCTGAAAAGAATCAATTAGAGCAGATATTGCGCGAGGTATTTTCATAAAAAGATGATATCACCTATTTCTCGTTAACCACATAATCTCTTTTCAAAATTCTAGGAATTAATATCCCAAGTGCGTCGACGCAACACCCTCCCGGTACAAGTGGACACCTACACGTCCCCTCTTTCGATTCCTCTTGTAAATCCCTACTTATAACCCCATCCAAACGGCAGGGGGCTTGAACATACGAAATTTCTTGAGGTCTTGCAACTACCATAATTATTTACCGAGGTTTCCGAGAAGTCCGGAAAGTCCTCCACCCATCTCCATCATTTTCTTTGCGGCTTCCTTTTGAACTTTTTTCATTGCTTCATTAATAAGATCAACAAGTTCTTTTAAATCCTCCTCATTTTTTTTGATGTATCTTAATTTTTGATCACCGGATACAGATACTGTCCAGCCGTCTTTTTCTACCGTCTCGCTAATTTTCTCAAGTTCTTTCTGCAAGGCACTTGCCTGCTGTCTCATCTTTGCAAGTTCTCCAAGTTGTTTAAATTTATCAAACATATTTGTTAATTTCCAAATATCTCCTCGGCAATTTTGATTATATCGTTATCTTTAGTTTCCGTCAAAGGAGGTGTAGGAATATCTTTCTTTATTGGCGGATCTGTCAAGGTACAAGTTACTTTAATAGGGCAGCCTATTACACTTGCCGCAACGTCTTCAAGAACTTTTCTGTGGGAGACCTCCTCAAGACGCTCTTTGTGAAATCTATAATATACTCCCAAGGTTAAGTTACTTCCATCATAACCAACCGGCCTTGCAGCCCTAAGGAGTGCCTCAATTGAAGTATTAATGGGCCTAACCCTTGTTAATATTGTCTTCCAAACATCATCTGTTATTTCAGAAAGTCTGGTTGTTAAATCTTGTGCTTTTTTCTCTACTTTCTTTTCTTCAACTTTTTCCACAATTAATATTTCTTTCTCTTTTTCTTCCTCAACCTCATTAAATTTTCCTTCCTTACCCTCTCCGCACCATTTAATTACAGCAATTTCCAAAGGAAGCTCCTCAATCGGAGAAAGAGCAATTTGGGAACGAGCCGAGATCAAAAGTTCAATTAATAAAATTAGGTCTTCTTTAGAAACATTGGGGACTCCCTCTCCCACAAGACCCGCTTTGACAAGAAGGCTTTCTCGTAAGCTCGTTATTAAAGAATCGATGATACTTTCCGCACTTACCCCTTTTTTAATAAATCCGTCAATTTCTGAAAGTGCTTTTTTAACATTTTTAGCTAAAAGTGTATCCACAAAATCTTTCTCGTCAAAAGCTTTCCTCTTAAAAAGGTATTCTTCGACGTCCGCCTTTTCTAATTTAACTTTTTGTGAAACAAGCTGCTCCAAAATCTTCACCGCATCTCTAAACGATCCGTCAGACACTTTGGAAATCGAAAGCAAAATCTCTTTATCTATCTTTAATTTTTCTCCCCTAACCACACTTGTTAATGATCTTACCGTTTCTTCCGGGGAAGCTTTATGAAACTCAATGAAAGTTGTTCTCGATCTTATTGTTTCAATTAATTTCTCTGGATTTGTGGTTGCCAAAATAAATAAAACGTGATCAGGAGGCTCCTCAAGAGTTTTTAATAGTGCGTTTGAAGCTTCCAAGGTTAACATGTGGGCTTCGTCAATTATGTAAACTTTCTTCTTTGCGTAAGCAGGAGAAAGTTTAATCGTATCCCTTAAAGCCCTTATATCATCTATTCCGCGGTTGCTTGCGGCATCCAGCTCAATAACATCAATATTATTTCCGTTTGAAATTCCCTTGCACTGACTACATTTATTACAAGGCTCTCCAAGTTTCTTACCCTGTTTTTCGCAATTAACAATTTTTGCGATAATTCTTGCGGCTGATGTTTTTCCTGTTCCTTTGGGACCCGCAAATAAAAGCGCGTGTGGAATATTTCCTGAGGAAACTATTTTTTTAAGCTGCTCTCGGACAGAATCCAAATCCAATTCATCTAAGGTTTGAGGTCTATATTTTAAATATAACGTAATATTATTCATGATGCTTTCCTAATAAATGAAGTGCTCCGTGTTCCACGAGCCCACAGGCTCTTTCATCAATTAAAGTCCCTTCTTCTTTGGCTTCTTCAACAACCTTAGGATAACAAACAATAATTTCACCTAAATATATCTTTCCGTCAGGGGGATAAACAAAGCTGCCCTTTATTTCGGACTCTGTAAACGAAAGAACATTATGGAGAATTTTATCGTTTAAATGTTTCTTTCCCACCTCAAGCATTTTTTCCTTACCTACAATTGCAACTGAAACCACACAGTCGGAAACTATTCCTTCTTTAGATAAAAACTCTCTCAATCTTTTTTTGATCAAAGATGATTTAACGGGGAAATTTGATTGTTTAGAAACATTAACTTTAATCATAATTCTGATTATGACAAACACTTTTTATCATATTAAAGAGGAAAACTAAACTAGCTTACTTTTTACAAGCTGAGCAATCTTAGCCCCATCAGCTGCCCCCTTAGTCTTTTCTTTAACAAGTCCTATTACTTTTCCCATATCTTTTATAGATACAGCCTGAGTTTCTTTTATTGCTTCATCAACCAATTTTACAATCTCGTCGTCTGATACCTCGGGAGGCAAATATTCCTGAAGGATGGCAAGTTCCTTAGCCTCCTTGTCTGCTCTATCTTTATACCCAGCTTTTTCATATGCCTCAATTGCTTCTTTTCTTTTTTTGGCTTCCTTTCTTACAACAACTAGTTCCTCATCTTCGGTAAGTTTGTGCTGTTTAGCTATAAACTCATAATTAAAGGCGGAAGAAAGAAGCCTTAGTGTTGAAAGTCTTATTTCATCGTGGGCCTTCAAAGCTTCCCCTATTTTTTGAGTAATTGTGTCTGTAATCATAAAATATTAACCCCTATCTTCTTCTCTGGTATACTTTTCTTTCCAACCGCCTGTTAAATGAAAATGCAAATGAAAAACTGATTGCCCCGCATTCTCACCGTTGGCAAGAGCAACCCTAAAAGCTTCAGATATCCCAAGTTTTTTGGCAATGTTCTTTGCAATTAGTAACACTTCTCCCATTAAACTTTGATCTTCTTCGGATATTTCTGAGAGTTTGGCTATATGTTTTTTAGGAACAATTAATACATGTACCGGAGCAATCGGATTTATGTTTCTAAATGCGATCAAATTATCATTCTCAAACTCAACTGTCGCAGGAGCTTCTTTTTTTACTATCTTGCAAAAAATACAATCACCCATAATTTAGTATCTCAAGTCTATGACGAAGATTAAAGAAGTTCAACCACTGCTTTTGCCAGTTTATCTGAATCGTGTCTGATAAGACTTCTTTCCAGTTTATCGCTCTTTGCTTTTTGGTAAACCTTACTTGAAATAACGCTTTTCCTGATTACCTTTGTTTTACTTTTAAGGTTTTTTAAATCATCTTTCACCGGTTCCGCATTTTCTTTTTTATATTTTGAAAGCATGTTTTTGGAAAAATGATTGCTTTTATTTAATATGCAAAAGTCCAAACTTTTTCCCGAAAGGTATTTTTCCACTTCACTTATAAAATCGCTTGCCTTAAACCCAACAGTTTGACCGAATTTGGTCATGAGGTTTGCAACAAAAACAATTTTCGCTTTTGATTTTTTAATTTGAAGGCCGATTCCATCAACTACCAAATTCGGTAAAATACTTGTGTAAAAATCTCCAGGTCCTAAAACTATCAAATCGGCATTTTTAATTGCAATTAGGGCGTCTTTATTTACTTTAGCTTTTGGAATAACTTCCAGTTTAATAATCCTATAGTTACCAAGGGATATATCGGGCTCGTCTATATCATGCTCACCTAAAACCTGCTTTCCATTTTCATAAGTTGCAACAAGGTTTGTTTTTTCGAAAGTAACCGGGATTATTTTTCCCTTTACCCCTAAAACTTCCGAGGTTTCTTCAATCGCCTTTCTCTGGTCGCCACCATATATATCCGTTAAAGCAGCCATAAATAAATTGCCGAAGGTCATGCCGGAAATTCCTACTCCCTGGCCATATCTATAAGTAAAAAGCTTTCTTAAGGTTTGATCCGAATCTGAAGAGGCTAAAGCAACCATGCACTGGCGAAGGTCAGATGTAGGAAGAAGGCCAAACTCGTCCCTGATTACCCTGTTTGATCCTCCATCATCCATCATCGAAACAATCACAGAAAGATCCAGATTAGGAAATTTTTTAAGCCCTGAAAGAATTGTGAAGGTTCCGGTGCCTCCGCCAATCACAACTATTTTCGATTTTTTCATAAAAAACCGTTATTCTACTTTTTCAAGAACTTCAATGTTACTAGTTTTACAGGCAACTTGGAGAGTATCAACACCATAGTCTTCCCTCATAAATCCCATAAATGCTTCATCCACAAATCTATCTCTTGGAAATAGTAATGTATCAGCAATCCGCACCATAATCCTTCCATCGCGCTGCAGTTTACCACGCATAGCAACAACTATTTTCAGTTCAAAATCATTACTTACTGCTTCAACCTCCTCAGGAGTTAGATAGTAGTACGTACCTCCAAAAATTGTTCTCCTTCTTTCCATTATCTTGTACCGAGAAGTCTAACAATTAATTTTTCGGGAGTCAAAAGTTCCGTTTCGTCTGAGGCTCGCTCCTTCCATTCGATTTTTTCTCCAGACTTTTGGGAAACAACAAGCCTTACAGGAATTCCAATAAGGTCACTGTCTGCAAACTTTTCTCCCGCAGGCGTCTCTCTATCATCCCATAAAACATCAATCCCCTCTTTCTTAAGTTCTTCATATATTTTCTTGCCGTATCCTCCGGGAAGTTCGATCAAATGAACATCAAAAGGAGAAACTGCTTTATTCCAAATAATCCCTTTGTCATCGTGCGATACTTCAACTAAAGTTCCCATTACTCTCGTTGGTCCTATTCCATAACTTCCAAACCAGACCGGTTTTTTCTTCCCATCTTTGTCTACGTAATAAACTCTCATTCTTTCCGCATACCATGTACCAAGAGGAAAAATGTTCCCGACTTCAACGGTTTTTTCTGCAATCTTAATCTTGCCTTTCTTGCATTTGGGACATTTATCTCCAATATTTCCTTCGAAAATTTCTTTATTTAAGGCGTAGTCGCAGAAATCACAGAAATAAAACGTATCTTCCCCGTTTGCATCAAGTACCTGAAACTCATGCGTGTGCTTATCTGTAAAAACTCCCCCGGAAGCTTCGACTATCTTAAATATAAAACCAAGTCTGTTAAATATTTTTACATAAGCTTCTTTTACTTTCTCGTAATAATCCATCAAATCTTCTTCACTTACATGCGCAGAATATAGATCCTTCATCATAAATTCCCTACCCCTTAAAATTCCGGATCTGGCGCGAGGTTCATTTCTAAATTTGGTTGAAAAATGATAAACAGATACCGGAAGATCCTGATAGCTTCTTATATTCTTTCTTAAAAGATCCATGACGATTTCTTCATGGGTAAACGAAAGCGCATATTCTTTCTTTCTTGCATCCGTCAGTTTGTACATAATCTCATCCGCCTTATCCCATCTTCCTGTTTCATTCCAAAGCTCTTTGGGGTGAAGAAGTGGCATGAGCATCTCCTGCCCCCCAACCGCATTCATTTCCTCCCTGATTATTTGACTTATCTTGGCAACCACCCGTAATCCTAGCGGAAGAAGAGTCCAGCTCCCTGCCATCAATTGATCGATAAACCCCCCCCTTACAAGAAGTTTGTGGTTAATACTCTCCGCATCCTTGGGAGCTTCTTTTCTGGTTTTAGGAAAAAGTTGTGACTGCCGCATGAAATCTATTTTACCACCCCCTGAAGAAATCCTGAAATTGAGCCTGCAACAATAAGGCGTATTATGTCATGAGCAGTAACCGCCAAAAGAAGGGCAAGAAGTATTATCATCCCCACGGTGTGGATGGCAGCTTCAACCTTAGGTAATACTTTCCTACCAATTACGCCTTCCAAAACTATAAAGAAGAGCCTTCCTCCATCAAGTGCAGGAAAAGGTAAAACATTTAAGATTGCAAGATTAACGGAAAGAATCCCTATAAAATTAATAACTGCAAATATTCCAACCTTGGAAGCTTCTGAGGTTAACGCAAATATTCCCACGGGGCCAGCAATATCTTGGGGAACCTGACCTTTAAAAAGACCTGCAAATATTCTGTAAAATCCCATAATCACATTTTTACCCCAAAAGACGGCATCTTTAAAACCGTAGTAAATTCCATAAAAAGGCCGTAAGGCAACGGGCGGATAGTAAATTTCAGTTGTAGTAATAACAACTCCCATCGGCCCTTCCCCTTCCGGAGGGTTCACCCTCGGAGTTAAGGTGATCTTCTTAGTGGTTTTTTCGGAGTTTATTGTTCTTTCTATTTCCAAGGTTACTTTTTTACCTTTTTCCTGATCAACCAAACTAATAAATTCATCGTTTGTAGAAATTGAGGTCTTGCCTACTTTTCTTACTATATCGCCGACGGTAAGTCCTGCAATTTGCGCAGGAGATGATGTAGAAATATCAACAACCTTCACATCTTTTGTATTCTTGGGTATTCCATTAAAAGAATAGGTTATGGCAAAAGCAACAATAGCCAGGATGAAGTTCATAATCACACCTGCAACAATAATCGCAACCTTCTTTCTTTTGCTTTTTAGTAAAAATGATTTCTTAGGATAGGTTATTTCTTCCTCTGAATTTTCGCCGTGTAATCTAACAAATCCCCCAAATGGAAGTGCATTAATGGAATAAAGAGTGTCCCCGATTTTCTTTCCAAAAAGCCTTGGAGGAAGCCCAAAACCAAACTCTTCAACCATAACTTCGAAGTGTTTGGCAACAATAAAATGTCCAAGCTCATGAACCAAAACGAGAATGGATAAAACAAGAAGAAAAACCAGAATGGAACTTAACATGTAAACAGTATACTGTAATTGACAGAGAAGTTACACGATATAACATAGACTTATGTTAACTAAAACAGATTTAAAATCTATTGAGAAAGTAATTGACAATAGACTCGACGTTAAACTGGATCAAAAACTTGATCTCAAATTAAAACCTATGCACAATGACATCAAAATCATTAAAAAAGATGTCAAAAGAATCCAAAAAGATTTGGCTAGAACGTCTAATTTTCTTGATAGGGAAAATCTCAAGACAGTTAAAAGAGTTAAGATAATTGAAGAACATCTGGGCTTTCCTGCCCCGTCAATAATTTAAATCTGTAATAGTTCCTGCTTTTTTCTCTCTCCTGCTTCGTCTATCTTCCCTACAAATTCATCTGTAATTTCCTGAACTTTTTTCTCTTGGTCAAATTTCATATCCTCAGAGATTTCTTTTTCTTCAAAGGATCGTTTAATGTCCTTCATTGCTTCTCCCCTTTGTCCCCTTACCATAATCCTTCCGCTTTCTAA
>Ga0172379_10003119_pt1 | contig 27183 bp, 14 predicted proteins | sample GrowelOW334metaG_FD_119756 | JGI IMG/M metagenome (GOLD analysis project Ga0172379, IMG submission 119756) | Groundwater microbial communities from an aquifer near a municipal landfill in Southern Ontario, Canada - Groundwater well OW334 metaG | ecosystem: Environmental > Aquatic > Deep...
ACTGTCATACGTCCACGAGGCAGTGCCGAGAGTGTCGGTGCTGGGGATGCTGTATGCGTTGCCTGAGGTGCCGGCAAGAGAGCTGCAGGCGATGGGAGAGCCGGTGATGGCGTAGCAGGAGGGGGGTTTTTGAATGCTACAACTAATACTTAGGACATTGTGTGAATAGGTACAGTCATAACATTGCCATGAATACGCAGTAGAAGACTCACGTGGAGAGAAAAGATACCCCGACGAACATGTATTTACTTGGTCTCCACATGCAGGATCGCCAGCCCCCATCCAATCACAAAGAGCATAGGCCGAACTCGGAAAAAACGCCGCCGCGAAGAAGAACAGCACCAGTGCCGACTTCCCCATGCCGGATAGCGAGAATTTGAGGTACATGCGTCTATTGTACCCCCTTCGGCTTCTCGCGCTGTATTGGTTATCCACCGACTCACTACTACCTGAGTGGTGTTGATGAAAAAAATTACACCAGCCCGAAATCAAGCTGGTGTTGTTCTATACGAACGAAGGAATTACATCGGGATGGTGCCCATGAGGGGCAGCATCGCCTGCTCAAGCACACCGATCAACGCTACAGGGTGAGCCTCCATCTCGGCGGCGAGAGCCTGATGATCGGCTGGACTCAGAGAGATACCGAACGCGCCGGCAATAAAGTCCACCGCCACGTCCGGACCGACCCCTTGTATGGCGGACAGGAGAGCGGTCTCAAACGTGCTTGTAACGGACGCCCAATTCTGCTGGACAACAAGCGAACTCAGGTTGAGCTCTGCCCACGGCGCCGACAGTTGATGTGCGAGGAAGTAGCTCTCGCGTCCGGCGATTTCCGGCGCGATGGCGGCATCGTTGACGGCGATGCTTCCCTGCACCTTCGCTATCAGCTCCGGCGACAGGTCAACAGCACCGATTCCTGTATCTCCGCCTCCGGAGACTACAGCGACCGCGTGTCCCGCCGTGTCCATGACGAGTCCGCCGGAAGTGCCAGGAATGGCTGGGACGCCTGCGATGTGGCTATAGTTGGCACCCAGCCACGAAGTGTCTTCCAGCGTCCCATCGGGATAAGCCTTATACACTCCGCCTGGATAGCCGAAGACCCAGACTTTCCCATTGTCCAAGTCGTACAGCTGGAACCAGCCCGTATCAAAGCCGATTGCCTTGTCGGTCTTGAGCACGGCGATGTCGGTCGCCGTCTCGCTGGGGCTTGCACCGCCCTGCGCGAGGAACTTCTGATACCACGCACTCTGGTCCACGAAGTCCTGCGTCGCAGTCACGTCTACCGTGAACGTTTGTCCCGTGTTGGAAATGGCCTTGATGAAGACTGGGCTATGCCCAAACGGGAACGCCGCATGTAGCGCTGTGACAAGCGAGTTAGGCCCCACCATGAATCCGGAGCCAGTGATGTACTTCGTCACGCCGTTCTCAACGTACGAAGCGAAGACTTTCAAAACCGCACCTTCAATGCTTCTGTTGGCGGACATGGCGTCCTCCTTCCTTCGGTTGATTGGTCAATGAACAGCGTGTGCGAATGCGCACGCTCCGTGTGTATTCGCCTACGAATTACCTGTCCGAAAGCATACTACAATCAACACGCTTAGTCAAGCCATCGCGCGGTTACTCGCTCAAGCGCAGGAGCATCTACGCGGCGGCACTACCCGCCGAGCTGGTTGATGTCTTGCTGGAATTTCGCGGCGAAGCCCATCACGCCGTCGCCGTAGAACGCGTAAGCGGGGTTGCTCGCACGCGACCAGCCTGCGAAGTAGCGGAGCGCGGCAAGCCGCTCAGCCGCGAGAGTCTGCTTCCCTGCTCCGTTGTCCGCCATGAGCATCGCAGTCGCCATGATAGCCACCTGCGCATCCCACGGACTACTCGGTACGGACGCGCCAAGAAGCTTGCGCACCCTGTCTTTACTAGCGACGTACTGCCACGGACCCTGCCAGAAATTCGTTGCGCCGGAGGATGGCGTACAGGTGTTCGTCTTCGCATTTATAAAACCGCCGTAGCAGACCCACGTAGAAGGTATGAACTGCCCCGGACCCATCGCGCCGCCCCAGCCGTACCACGGCTTCTTAGAGACCGGCATCTTGTCGGGGTCAAGACCGAGTGTCTGAGTGATGAAGAGGAAGACCGGCTGGTCGCGCGTCGGCGACATATCCACTCGCCAACTGCCAGTGCCGAGGTTCTCGCCAAGGTTCGTTTCCTGCTTCAGCACCGCGAGCGTTACTGCCGCGCGCGTCCCGGTCGCGCGCTCAGCCGCCTTCGCATACGTGAGGGCGAGGCCAAACGGTATGGAGGCGCTGTCGCGCAGTGTAAAGAGCTCTGAGCGTATCTGTGCTGCGGTCTTCTTGGACGCGGCGATAACCTTCTGATAATTCGCCTCAATACCTTTCGTGCGCGTGAGCAGTTTCTGCTTCTCCTGTTCCTGCGCCTGCACCGCTTGTTTCGCGAGCTGAGCGATGGTGCGTAGCTGCTCTTGCTCCGCGAGACGCGCTTGGAGTGCCTCCTTCTCCGCTGCGGTTGACGCACTAGTCTTCTCTATCTGGTCAAACGAATCCGCGAGTGCGCTCTTGATAGAGGTGAAAGCGTCCAGATCGCTGAAGAAACCGGAGACATTTTCCGAGCCGAGTGCGACACTCACTGCCGAGTATTCGTCCAGCATCTGCGTCTGACGTAATATCTGCGCGAGCGACTCTTTCTCTGCGGTGAGGCGCGCCGAGAGCTGTGAGAGCGTCTTGTTGCGCACGCCGATATCGCCGTTTAGTTGCTTGATGGTCAGGTTGATAGCCTGTATCTGGAGCTGGGTCTTCTTGATCTCCGCATTGAAGGCATCTATCTGCGACTGGAGCGTCTGATGCTGATTGAGCGCGACATCAAGCAGTTTCTGCTGGTCGGCTATCTGGCTTTCAATCGCGCTCAGCTGATTTCTCAGGTCTTGCTGCCGGTCTGCGACCGACTGCAGCGCGCTCTGTGCACAGGCAGCCGCCGGTACGACCGCGCTGACCCATATGAGTATAAAAAATAAGAACCGACGCATTGCTCGGTTAGTTTACCACGACGAGTGCGGCGACTATTCAGCTGCGGGAGCCTCTTCTTCCTTGCCCTTCTTCTCCACCTCTATAGACGCGATGTCAGCTGCCGCCTCAGGAGCTTTCTCCTCAACGACTTCCTGCACGAGCGCGACGACTTCCTCCGGTTCGCTCTCAAGCTCAACGCCCTTTGGCATAACGAGGTCCTTTGCGTGGATCTGGTCGTTCACCGCGACAAGCACCGCGAGATCTACCTCAATAGTATGCGGGAGATTCATCGGGTCTGCCTTCACTTCAATCTCGTGGAGTACCTTCACGAGGTTCGCTCCTGCGGCAACAGCCGCCGATTCACCGACGAAGGTAAGCGGTATCGCCACCTGCACCTTCTCACCCTTGGTCACTGCATAGAAATCCACGTGTCGCGGCATGCTCGTGAGCGGGTCGCGGGCCACCTCGTGGATCAAGGTCGGAAGCGACGCTCCGATACCGGTGAGCGAGACGATAGTCGCCTCGCCGGCTTCGCGGAGCACTTTGTCAAAAGCGCGTGCGTCCACGACGATCGGCGTGGACTCGTGGTGCGCCCCATACACGACCGCAGGGATAGACCCCGCGCGGCGTACAGCTGCCGGCGTTGCGGCATTGATGTCGCGTTTTTCAACTGCGAGAGTAAGCATGCTGCTGAGGATACCGCATCTCGCGGACAAATGCAATTTACCTACGCTTGACCCTATGCGAGGGTGGCACTGACTCTCGCGAGGCGCGCGAGGAACGCGGCACGCGCAGCGGGGACATTCTCCTCCTTCCCCTGCCACTTCAAGAGCGCCTCTTCCTGCAGAGCGCGGGCGTAGGAGAACGTGAGCGGCCACGGAGCATGCACTTCACGGGCGCGAGCGGTAAGAGCCGCCAGATTCTCGGTCGCCTGCTCCGGTGTCTGCCCGCCAGAGAGGAAGGCGATACCCGCCACCTGCGACGGGACGCTCTCCATGAGAGCTGCAAGCGTATCTTCAGCGACTTCCTCCGGCGCATCTATTTTCCCGCTCTCACTCCCCGAAAGCGCCATTGAGGTCTTCACAACAAGACTCGCTTTATCCACGGAATGCTCAGCGAGCACTGAGAACAACGTGTTGAACGTGTCGGTCAGGACCGCGCGAGCGCGTTTGCGACTGTGCTTCCCTGCAAGCAAGACCTCCGGCTCAAGTATCGGCACGAGGCCAGCGCTCTGCACCTCCTTCGCATAATTCGCGAGACGCTTCGCGTTCTCGTGGAGTGCAACCGCCGAGGGCAAGTCATCGCCGTCTATGCGTATAACCGCACGCCATTTCGTAAACACTGCCCCCTGTTTCTTGTAAGCGATAAGTCGTTCGGGCAGATCAAGCAGTCCTTGCGTGAGCACTTCTTGCGGACTCTCAGGGAACGGCTCCGTACCGAGATCCACCTTCACGCCAGTGAGGATGCCACGCGCCGCAAGCGATGCGGGAAAAAGTTTTTTATCGTCCCCCTTCTGGAGAAGCGTCTCGGAGAAAAGTATGACGCCAGAGAGGTACGCTTCAATACCCTCAGCGCCGAGGAAGAGGTCGCGGGATTGCCGTCGCATCTCCTCGCCTGCAGGTATACCGTATGCGGCAAGACGCGCAGTCTCAGTGTGCACACTCTCATCAGCCGCGAGCAGCCCCTTGCCAGTGACGAACAGTGACCGAGCAGTCGCTACAAGATCATTCATATACGCAGTGTACCACTGCGCGGAAGTATGAAGTATGTGGTATGTGGTATATAGCTATATACGACATACTACCTACTACATACCGGATTTTTAGGTATACTCTTCTCATGGACTTCATCGCTATCGGCGACACAACGGTTGACGAATTCATCAAGCTGAAAGAGGCGCACGTGAGTTGCGACATTGATACTGATCAGTGCACTATCTCCATGAAGTGGGGTGACAAGATACCGTACGAATTCTCCGAGCTCGTGCCTGGGGTGGGAAATGCGGCAAATGCTGCGGTCGCCGCAAAACGTCTCGGTCTCTCCTCCGGATTCGTCTCCAACGTGGGCAACGACCGCTACGGCGAAGAGATCCTCGCTATGTTCGCGAAGGAAGGCGTAGATACGAAATACATCGCGGTCAATGACGGTATCCCGACCAATCATCACTATGTCCTGTGGTACGAGGTGGACCGCACCATCCTCATCCGTCACGAAAATTATCCCTACCTCATCCCAAGCGGCTTTGAAGCACCGAGGTGGATCTACCTCTCCTCCACAGGCGAGCAGGCGGAGACCTTCCACACCGACCTCGCGGTATGGCTCGCCGCGCATCCGGAGACGAAGCTCGCCTTCCAGCCCGGCACATTCCAGATGAAGATGGGTAAGGAGAAACTCGCGGCGCTCTACGCTGCGAGCGAAGTAGTGGCTTGCAACAAAGAAGAGGCGGAACGCATCCTTGAGGTCGGCGAGACTGACCTCCGCACCCTGCTCACCAGCATGCGCGCGCTCGGCGCGAAGACGGTAGTCATCACCGACGGTCCAAACGGTGCCTACGCCTATGACGGCACGGAGATGCTTAAGGTCCCTATGTATCCTGACCCGAAACCACCGTACGACCGCACTGGTGCGGGCGACGCGATGACCTCAACGGTCGTCGCCGCACTCGCACTTGGGAAGCCTCTTCGCGAAGCGCTTGCTTGGGGACCGATCAACTCTATGTCGGTTGTGCAGGAAATCGGCGCACAGAAGGGGCTACTCACACGCGACGCGCTTGAAGCGTATCTCGCAAGCGCACCCGCTGAGTACGTCGTAAGCACCCTCTGATAGGCAAAGTGTTCTTAGCAACAAAAATGTCCAACACCGAGTGTTGGACATTTTTCCTAATTCTATATTCTTAATTAAAGCATCACTGTTTGAGAATAGACTGCTGGAGCTGCGAGTAGCTCGCCTCGCTCCCCCCTATCCGCGAGGCGGTATTGCCGCTTGCGATATTCATGATGAGCCACGCAGCGCCGGCGGCGGCAAGCAGGACCATAAGTGTGATAAGGAATGAGGCGAGGTCGTTTTTCATACGTTTATTGTACCGCACTCACGAGGGAATGCGCAGTGGCTACCACTGCAGAAGTGTCCAGTCCGTAGTGTGCAAGAAGCTCTTCGGGCGTCCCTGATTGCCCGAACTGATCCCGCACACCGATACGGCGCAGGGGCACAGGGTGCTCTTCAGCGAGTAATTCCGCGATTGCGCTGCCGAAGCCTCCAGCCGCCTGATGCTCCTCAAGCGTGATAACGCGGCCTGCGCGGCGAGCTGCACCCAGCACCGCTTCTGTATCAAGCGGCTTCACGGTCGGCACATGAAGCACTAGAGACGCGACGCCCTCGTCGGCGAGTACCTTGGCTGCAAGAAGCGCAGTGTAGCCCAGCGAGCCAGTGGAGAGGAGTGCGACCTGCGGCGCATCTGAGTCCCAGAGTGCAAGCGCCTTCCCTATTTGAAATGGAGTGAGAGCGGTCGTGAAGACCGGTGTCGCCGCGCGCCCGAAGCGCAGGTACACCGGCCCCTCCATGCTGGCGGCCGCGACAACCGCCTTCCGCGCTTCTTCAGCATCGGCAGGAGCGATGACGGTCATGTTCGCGAGCATGCGCATCAACCCTAGGTCTTCAAGCATCTGGTGCGTCGCGCCGTCGGGGCCGACCGAGACGCCAGCGTGCATGCCACACACTTTCACATTGGCACGATTGAGCGCGATGGTCGTGCGTATCTGCTCGTAATTTCTCCCTGGGTTAAACATCGCGTAGCTTGCGATGAAGGGTATCTTGCCCGTCGCCGCCATGCCGCTCCCGACCGCCGCCATATTCTGCTCGGCGACACCCATCTCCACGAAGCGATCAGGAAACTCTTTTTGGAACCACTCAGCGCGCGTACTCTCAGCAAGGTCGGCACAGAGCACCACCACGCGTGAGTCCGCCTTCCCCGCCTCTACCGCACCCGTGCCGAAACCGTCGCGTGTCGGTGCTTTCTCTATATCGTCCGCAAATATTTTCGCGGAGAGTTTTGCATCGGGATTAAGCATATTCGTGCGGGACGCGTCCACTCATGGTGCGAATGTCTTTCAGGAATCGCTTCCCCTCCTCCTCCGTCGGCGGTTTGCCGTGCCAGTGGTAATCAAACTCTATCTCCGGCACGCCCTTGCCGGGTATCGTGTGTGCGATGATCAAGGTCGGCTTTTCATAAATCGCTCTCGCCTCCTCCACCGCACCGATAAACGCATTGAAGTCGTGCCCGTCTACTTCCAGCACGTGCCAATTAAATGCGCGGTACTTGTCCGCGATCGGCTCAAGCGGCATTACGTCTTCCGTCATACCGTCTATCTGTATATTGTTGCGATCCATGACCGCAGTAAGGTTGTGGAGTTTATATTTGCCGGCAAACATCGCTGCCTCCCAAGTATTCCCCTCCTCCTGTTCGCCGTCGCTCATGAGGCAATACACGCGCTCTTTCCGCTCATCCATCCGGAGCGCATACGCCATACCCGCAGCCTGCGAGAGCCCCTCGCCCAAGGGACCAGAGGTGGTCTCAAGCCCAAGGAGGCGATGCCGTTCCGGATGCCCTTGGAGCCTACTGCCGAACTTCCTGAGCGTGAGGCACTCCTCTACGGGGAAATAGCCCGCGTGCGCCATCGCCGCATATCGTACAGGGCAGATGTGACCGTTGCTGAGAACGAGCCGGTCGCGCTCGCTCCAGTCGGGCTGCTTCGGGTCGTGCTTCAAAATATGGAAATAGAAAGCCGCGAAGATGTCTGCCATGCCCAAGGGACCCGCTGTGTGCCCGCTTCCAGCATTCACGAGCATCTGTATGATCGTCTCGCGTATGGCCTCCGCCTTCGCCTCAAGCTCGCGTATCTCTTCGTCGGTCAACATACACGAAGTATATAGTATTTAGAATATAGTATGTAGCTATATACGATATACCACATACTACATACTGTGCATTTCAGACCCCGTACGGGCTCTCAAGCGCCTCAAACTTGGCGAGTGCGGCGGCAGGATCGGTGGCACGAAGTATGCCCGAACCGACCACGAGATTAGACACGCCCGCGGCGATAAGCTCGCGAGCGTTAGCGAGCGAGACGCCGCCGTCTACCTGCACCGGAATCTGCGGGTGCCTCGTATGGAAGGCCCGCACCTTCTCAATCACGCGTCTATCAAAGGGCTGCCCCTGCCGCCCTATCTTCGCGATTCCCATGAACTGCACGTAATCAATACGTCCGACATGCGGCTCCAGAAGCGACAAGTCGCTCGCTATATGTACCGCGAGGCCGAGCGACACGAGACCGCACTCTGCGAGCCCGCACCCGTAGTGCGTGCAGAGAGCATCAACCGACTTCTGCAGGTCAAAAGCGCTTTCCACGTGGAGCGTGATACGTGATGCGCCGAGTGCTATCCAATCTCCGGCCGCGCGTTCGGCGTCCAAGCACATCAGGTCCATCTCGTACTCTATATGGTCCAAGTGCGGGAGCATCTCGCTGCGCGCGACTTTCTCTCGCATCTCTTTCGGTGCCGTATAGGGCCACGACGCTGGCGAGGCGAACTTCCCGTCCACGACATCTATCTGTATCCGGTTCACCGACGGCATCTGGGCGAACAGGGCGAGCTTCTCGTCTAGGTCAGCGTGGGAGGATGGGAGCACAGCGGGGGTGATGAGACTCATGATTACCTGATAAGTATATCGTACAAAATACAGTATGTAGTATGTGGTATATCGTATATGGCCACATACTATCTACTACATACCATATACTTTTTTAGAATTTGGCGATCCTTCGCGCATGACGTGGCGAGTCGGAGAAAGGTGTCTCTAAGAAGAGTCTTACCGCGGTCATAGCCTCGTCACCAGAAACGAAGCGCGCACCGACAGACAGGATGTTCGCGTCGTTGTGCCGCCGCGCGAGCCGCACGATATCGTACCCGTCTTCGGAGTGTCCACCCTCCACTTCCAGCACTTGCGCGGTGTCCATCTCGCCGTAGAACACGGCGGCGCGTGCGCCACGAATCCGGTTCGCGCACATCGCTTCGCCTTCCCCGCTACCGCCTATGACGATACCGCGCGCACCGGCCTCGTCCGCGACGCGTTTCGCACAGGGTGTGACGAAATCAGGGTAATCATCTTCTGGATTGAGCTCGTACGAACCGAGGTCTTCGGTCTCGTGTCCGAGCAGACGCACGTGCTCCACGAGCGCCTGCTTGAGCGCATAGCCGGCATGGTCAGAAGCGAAATAGACTTTCATTATGAAAACAGTATATCGTATTTAGTATGTGGTATATGGCTACATACTATATACAACATACTACATACTTCTCGTCCGTCATGCTTTGGCAGCAGCCAAGACGTGACGGACGAGGCTCTCCGTATACCCCATCTCGTTGTCATACCACGCGAGCACCTTCACGAGCGTACCGTCTACGACGCGTGTCATGCCGAGGTCAGCGATAGAGGCGACCGGCCTACCGACTATGTCGCTTGAGACGAGCTCCTCGTCGGTCGCGGCGAAGATACCCTCCCAGCGCGGCTCGCGTGCGGCCGCGCGCAGAATCGTATTCACCTCCTCTCTCGTTGTCGGCCGCTTCGCGATGAAGGTGATGTCTGCGATAGAGCCGGCAGCTACCGGCACGCGGAGACTGATGCCGTCAAACTTGCCGGTCAGCTCCGGATACGCCTCGGTCACCGCTATCGCCGCACCGGTAGAGGTGGGTACGATATTCTGCGCTGCAGCGCGCCCTTCGCGCATGTCCTTCTTAGACGGGCCGTCCACGATAGCCTGCGAAGCGGTGTAGGCGTGCGTCGTAGAGAGGAGCGCCTTCTCAATACCTATCGCGCTATTCAATATCGCGATGACCGGACTCACTGAGTTAGTGGTGCAGGAGGCGTTGCTTGTCATCTGACACGTCTTCAGACGGTCTTCGTTGAGCCCCATCAGCACGGTCGCACCGAGCTCCGATTCCTCCTTCACTGGTGCGGTGATTACGACGCGCCTCGCTCCGGCGGTAATATGCGCCTGCGCTTTCGCATAGTCGGTAAAGAATCCGGTGGATTCCACGACGACATCTACCGCGAGATCCTTCCACGGCAACTGCGCCGGATCTTTTTCTGAGAGAAACCGTACTTCTCTGCCGTCTATGACGAGATTCCCCTCGTTTGACTCCACTGAGAACGGCGCTTGTCCGTACACGGTGTCATACTTGAGAAGGTACGCGAGGTTCTCTAGGCTTCCAAGATCGTTCACTGCGACAATCTCTATATCACGCCCGTACGACAACCGAGCGAACGCCCTGCCTATCCTCCCGAACCCGTTGATAGCGACTCTGATTGCCATAAGAAAGAGAATTTAGAATGAAGAATAAATCTTGACCCCCTTATTGTACCCTATTGGGAAACCCCGTTCGTCTTGATCAGACCATCAAGTCGCCCGCTATGAATCAATTATTGGGAGATGGGGGGGCTATTGGAAAGCCAAGTAGATGTAGGTGGCGTTGAGGACGTTCACGTTGGTAGTAACGTTCTGCTTGACCGTGAAGCCGGAAGCACTGCTCGTAGTGTATGGGTCTATGGAGTCGTCGGTGGTGACTTCCGCTGCAGCGGTGTTGAGTGACATATGGGGATCGTTCGCACTCGCGTTGATGCCGCGGGTGCTGTCCCAAACATACCAATCTCCCGTGGAGTCCGTACGTTTGATCATCACGAAGCGAGCACTCGCGGAGAAGTTGGCGTTGATGTTCTGCGTGCTGCCGTTGCCGGTGTAGCTGCCAACCTTGGAGATATTGGGCTTGGAGGCGAAGAGGTAAGCGACGTACGTTGATGCGTTTGTGTTAACCGAACCATTCGTACCAATTGTAAGTTGTGTAGCAGTCGGAGCAGTATTATTCCACATAGTAGTAGCCCCATTGACTACCGCACTGGTACTGTCTAAAGATAAGTACCCAGCTGCTGCAACTAGAGAGGAGTGGTTTACAACCCAGGACATAACACCGCTACGACTTTTCACGATAACTAATTCCGGTGCGACACCCAAATTATGTGCAACCGTCATGATGCTCCCCGTTCCCGTATACGCCACCACATCAAAAACGCCGGGGTAGCGGCGGAAGAACCAGTTGATGACCGGCTGTGCCGGGTTCGGCATATTGGAGCCGACGGTGTAGCCGTCCATCGTGTAGTACTGGATGCCGTTGGAGTACCCTGTCTGCTCTGCTCCGGTGCTATTAGTGGCAAGAGGAACTATACCGCGCAATCTGTCCCACGCGGTCATAGCTGTCGTGCCACCTCTATCCATTTCCCACACTGTGTCCAGAGGGAACCCGACGCCGCTTACGGTGGCGGTCGTGCCGGTGCCAGTGCGGGCGATAGCGTTGTACACCTGCGTACCAGTGGCCGGGTACTGCATGGGCCCACGACGAACGGCGCAGTAGATGAAGTTCTTAGAGGCCGAGAGATTCTTTGCGACGAATCCTGTCGTGGTCGGATACCCTAAGTCAGTTGTTGAATCCAGAGCGTTGCTGCTATCAGGTAACAGAGTCTCATCAGTGCCTGCCACATTCCAGAGTCGAGAGGTGTCGAGTACATTCCAGTTGGTTATCACATCCATTCCCTTGTACATAATGTACTGCGGTTCCCAGCCGAGGGTCACTGTCGCATTACCACTCCCGTCTGTCAGGAAACTGTTGCATTGGACGAGGCCTGTCGGAGATGGGTCGTGCGCGAAGAGGTACGCGACGAAGGTGTCGCCGTTGGAATTGACTCCGTTCGCACCGCCGACGGTAAATTGGGTACTAGTAGGGTCAACTGTTATAGAGCCATTTCCAAACACACTGGCTGCTGCGACATTGGTCTGTGCGGCAGTAGAAAAACCGTCCATATAGTAGCCGCTGGTGGTACTGCGATGCCAGATATACCATTGGATGGCGACGCCCGTGGTGCGCTTGATCAATATCATACCTGGCTGAATACCGAGTGAGTGACTTATTGTCTTTGTCGTACCATTGCCGGTATACGTCACGACATCAAAGAACTTCGGAGCTCTTGCGAAGGACCATGAGACGTAAGTCTCTGTACTATTATTGTTTGTGTGAGGCCAAAAAGGGAGGGTGAATCCATTAGTATTGAATGAACTCATCGCCCCAACATCATTCCCGCTTGCATCGGTTGCTTGCGATTGAAGGAAGTAGTGAACGCCGCGAAGAGTGTCCTGCAAGATATGTAAAAAAGTGCCATTCCTCTGTTTAATCCATACCAGCCCGCCGAGGCCAGAGAGATTGATGCTATTTGTGATAGTCTGCGTCGTACCAGCACCAGAGTAGACATAGGAACTGAAGACATTCTCAATATACGTCGTCACCGGTGCGGTGTTGGCAGTGCGATTAAATAAGGATTTCCCGCCCTTGAAGGTGTACTTCCCTCCCACGAACTTATACTTCGCATACGTAGGCGCTTGGAATGCTTCGGCTCGCGGCGCACCGAGCGTGAGGACACCGCTCGGAGCGTGGTGCACGCCACCGAGAATGAAGGCGAGGAGGATGAGTGTCGTGATGGAGAATCTTTTCATATCTCTATATTACTGGAAGGCAAGGTAAATGTAGGTGGCGTTTAGGACGTTGATGTTGGTAGTGGTGTTCTGCTTGACCATGAAGCCACGGTAATACGGGTCTATGGAGTCGTCGGTAGTGACTTCTGCCGCGGTGGTGTTGAGACTGAGGTGAGGGTCGTTCGCGCTGGCAGTGATGCCGCGTGTAGAGTCCCAGACGTACCAGTCCCCCGTGGAGTCGGTGCGCTTGATCATGACGAAGCGAGCACTCGCAGAAAAGTTGGCGTTGACGGCCTTGCCGCTTGTGCCATCGCCAACGTAACTACCGACTTTAGAAACGCCCGCCTTGGAGGCGAAGAGGTAGGCGACTTCCGTCCCGCTTGTAACACCTAGATATGTCTCGTCAATACCGAAATCAGTTGCAGTCGGATCAGAAGTTCCCCACGCATTTGTACGGGATGTGTTGGCAGTAGTTTGGTTTAATGACAAATAGGCACCCCGACCTAGAGCAGCAGAGTATACCCACCAGTTATTGGCCGACGTACGCGCCTTTTGGATGATGAGCTCAGGTGCCACACCTAGATTATGTGTAACCCTGTTATTCGCATTGTTAGCACCACTCCACACTACTTCGTCAAAGGCGCCTGGGAAACGGCGGAAGAAATGGAACACCTTTGTCTGCCCCAAGGCATCATACTTGCTGGAGCTTGTAGTACCGTCGGTAACTCCGTCCATATTGAATGACGCAACGTAATAGCTGCTGGCTGACTCAACTGCGGCACTGTTGGACTCAAAGAACAAATTAACACCGCGCGACCGGTCATTGAAACCGTGACCGTCTCCTGCAGCGCCTCGCGTGGATTGGATAACGAAGTCGGGCGGGAATCCTGCCCCAGTTGTCACCTTGCTGTTCGCTCCGGTACCGGTGAAAGCAACTGCGTTGTACACCTGCGTGCCATTCCCTGGCTGCTGCATCGGCCCGCGGCGGACGGCGCAGTAGATGTACGGAGCATTGGCTATCCTCTGGAGTCTGAACCCGGTGGCTCTCGCATAACTCGCGTTGGGAGATGCTCCGCTAGCTTCAGCGGTAGTAGTATCGGCATATAGGAAATTATAGGAGGTGTCTGTCAGCCCACGAGTAGCATCCTCAATGCGCCAGCTCTCAGCTTGGTTCGTCACTTTAGAAATTATGTACTGCGGCTCCCACCCAAGCGTCACGTCTGCGTAACCGCTCGCGTTTAAAGTAACTGATCCGCACTGGATGAGGCCGGTGGAGGAGGTGTCGTGCGCCCATGCGTAGATGACGTATGTTCCGGTGGCGAGACTACTTGAGAGCGTGAGGGTCGTGCCGGAGACGGAGATGGAGGTGTCGGCAGTCTGGGCGGCGGTAGTGTTGAGGTACACGAGATTACCGGCAGTGAGTGAGCGATGCCAGGTGTACCAGTCAGACGTGGAGTCAGTACGCTTCACTGCGACCATACCCACCGTACCGAGAGTGGAGAGGTCTATGGTGTTGGCGACGCCGTTCGTGTGAGATTGAGACGCTGTCTTAAAAAACTTCGGGGCTTGGCGGAAGGTCCACGAGACATTGGACTTCGTATTTTCGTTCGTCCCAGCATATGATCCGAGCGTGAACCCAGTCGTACCGAAGGCGTTCACACCACTGAAGCTAAGCTGTCCGGCAGTTGAGTTGGACTCCAAGAGGTTGGACACCCCTCGTGCCGTGTCAAAGAAAGATTGGCCATAAGCATCAACCCGATCCTTAATCCAGACCAGCCCGCCGGAGGCGCTCAGGTTGACACCGTTCGTGATGGTCTGTGTACCGCCGTTACCGGTAAAGGTATATGTTCTGAAAACATTTTCTATGTAGGTCGTCGCCGCAGGCGCAGTGTTGCGGGTGTAGTTGAACTTGAACGTACCACCCTTGAAGGTGTATTTCCCTCCGACGATCTGGTACTTCGTCGCGGCGACAGTCTGCGGCGTCACGTAACGCACTATGACGATACCGGAACCGCCCGCAACGCCAGGCGTGGTAGCGGCGTTACCATTCCCACCACCGCCACCGCCTCCAGTGTTCGCAGTTCCTACAGTACCAGTCGTCGTACTACCGGCCCCTCCTCCTCCCAGACCACCTGATGATCCAGTTCCGTCAAAGCCGCCTCCTCCGCCGCCGGCGTAATACGTTGAGGTACCCGAAATGGAAGACGCGATGCCGTCGCCGCCATTACCGCCATTATTGAAACTTCCAGCAGATCCTGGGAAACCCGCGCCGCCGCCACCGCCCTGTCCCCACACACTGCCGTCACCACTTGTGTTTATGCCGCCGCCGGTACCTTGACCTATAGCTCCAGCACCTCCAGCGGCTCCGTCAGTATGCCCCGCACCGCCGCCAGAGCCGCCGTTGTTACCATTTCCAGTTCCCCCTCCAGCACCACCACCTGTTGCCGTGATACTGCCGAAAACGGAGTCCGACCCGTTTGCAGTTCTCGCGCCACCAGCGCCTACCGTAACAGCGATTGCTGAATTGGCTGTGACAACATAGCCTGACCCTGCGAGCAGTCCTCCTGCGCCGCCCCCTCCGTAGTACCCGCCACCACCTCCTGCGACGACGAGGTAATCAGCTACGCCATTGCTGGAACAAGTGAAGGTCCCGTTGGAAGTGAATGTATGAATGGTGTAGCCGCCTGCGCGCGTAATCGTCCCGCCCGTGCACTCAGAAGCGAATTTATAAATCGTTTGCGGGGTCACGTAGCGCACGATGACGATGCCAGAGCCACCGTTGTAGCCGACGTTGACTCCCGCACTGTTATTGCCGCCACCACCACCACCACCCGTGTTTGCGGTTCCAGCAGTCCCCGCGACGCTAATACCGCTTGCACCCATACCGCCGCCGCCGATGCCGCCATAGCCCGGCGGGGTTTGATTATTGGTAGAGGCACCGCCACCTCCACCGGCGTAATACACCGGCGAGCCGCTGATAGCGGAAACAGCACCTGCACCACCATTTCCCCCATGAGCCTCATCAACCGGAGCATTGGCTCCAACTGCTCCAGCGCCACCACCGCCGCCGGTGCCATGATAATCACCGGTACCGCCATAGTAACCCTGCCCTGCTATACCCGCCCCGCCAAAGACCCGCACGAAGGGAGGCTGATTATTGTCAGAACCGCCGCCGCCGCCTGAGCCGCCGGCGATTCCATTGGCATAGCCATAGGAACCTGCTCCGCCGCCCTTGGCGGTGATAGAGCCGAAAACAGAATCTCCGCCGCTAGTACCTGTGCCCGTACCAGCATCACCAATACCACCGGCACCGACAGTGACGGTGACTCCCACCCCTGGAGACACGGGGTAGCCCGTCGCGGTAAGCATTCCTCCACCACCTCCACCGCCGCCGCCGTATCCTCCACCGCCGCCGCCTGAACCACCGCCAGCGACAACGAGATACTCCACCGTGCCGTAGTTAGAGCAGGTGAACGTGCCGCTTGAAGTGAATGTATGAATAGTGTAGCCGGCGGCGTGCGTGATGGTGCCACCGGTGCATTCGGTGGTGAATTTGTATGCTGTGTACGCTGTTTTGTAGCGGACGACAACGATGCCTGAACCACCGTCATATCCTCCGAATAATTTTCCGCTTGCTACGACGTAGCCAATACCGCCACCACCACCACCGGTGTTCGCGGTCCCACTGGTTCCCGTGGTGCTACCGCCACCCTTCCCGCCGCCGCCTGCACCTCCGGCACCTCCTGTGCCAAGGTCGCTACGCGTCCCACCACCACCACCACCGGCATACGTGACGGATGTTCCTGTTATGGATGATGCGACTCCGGCACCTCCGGCACCTCCGTTGCTCCCGTTCACACCGGCGGCACCGGCGGCAGAAGCACCGCCACCACCACCTGCTGGTCGGCCGCCGCCAGCGCCGCCGCCGCCATAGCCCTGTCCCGCGATCCCACTTGAGCCCGCAGTCGGGTTCGCACCATACCCGCCGGCACCACCACCGGAGCCGCCGTTTGCTCCCAAGTTGCCGTTGAAGAGTTCGCTACCACCACCACCGCCACCAGTTGAGGTGATAGAACCGAATACGGAATTACCACCGTTCACGCCCGTAGCAGATCCGTTCGTATTACCTGCTCCGCCAGCCCCCACAGTGACCGTGACTGCGGAGTTTGCAGCCACTGCGTAGCCGGTACCTGAGAGAAGACCCCCCGCGCCGCCGCCGCCGCCGCCAGTATCTGCGGTATTAGAGCCGCCGCCGCCACCACCGCCCGCAACAACGAGGTATTCCACACTCCGCGCTTCAGAACACGTAAACGACGTGGTGCCGGCCACGGCGAAGGTGTGGATGGTGTAGCCGCCCGCGTGAGTGATAGTACCGCCAGTACACTCGGTGTTGTAGGATTGTGCCGCCGCGAGCGTGGCGAGCGGCGCGAAGGCGAGCGAGAGTGCGAGGAGAGTGAGCAAGTACTTTTTCATAATTTATTGGAAGGCGAGGTAGATGTACGTGGCATTGGTGACGTTCACGTTGGTGGTGGCGTTCTGATTGACCGTGAAGCCGGAGGAACTGCCGGAGATGTACGGGTCTATAGAGTCATCGGTGGTGACTTCTGCGGCAGTGGTGTTGAGAGAGAGGTGCGGGTCGTTCGCACCGGCAGTGATACCGCGGGTGCTGTCCCAGACGTACCAGTCCCCTGTCGTGTCGGTGCGCTTTATCATCACGAAACGGGCGGTAGCGGTGAATCGGGCGTTGATGTTCTGAGTACTGCCGTTGCCGGTGTATGAGCCGACTTTTGAAATGCCGGGCTTGGAGGCGAAGAGGTAGGCGACATACGTCTGAGCATTTCCATTGGTATTCGGATTCATCGCTGGGAAGTAGGTAGCGGTCGGCCCTGTCCCCCACATATTGTAGGCAGAAACGGCTGTCGTAGTATCAAGTCTCACATATTGCTGTGTACCGAGTACAGAATGGTACGTCCACCAACCATCAATATTGCTGCGTGAACGAGCAATCATCAATTCTGGCGTCACGCCGAGATTGTGATTTATATTCTGAGAGGTGCCATTCCCCGTATACGCCACCTCGTCAAAGACGCCAGGGTGGCGGCGGAAGAAATAGTTGATTTGAGTAACCGCGTTTGTGTTTGTCACGTTCAGCACCGTGCCCAAGCTAATGCCGTCCATATTGAAGGAGGTGACGTCTTGTGTAGCAGATGAACTAGTTTCTGCTGCTGTGTTGACTGATGTAAGTTCTACTGATCTTCCACGGAGCCTGTCTATCCATTCCATTCCTCCAGTGGTGCTACGCTGGTCAATGAGCGTCAAATCAGGCGGGAAACCTACACCCGTTATATTTCTTGCGGCACCAGTTCCAGTGTCTGCAACCGCACTATACACCTGCGTGCCAGAGGAGGGCTGCTGCATCGGGCCGCGACGGACGGCGCAGTAAACATACGTATAAACCGCATTGCCGGTTCCGTTTACGAATCCGGTAGCAGTAGGATACCCGTAGTCGCCGACCCACTCCGCGCCAGTTGTATCTGGGTTAAGATATGGCTCGGTCGCGGCAACCCGCCACCCTCTTGCCGTATCTAATATCCCCCAGTTATCCGTCGTGGAGATGTTCTTGAATATTACATATTGCGGCTCCCAACCAAGTGTTACCGCTGTGCCAGCCGCTCCTGACCAGCTCCCGCATTTTATGAGACTGTTCGCAGTGGGGTCGTGTGCCCACGCGTAGATGATGTACGTGTCGGTGGGGAGCGCGGAGGAGAGCGTGAGGGTGGTGCCGGAGACTGAGATAGAGGTATCGGCAGTCTCTGCGACTCCGGAGTTGAAGTACACCAGCTTGCCGGCAGTGAGTGATCGGTGCCAAACAAACCAAGCAGAAGTGCCCACCGTACTCTTGACCGCCACCATACCCACTGTGCCGAGAGAGGCCAAGCTGATGGTGTTGGCTACGCCGTTGGTGTGTACCTGAACTGCGGTCTTGAAAAACTTAGGTGCTTGGGCGAAGGACCAAGATGCGTACTGATCAGCATTCCCGTTTACTGGAGTAGCCGATCCGAGGGAAAAGCCGTTTGTATTAAATGCCGTAAGAGATGCCGCGGTTGTGTTTATCCCGTTGATGCTATCCGTCTGCGTAAAATTCAACGCCCCATGGATCGTATCAAAGAGCAGATTCTTGTCTACATAACTTCTTGCTTTTATCCATGTCAATCCAGTTGTCAGATTCACCCCATTCGCAATCGTCTGAGTTGATCCATTACCTGTGTAGTTGTACGCCGAGAAGACGTTCTCAATATACGTGGTCGGAGTGGCGTTGATAGCGAGCTTAACACCCCTCAGAGAAATCTTGCCGAGCGACTTGAACTTCGCAGTCACGGGCGCTTGGACCGGCGTGAGATAGCGCACGATGACGATGCCGGAGCCACCGTTACCGTTCGCCATATTAACGGAATTCCAACCCCCGCTACCACCTCCACCAGTGTTTGCAGTGGCCGCTGTTCCGCCCGCGTCATTTCTAGCACCGTTTCCTCCGCCTGCGGTAGCAGTTCCTGCCACTGTTCCAGCACCGTTATCTGCACCCCCGCCTCCTCCGCCGGCATACGACACGCTAGATCCCGAAATTGCCGAGGAAATTCCTGAACCCCCATTTCCTGCTGTATTTCCAAGTCTGTCTGCTGCGCCACCCACTGATCCCGCACCCCCTCCACCACTACCGACATAGGGAGAACCATTGCTCTGTGCCGCTCCGCCATCATGTCCTTGTCCTACTGTCCCTGCCCCCGGCCCAGAGGTATACGACGAACCGGCGCCCGATCCTCCACTAAATCCCGCACCGCCGTTATACGCCCTGCTCGCGCCACCTCCTAAGGCGGTAATAGAACCGAACACGGAGTTCCCCCCGTTTGTCCCGACGCTTCCTGAGTTACTGTCAGATCCTAAACCACCAGCACCGACGGTAACCGTAATTGCCGAGTTTTTAGCTACCGAGTAGCCTGTTCCCGCCAATAATCCTCCCGCGCCACCACCGCCACCGCCGACCGAACCGAAGTAGCCACCACCGCCACCGCCACCCGCGACAACGAGGTACTCTACTGCTTTAGATGTCGTACAGGTGAAGGTGGTACTCCCTGTGGAGGTAAATGTATGAATAGTATACGGGCCCACGTGGGTGATAGTGCCGCCGGTGCAGTCGCCGGCGGCCGCGAGCGTAGCGAGCGGCGTCGTGAGGAGGGCGAGAGTCAGGAGTGTGAGGAGAGATTTTTTCATAGCCTTCGTTGCATACATTATATAGGAGAGGTGGTGCTTGCGACTACGGTGACAAGTCGCGAGGCGGAGCCGGTATTCCCTGCCGCGTCAGTCGCCGAGTAGGTCAACGGGTAGGAACCGGCAGTCGCGGTGTCTACCGTGCCCGTCGCCACTATCTTCGCAGTCAGATCGCCGTCCACGTCATCAAGTGCGGTCGCACCTGACTCTGTGTAGGCGTCGCCCACGGTGAGCTGTATCGCCGCCGCACCCGTGAGCGTCACCACCGGCGCAGTTGTGTCAGTGGACGGCGTAGAGGTGGCAGTAGTCACCGTGCCGTCAGGGTTGCCGACTATCACCGAGCGGGTCGCGGTTTTCATATTCCCCGCTCTATCGGTCGCTTGATAGGTGATGATGTACGTGGTCGGGCTTGCTGTGTCTATAGTCGCCGCAGAAGCCACTTGCTCTATGCCGTTTATGAAGGTGATCGGTGTGATAGCGCCGTCCACAGCGTCGGTGGCGTTTGCCCCCGGCTCAGCAAAGGCGCTCCCGACCGAGAGGTGGAGCGGGTTGTCGCCGAGGAGTGTTATGATCGGCGCGACGGTATCTGGGCCGCTAGACTGCGTCACACTGCCCACACTGCTTGGTGTGCTGGTGGCGATCTGCCCCTCCGTCTGCACGAGGAAGTAGTCAAAGGAGACATCGGTCGCCTGTGGTGCGGAGAGCACGACGCGGAAGGAGCCTGCGGTCTTGTCAGAGACCCACCAACTACCGGTGACGGAAGAATTGAAGGTGATGAAGACCTTGGTAGACGGCAAGACGAGCGAGTTCTGCACGCTCGCGACAGTGTTGCCGGTGAGTATCGTCACGCTGCCCGCCGAGCTCGTACCGTCGGCGTCCTTGCTTGCCACCAGCTGCCGGAAGACAAGCGTGTTGAACTGTGCGATGCCCTTGTCTATAAGCACGCCGAATGCGCTCAGCGCCGAGGCGAGCGAGGTGGTGCCAAGTGCGAAGGGTGAGCTGGTAGCACTGGCGACTGCTCCGCTCTCAAGCGCAGTGAGACGAGTCTCAAGCGCAGTGAGACGAGTCTCGTGCGCATCCATCTTCGCGGCGAGTGCTTGGATACCGGCGAGGTTGAAGGTGGCGAGCTTGTAGAGGTCTACGCCCTTGCCGTCGGGCGAGAGGATCTCCGGTGCTATCTGCTGTGCCTCTTCCGCGATAAAGCCGAGGCGAAGCGGGTCATTCTGATTCTCTATCTTGTAGCGATAGGTCGCGACCTTCAGGTTCACAAGCTGGTTCAGCATCGTGTCGGTGGAACTCGCGGAGACGTAGGAGATGTCGGTCTTCGCGTCGCGGGTGGAGGTGTTGACGAAAGCGATCGCGCCGATGTCGCCTGCCACAGCGAGAGTATGGTTTGGCGTGGTGGTGCCGATACCGACGTTGCCAAGAGCGTCCACGGTCATAACTGCGGTCGTCGTCGCACTGCTTATGAACCGCGTCCGCGTATCAAGCGCTTGTATGCCAAGCAGCGCGACGCCGGAGGGGTCAATGGTGGATATAGAGGTCTCGCTTCCACCGAGTCCGAAGAGCGCGTAGAAGTCTTGCGCTACGGGGCCGATATGCGTCGTACTCGCTGACTCGTTTTTATAATTCCATTGCGTGATAGGGAGCGTCGCTATCTTAGCGAGGATAGTCTGCGGATCTTGCGCGATGAAGTTCGTCTTCAAGTTTCTGTCCGAAGCGTTCGTCCACACACCACCGGCAGTGACGTACGCGCCCGACGCGAGTGACAGAGGACCCATGGTCGGGGTCGTGGTACCGATACCGACGTTGCCGTCACTCGTTATTTCAAAGTAGCTCACGCCGGTGGAGGTGGCGACGGAGAACAGGTTGCTATTATCAAGTACTGTTGAGATTTGGAGTGAGTTCACGCCACTCGCGTCCTCCACCGTGAACGCGCTTGCTGAATCAACGATCTCCTTCACGCGCGCCGTACCGACGACGCTGAGCGCGAAGGCGGGACTCGTGGTGCCGATACCGACGTTGCCGGCGTTCGTGATGGTGAACGCAGGTGGCGTGCTTGTAGCGTACGTGTCGGTAGTCGTACCGATAAAGAGTGAGCCGCCGAGCGAGGAGAAGAGCCAGTGCTTCAAGTTCGCTCCTGCACCGAGGTCGGAGAGGACGAGGTTCTTCCCTGTGGTGGTAGCGATGTTGAGCATAGCAAACGGGGTGGTAGTGCCGAGACCAATGTTGCCGCTGTTGTAATACACGCTCGTGCCTGAGGTAGTCCACTGCGAGCCGATGTATGGCGAGCCGTTCACGTAGAGCGCAGTAGCGTTGATGACGCCGTTCACATCAAGCGCGAAGCCGGGCGAGGTTGTCCCGATGCCTACCCTGCCCGCGTTCGTGACGATGAAGTTCGTCGCGGTAGAGGAGCCGACGACGAACGCAGGGCCGGTGATGCCGCTAGGGTTTACCGAGAGCTGACCCCACGGCGTGGTGGTACCGATCCCGACGTGACCAGCAGTCGCGTAGTTAATGTTGGAACCGGAGGTTGTCCACTGACTGCTCACAAACGGCACATTGTTTTGCAAGAGCGCGCCATTGAAGTTGAGGTTGCCAGCGACCGTGAGACTGCCCGCGATAGTGGAAGTGGCGGTGGTGGACGAGACGTTCAGAGTGCCTGACTGGATACCGTTGAATGTAGAAGTGGCGATGCCGCTCGTTATGCTGATCGTGCCGTCGGTACTGCTGATACCGTTGGTCGTGAGGAACACCGAACCGGTGCCCACCTTGAGCGTACCCTTCACCCAGAGGTTGCTTGCGAAGGTGCTGGTCGCATTGGCTCCGGTGCCGTTCACGTCCAAGAAGCCAGCGATGGTGGAAGTGGCGGTGGTGCTGGTAGCGATGAAGGAGTCCGCGATCACGTTGCCCGCGACGGAGAGCTTCTGGTATGGCGAGGTGGTGCCGATACCGACGTTCCCAGCACTCGTCACCGTGAACAGTGTCGTGAGCGAGGGCACGACCGTCCCAAGCGTCCCAGCGACTGCGTTGTCAAAGGTGAGTGCTCCGTTGCTCAGGTAGAGACGGCCCACGCCCTGCGTACCGGAGTGGTTAGCGTACACGTACTGGTTGGACGAATTGATGTATGCGCCCGCCACGATGCCGCCTGCAGAGCCGTTCGTCTGGCCGAAGACGGTCGTGGTGTCGGTCAGCGAACCGAGCTCTACGCGGCGCTGTTGGCCGCCACTCCCTGCCGCCGAGAAGCCCACCCCGATGTCCCCCGCTACCGCTACCGTCCCGGCATTACTGATGCTGAGTGCCGCGGGCGAGCTGGTGGCATACGTGTCGGTAGTCGTACCTATATATAGTGTCCCGCCCTGACTAGAGAAGAGCCAGTGCTTCAAGTTCGCTCCTGCACCGAGGTCGGAGAGGACGAGGTTCTTCCCTGTTGTAGTCGCAATCTGGAGCGTCGCGAACGGCGTGGTGGTGCCGATGCCCACTGAGCCGTTCTGGTCTATGCGCAGGCGCTCCGAACCGCCGGTGGAGAGAGCAAGCGTACTCGCGAGCGGCGACCAGAGGCCGGTGCTGAAGTCAGAAGCGAATGTGTATGCTGGGGCGCCAGCGAAGCCACGCGAAGAGGCGGCGAGGTATGAGGCGGTCGTCGTCGCAGAAGCCGTGATGGTGGAAGTGGCCGTGATGCCAGCGACTGACAGGCTGCCCGACAAGAGAGCGTTGCCCTGCACCGAAAGCGCTTGCGAGGGCGATGTGGTGCCGATACCGACGTTGCCACCGTTGGTCACGATGAAGTTCGTCGCGGTGGAAGAGCCGATGACGAACGCGGGACCAGTAATTCCATTCGGGTTCACCGAGAGCTGGCCCCACGGAGTGGTGGTGCCGACGCCGACGCTGCCGTTGCCGAGCACGTTGAAGAGTGTCGCGTTGGAACTATTCGCCACAGCGAAGAGCGATTGTCCGGTGTAGTTCGCGGTGGTGGTGAAGATCGAGAGCGTAGAGAACGGTGTGGTTGAACCGATACCGATATTACTGCCCAACTGCACCATCACTGAATTACCGAGAGAGTTTGAGCCCGTGAAGACAGGGAGATAATTCGTCGTACCAGAGAGCGATGCGCCGGTGGCGAGCGCGACGCCGTTCCACGTGAGCGTACCGGAGTTGTTGTAGAGGGCCATCGCGGTGGAGGCAGGAATGCCGCTCGTGATATGGAAGCCGCCGCCGTTATCAAGATCAAGCGCGTTCACTGGGGTCGTAGTGCCGAAGCCGATGTATCCGTTGGCTGTTATCTCAAAGTAGCTCGCGCCAGTAGAGGTAGCGACGGAGAAGATGTTGCTTGAATCATCAAGTGTGGAGACCGCGAAGGTGGTGGTCGCGCTTGAGTTCTCTACGACGAGCGTGCTCGCCGAGTTCGCAGTGCTCTTGATGCGCTGCGTGCCCACCACCGAGAGAGTCGCGCTCGGAGTAGTCGTGCCGATACCGACATTACCACCATCAAGAATCTTAAATATGTTCGTGCCGGCAGCGTTGTAGAAGGCGGCAGTAGCTACACTCGCGTTGCTGCTCCGCACTTCCAAGAAGTCGTCTGGTGACGAGGTGCCGATGCCGAAGTAACCCGCCTGGGTAAGGAAGAGGGTTGAGGTGGCGGTGAGGTTCGTGCCGGCGGCGTTGTAGAAGGCGAGCTGGCCCTGTGTGCCGCTCCCGACTCCCCCGCTCCCACTTCCGACACACACGCCGCCCACCGCGAAGCAGCCGTTCGTGAGGTTGATACCATTGCCATAGAAGGTGGAGGTAGCTGTAGTGAAGTTGGCGATGCCCTGTATGGAGAGGAGCGAGCCGGGGGTCGTGGTGCCGATGCCGACGTTGCCGTTACCGAGCACGTTAAAGAGTGTCGCGTTTGAACTATTGGCAACTGCGAAGAGTGATTGACCCGTGTAGTTCGCGGTAGAAGTAGAGACTGAGAGTGCGGAGAACGGCGTTGAGGTACCGACACCAACATTGCCGTTTGTATCTATATAGAGACGAAAATCTGTGTTGTCTGAACCAAAACTGAGACCATACCCGGCTGCTGGCCTGAGGGTCATATGATTCCCACCCCAACTTACAAGGCCGACTGTTCCGCCGTTCAAATAGATGCTGTCATTGAAATTGCCAGTTCCGTTTACGTCTAATTTATACGACGGACTCGCAGTGCCGATGCCGACATTACCGGCGTTCGTGATAGATAGCTTAGTGGTAGTGGCAGTGCCGTTACCGGTCTGGAAGTTCACCGCGCCGCCGGTCTGGAAGTTCAGGTCGCCCCACGAGGTGATGCCCACACCCGTCCCAGCACCAGCAGAGCTCATAGACGAGCCGTCTTGGAAGATGAGGCGGCCGCCCGATGCAGCGGTGATCTTGATGTCGCCGTTCACCTCAAACTTGCTGGTCGGCGTCACCGTACCGACGCCGATGTTACCATCTCTGTTAATCATAAAGGCATTAACAAGACCTGTGTTTCTCGTCTGGATGGCGAACCCTGTGTTGTTCTGGACCGGAGCAAACAGCATGTCGTAGGAGTCACCGGTTATCGTGGAGGCCATTCCTACGTCATACGCGCCAGCGGCAGTGCGCTCCAGACGAAGAGGAAATGCGTTAGTCCCAAGGATATGCAGCTTATCGTTCGGTGCCGCTGTCCCGATACCGACGTTGCCTGCATAGGTGATTCTCATTTTTTCAGACGGGGCGCTGTTGCCGATTACCAGATCTCCCGTCGTTACGTTGTCTCTTCCTATATCCCAATAACTGCTTGCCGAAACGGAATTAACTATTCGCAACTGTCCTGTCCCGGCAGAAGCAGAAGCCACGGTCAATACTCCCCCCGGATTCGTCGTACCGACGCCGACGTTCCCTGCATTCGTCACGATGAAGTTCGTCGCGGTAGAGGAGCCGACGACGAATGCGGGGCCAGTAATGCCGCTAGGGTTTACCGAGAGTAGACCCCACGGGGTGGTCGAGCCGACGCCGACGTTGCCGGCGGAATCGATGGTCATCCGGTATCCAGAATTATGATAGAAATCCATCTTATTAACGGTATCGACAAAGATGGACGATGTCAGTCCTCCGCTCGGATTGTTCCAACCTATGTAGTTGTTGTTATCCAAAAGAATCTCGCTGCCCGCACCTGCAACCTTAATTGTCCCGACAACTGAAAGTGGGTACTGTGGGCTCGTTGATCCGATACCGATGTTGCCACCATTGGTCACGATGAAGTTGGTCGCGGTGGAAGAGCCGATGACGAACGCGGGACCGGTAATGCCGTTGGGATTGACCGAGAGCAGACCCCACGGGGTGGTCGAGCCGACGCCGACGTTGCCGGCGTTGGTGATACGCATTCTCTCCGTCTCTGTAGCAGAACCATCAGGAACAGTCCAAAAAGTAAGACGTCCTGGCATGTCTGCTGCACCTCCACCTGTTACAGCGCCGTCTACTTCACCTACTATTCTGCCTGTTTCTCTATAATTTGAACCATCGTAGCCTGTAAAGCGAACTGCGCCTGTCGTATCGTCGGCCGCCACCACTGTGGGAGCTGCAGGAGTTCCTCCTGCTCTCCTAAATTCAAAAGCAGGGAGATATCCAAGAGCGGCTTGAGTACCGTAAGAATATTGACGAAGAACTAAAGCGCGAGCTGCGCCACCCACCGTAGCTAATGTCGAATCTAACATAGCATTATTCGACGAGTCGGTTATCTGGAATGGCTGATTCGCTCCCGCGCCACTAGTGGTTTGAGCAATCCTCAAACCGTAGGTGTTTACATTGGTATTGGCGATATCCAACTTTGCTCCTGTCGTCGTAGTACCGATGCCGACGTTACCGCCGTTCGTGACGATGAAGTTCGTCGCGGTGGAAGAGCCGACGACGAACGCGGGGCCGGTGATGCCGCTAGGGTTTACCGAGAGCTGACCCCACGGCGTGGTGGTGCCAATGCCGATGTTGCTGCCCGACTGAGCGATTACCGAGTTGCCGAGCGCCGCACTACCGGTGAAGAGAGCCACGTAGTTAGCAGTGCCGCTGACCGTGGAGCTGCCGGTCTGGATCGAGAGGCCGTTCCAAGTGAGCGCACCGTTGTTGTTGTAGAGCGCCATATTGGTAGAGGCTGGGACGCCTTCCAATATGTGGATACCTTCAGAACTGTTCACGTCAAGTGCATTCACAGGGCTCGCGGTGCCGATCCCGACGTACCCAGCGCTGGTGATCTCAAAGTAGCTTGCGCCGGTGGAGGAGGCGATGGAGAGCAGGTTGCTTGAGCTGTCGCTCGTCGCGATTGCGAATGTTGTCGTCGCGCTTGCGTTCTCCAC
>Ga0172379_10003120_pt1 | contig 27165 bp, 26 predicted proteins | sample GrowelOW334metaG_FD_119756 | JGI IMG/M metagenome (GOLD analysis project Ga0172379, IMG submission 119756) | Groundwater microbial communities from an aquifer near a municipal landfill in Southern Ontario, Canada - Groundwater well OW334 metaG | ecosystem: Environmental > Aquatic > Deep...
CAGCGCGGACGAACCAAACGGTGCAATCCTCCGCAAACGCCGGCAGAGACGCGAACACACAGACAGCCGGACGTTCCTGCGGCGTGAACGCCGCGCCCCTCGCCCTTCTACTGCAAAGTTCCCGGCTTAGAGCCTGTCTGAAAATTAGGAGGGGTCCTGTTTCTGTCTATCCATCGGTGTCAGAAACCCAGTCGAGTCCGAACTCCGAATCAGGAATGGGCAGCACAGGCCAACGGCCCGACGGAATGACGAGCCGGCTCCCCTTGCCCAGCACGGCCCGAACCAGTTCAAACCTCGCCGTCGTTCCGAGCGGCTGGCAGCCGCTGCTTCGGACGGAGGCCCAAGGAGACTTTGGGCCCGCAGTCTGATTCGCGGCTCCGGGTCCGATGCAGGGACAAGACGGATTTTTTTAGAACACGGGGAATAAGCTGACGGGCTGGTCGTTCGCATCGCCGTATGAAACTTCATCCCTTCAATGCAGGAATTCTCACCGGGCTGACCGCAGCGATGCTGCTGGCGGTGTTCACCGTTTCCACCCCGGCCTCCGACTCAAAGCCCATCGCCGGCGCCACCGCCCCGGCGTGGTCGCTCAGGGACGTGGACGGCAAGACCGTCTCGTCCGCCGACTTCAAGGGCAAGGTCGTGGTGCTGGATTTCTGGGCGACCTGGTGCCCGCCGTGCAAAGCGGAAATCCCGGGCTTCGTGGAGCTGCAAAAAACTTACGGCGACCAGGGCCTGGTGGTGGTTGGGGTTTCACTCGACGAGGAGGGGGCTAGGGTGCTCAGGCCCTTCATGAAGCAGTTTGGCATCAACTATCCTGTGGTGCTCGGCGACGCGAAGACCGCCCAGGCCTTCGGCGGGGTCCGCAGCATCCCGACGACGTTCATCATCAGCCGCGACGGCAGAATCGCCGGCCAGCATGTCGGCCTTGCCTCGAAGGCTGACTTTGAGAAGGCCATCAAGCCGCTGCTGGCGAAACCCGCCGCTCGTTACTGAGTCAGTTCCGAGCCGTCCCCAACGCATGTCCCTCCCCGGTGACAGATGGAACTCCGGCGCGCTGTGCGCCGCCGTTTCCCCGGCACTCGTTCGGCCACTGCGTTTGAATCCATGCTCGATGAACTCCGCTGAAAACTCCGCTGAACCCATGCACTCCGCCAACTCCTCATTCGCTCACGACTGGCCTCGGGCCATCGCGCAATTCACCAGCGACCCGGCGGCGACTTCCAGCGATGCGCTGCCCTCGCCCGTGCAGTTGGGCCGCTGGACGGTCGCCCACGCCCGCAGCCTGCTGGACGTCCGCACCGACCCATCCACGCTGCTCATCAACGGCCAGCCCGCCCTCGAAGTCATCGCCGTGCTGCCGGGGGACCGGTTGGTTGGCTCGTTGCTCACCGAGGTGGAATTGGGCATTCCGGAGCACGCTCCGGCAAATGGGAGTGCGCGCCCTTCCCGTTCGCTGATTCGGCTGCCGCTGGCCCACGCGATTGACTTCGTGGTGCGCGAGTGTTTCAGCACCTTGCATGGACTCCGCCTGCGGCGGCTGCGCCCGAACGGCGCGGGAAAGTTCGCGCCGGAAGTCCGCCGGGAATAAACTCCCCTCCACCCGGTTCGCATGAACGTGGACGACTTGGATTACGAGCAGATTGTGGCGGTGCATCACGAGCCGCTGTATCGCTTCGCGTTCAGCCTGGCCGGCAACCCGGACGACGCCGCCGAGCTGACGCAGGAGACCTACGTCCGCCTGCTCACCAGGGGCGGGCAGCTCCGCGACCGCAGCAAGGTCAAGACGTGGCTCTTCACCACGCTTTACCGCGTCTTTCTGGGCTGGCGACGGCACGCGACGCGCTTCCCCCACTTCGAGATTTCCGCCGTGGAGCCGGAACTGCCGCCCTTCACGCCGGACATGGCGGACGACGTGGACGGCATCATGGCCATGGATACCGCGCTGCAAATCGAGGAGCACTTCCGCGCGCCGCTGGTGCTCTATTACCTGCAGGGACTCGCCTACAAGGACATCGCCGAGGTGCTGGACATCCCCATCGGCACCGTGATGTCCCGGCTCTCGCGGGGGAAAGACCTGCTGCGCAAACGCCTGTCCGTCCGGCTCAAGAAGTCTGGTGAAGACGCGCAAGCCCAGGACCACGACCAGGCCAACCAAAATTAACCGTATGACCCGAGACGTTGCCAAATTCATCCTGCGCGCCTACCGCGTGGACGGGCAGGACCAGAGCGACCCGCAGTTCGCGGAGGCGCTGGACATGGTGAAGCGCGACCCGGAACTGGCGCGGTGGTTCGCGGAGGAACAGGCGATGGACAGCCGGCTGGCACGGAGCTTCGGCACGTTCCCCGTCCCGCCGGACTTGAAGACGCAATTGCTCGCGGCTCGCAAAGTCATCGTGGTGCCGGTCTGGCAGCGGCGGCCCGTGTGGCTGGCGGCAGCGGCGGGCATCGCGATTCTGCTGGGCCTCGTGTTCGTCCCCCGCACGCCCCGGTCCGGTCCGTCGCTCGCCCTCAGCGAGCGGTCGGAACTGCTTCGCCTCGCCGGGCAAGGTCCGCATGTAAACATGATGGCTGCCAGCTTCCCGGCGATTCAAACCTGGCTGCGTGAGCGCCAGATGCCGGCGGAACTCGCCCTCTCCGAACAGTTGAAAGGTCAGCACTACAAAGGCTGCCGCATCCTCGAATGGCAGGGCCGCCGCGTGACCATGATGTGCCTCGGCCTGGAGGGGAGGCACGTGGACTTGTTCGTCCTCGACGCCGGCCTGCTGCCCGGACTGCCGGGGGACGGCCAGCCGCAGTTCGCTCGGGTCGGCGACGTGAACACCGCTGCGTGGTCGCGCGGCGGACAAACTTATCTGCTCGCCGGCCAGGTGGACCCGCAGACGCTGAAACGCTACCTGTGAGCCAGATGCGAACCATCCACCGCCGCCGGCGAGCCACGCCTTGAAAACCATGACTGCCAACGCCCCACGCCCCTCCACCGAGGTCATCGTCAAGCAGCGCTACGCCAGTGCCGCGCGCGCGCCTGAGGCCGCGCTCTGCTGCCCGGTCGAATACAACCGCGACCTGCTCAAGGTCATTCCGCCCGAAGTCATCGAGAAGGACTACGGCTGCGGCGACCCGTCGCGCTGGGTGCGGCCCGGCGAGACCGTCCTCGACCTCGGCAGCGGCACGGGCAAAATCTGCTTCATCACCGCGCAGGTCGTCGGCGCGACCGGCAAAGTCATCGGCGTGGACATGACCGATGCGATGCTCGAAGTCGCCCGCCGCAACGCGCCCATCGTGGCCGGGCGGCTCGGCTTCGCGAACGTCGAGTTCCGCAAGGGCCGCATCCAAGACCTCGCGCTCGACCTCGAACGGCTTGACCTCGAACTCAAACGACATCCCATCACGGACGCCGCATCCTTCCTCGCCGCCGACGAACTGGCGGAGGAGTTGCGCGTGCGGCACCCGCTCGTCGCCACCGACTCCGTGGACGTGGTCGTCTCCAACTGCGTGCTGAACCTCGTCGAGCCGCGCGCCAAGCGGCAGTTGTTCGGTGAGATCTTTCGCGTGCTCAAGAAAGGCGGACGCGCCGTCATCTCCGACATCGTCGCTGACGAGGAGGTGCCGGAGCACTTGCAGCACAACCCGGAGTTGTGGAGCGGCTGCCTCAGCGGCGCGCTCACGGAGGAGGGCTTTCTGAAGGCCTTCGCCGACGCCGGCTTCTACGGCATCCAGCTTCTGAAGCGCGACGACGCGCCGTGGCGCACGGTCGAGGGCATCGAGTTCCGCAGCGTCACCGTGCAGGCGTTCAAGGGCAAGCAAGGCCCCTGCTTCGACCGGCAGCAGGCGGTGATTTACCTCGGCCCGTTCAAGGAAGTGCTCGACGACGACGGGCATCGGATGGAGCGCGGTCGGCGCTACGCCGTGTGCGACAAGACGTATCAGCTCTACCGGAAGGAGCCGTATCGCCAGCACTTCGCCTTCGTGGAGCCGTTGCGGGAAGTGCCTCTGGCCGAAGCCCAGCCCTTCGACTGCACCGGCCCGCGCCTGCGCCACCCGCGCGAGACCAAGGGCCAGCATTACGACGCCACCACCGCCGCCAGCCAGTGCTGCGACGGGGGCAATGGAGGTTGCTGCTGATGGACCGCTTTCACGCCGAGCTGACGCGGCGCGGCCTCACGCTCCGGCGTGGCCCGCTGCACACGCTGCAAATCAACGTGGGGCGCAAGTGCAACCAAACCTGCCGCCACTGCCATGTGGATGCGGCACCGTGGCGCACGGAGATGATGGACACGGACACCGCCGGACGCGTCGCCGATTGGATTCGCCGGCACCGCCCGCCGGTCGTGGACATCACCGGCGGCGCGCCGGAGTTGAGCGAGCATTTTCGGATGCTGGTCGAGACGGCCCGGTCGTGCGGCTGCCACGTCATTGACCGCAACAACCTCACCATCATCGAGACGGAGGCGTTTGCCTGGCTGCCGGAGTTTCTGGCGGCGCATGAGGTGGAGGTCATCGCGTCGCTGCCGTGCTACCTCGAAGACAACGTGGACGCGCAGCGCGGCGAAGGCGTGTTCGCCAAGAGCATTCGCGCCTTGAAGAAGCTCAACGCGGTCGGCTACGGAAACTGGCTGCCGCTGAACCTGGTCTTCAACCCGCAAGGTCCGAAGCTCCCGCCGCCGCAGGCCGAACTCGAAGCCGACTACAAGCGGGAGCTGCGCGCGCGCTTCGGCATCGAGTTCACGCACCTGTTCACCATCACGAACCAGCCCATCGCGCGCTTCGCGGAGGACCTGCGCGCTACAGGCCAGTGGGACGCGTATCTTGAACTGCTCGCCAACGCCTTCAACCCCGCTACCGTCGCGGGTCTGATGTGCCGCAGCACCCTGAGCATTGGCTGGCACGGCGAGGTGTTCGACTGCGACTTCAACCAGATGCTCGGGATGCAGGTGCGCAACGGCCAGCCGCTTTGTCTCTGGGACGTGACGCCGGAAATGATGGAAGGCCGGGCCATCCAGACCGGTGTTCATTGCCTCGCCTGCGCCGCCGGGCACGGCAGCAGTTGCACCGGAGCGGTGGCCTGACTGAATGCCTCCCTGACTCAACGATGAACCCTCAACAACGCAAAACCTGCTCACCCGAATCCTTGCGCCGCTCTTGTGTGGCGGCGCGCCGCGTCTATTTCGCCAACGCGCGCAGGCGTAAGGCGGCCTTCACGCCCTGCTTGGCGGGATGCCGCACCGCGAGGCGAGGGAGCTGCCCTTCTGAATCGAGCGGGGGGCTGGTGGGATGCGAGGTTCGCCTCGGCCCGAAGCATTCATCGGGGCGCCCTCTTCCGGCTTAATCCGAGGGCTTTGATGCGCGAAGCCAGGGTGGTGGGCCTCATGCCGAGCAATTCGGCCGCGCCATCCGCGCCGAAGAGCTTGCCGCCGGTCTGCTTCAAGGCGGCGGCAATGCTTTCCCGTTCCTGGCGCTTGAGATCGTCGCGCGTCAAGATGCCGGAGACCTGGGTTGGTGCGCTTTTCCCTCGCGGCGCTTCTGCCGGTGCGGAAGCAGGGAGTTCGATGCGCAAGGGTTCGCCCTGGGAAAGGATGACCGCGCGTTCAACGACGTTCTGGAGCTCACGCACGTTGCCCGGCCAGTCGTGAGCGGCGAGCTGGCTCATCGCCGCCTGGGTGACTCGCGGCACCGGACGGTTCATCCGCCGGGCGCTTTGCTTCACGAAGTGTGCGGCCAGGGGTGGAACGTCGTCGCGGCGCTCGCGCAGGGGAGGAATTTCAATCGGGAAGACGCTCAACCGGTAGAACAGGTCCGGCCGGAAGCGCCCGGCCTCGACCTCCTGCTTCAAGTCACGGTTGGTCGCGGCGATGATGCGCACGTTCACCTTGCGCGTGCGGGTGTCGCCGACGCGCTCGATTTCCTGCTCCTGCAACACGCGCAGCAGCTTCGCCTGCATCGCGAGAGGGACCTCGCCGATCTCGTCGAGGAAGAGCGTCCCGCCGTCGGCGAGTTCGAAGCGGCCCGGCCTGTCCCGGAGCGCGCCGGTGAAGGAGCCTTTGACGTGGCCGAAAAACTCGCTCTCAAACAGCGTCTCCGGCACCGCGCCGCAGTTGACCTTGATGAGCGCCCGGTCCTTGCGCGGGCTGTGCTCGTGGAGCGCGCGCGCCACCAGTTCCTTGCCGGTGCCGCTCTCGCCGGTCACCAGCACCGTGGCCTCGGTGGCGGCGACGAGCTGGATTTGCTGCATCACCTTCCGCAGGCCCGGGCTGTGGCCGATGATGTCGCCGACGCCCAGCACGGCGGTGACTTCCTCGCGCAGGTAATTGTTCTCCACCTCCAGGCGGGCTTTCAGGGTCTCGATTTCCTCGAAGGCGCGCGCGTTGGCGATGCTGACTGCCGCATGATCGGCAAACAGCCGCACCCACCGCAGGTCATCGTCACTCAAGAGGCCGCGATCAAACAGCGCCAGCACGCCCAGCACTTCGCCGCGGAAGACCAGCGGCTGCGCGGTGCAGGTCTTCACCTGCTCGCGCCGCATCCACTCGGGATCCACCACCCACTCCTCATCGCCGCGCAGGCCGCGCAGCACGATGGCCTCGCCGCTCGCGGCCACGCGCCCAATCTTGCGCACCCCGAGCGGAAAACGGCGGAAGTTGCCGTCGAGCGGCTCCCGCTTGCCCGTGTCGTCCCGCGAGCGCCCCGCGCTGGCCACCAGGTGCAGGCAGCGGGACTGGTCAGGGCATTCGGCGCGGAGCTGACAGGTCGCGCAGACGTCGCCGGGCCGGATCAGCCAGATGCGGGCGAGCACAACGTTCGGACAGACGGCCAGTCCGGCGACGACCGCGTTCAACACCTCCGGCAAGGCGCGGTTCGCCGTCATGGATACCATCACTTGGGGAAGGTCGGCGCAGTTCACGATTCGGATTCCTCCCGGCGAAGTTTGCGAAACTCCAATTGAAGCTGATGCCGGAATGCGACCGGCAAGGCCCGCCAGTCACAGTTCATCAGTGTCGCCTCAATCGCGTAGGCCATCACCACACTGACCGGGTGGCCGGCCTTCCGCATCTGTCGGCAGGCTTCGATCTCGGACGGAATTCGCATGGGGCCGCGCGCCATGCGGGGTGATTACGAGTTTTCAGCGGACATCGCAACGACAATTCGTAATGCACGACAAGTCGTAGTCGAGGTTCAAACCATTGAAGCCTGTAATCATTGGCAAATCGTCGGTTTATTACGCAACACCCGCCCTGGCACGGTTTGAGCGTTTGGGAGGTCACTGCCGCGTGATGCGGCCGGAAGAACAAACAAAAAACTGACATACCATGAACCGCATTCCCCACCTCGATCCCACCGCCACCACCGGCAAACCCCGGCAGCTCTTCGACGGCGTGCAGGCCAAACTTGGCCTGGTGCCAAACCTCTTCCGCGTGCTCGGCAACTCGCCCGCCGCCCTGGAAGGCTACCTCAACTTCAGTAGCGCGCTGGCGGGAGGTGTTCTCAGCGCCAAGGTGCGCGAGCAGATCGCCCTCGCCGTCGCGGAAATCAACGACTGCAATTACTGCCGCAGCGCGCACGCGTTTATCGGCGGCAAGGTCGGCCTGACCGTGAACGAGATCTCCGACGCGCGGCTCGCCACGTCGGCCGACACGCGCGTCAACGCCGTCCTCAACCTCGCCCGGAGTCTCGTCGTCCAGCGTGGCGAGTTGAGCGAGACGGAGTTTCAGGCAGCCCGTGCCGCCGGCCTGAGCGACGCGGAGATCATCGAGACCGTGGCCAATGTGGCGCTGAACATCTTCGCCAACTACACCAACCATGTCGCACGCACCGTGGTGGACTTTCCCACCGTGAAGCCGGCGGAAACGGCCACCGCAGGGGAAACCTGCAGCCCCGCCGGTTGCGGCTGCGGTCACTGAACGACAAAACACCAACGACGAACTCAACGAACAAGCCACTCCCTACAACGAAAGCAAAATGATGAAACGCCTCCTCACCACCCCCACCCTCGCCGCGCTCGCGCTGTCCGCGACACTCTCCTTCGGCGGGGAACTCCTCAACATTGACCGCGCCGTCGGGCACGCCCTCGACGGCTACGACCCGGTCGCCTTTTTCACTGACAAGAAACCGGTGAAAGGCGACTTCAAAATCACCGCCACGCACAAGGGCGCGAACTACTTCTTCGCGTCGAAGAAGAACCGCGACGCCTTCCGGGCCAATCCCGACCGTTACGCGCCGGCTTACGGCGGTTACTGCGCGGTGGGAGCCGGCCTGGGCGTGCTGCTGCCGGTGGACATCTCGACGTGGCAGGTGGTCAACGACCGCCTCGTGCTGAACTTCAGCGCCGACGTGCAGAAGATGTTCAACAAGGATCCGCAAGGCACCCTCAAGAAAGCCGACACCGCCTGGCCCAAGCTCGTGGTGGAACACGGCAAGTAACACCCAGTGTCCGGGCCGCCCGGAGCAACCCGGGCGGCCCGACGAACTCGCCTCAAAGCACCCAACGCTTCTCCCCATGAATCCCCGTCCACCGCTCCCGCCCTTCACCGAGGGAACCGCGCGCCAGAAAGTCCAGATGGCCGAGGACGCCTGGAACAGCCGCGATCCCGAGCGCGTCGCGCTCGCCTACACCGAGGACACCGAATGGCGCAATCGCGCCGAGTTCGTGCGCGGTCGTGCCGAAGTCGTCGCGTTCCTCAAGCGCAAGTGGGCACGCGAACTGGACTACCGGCTGCAAAAAACCCTCTGGGCCTTCACCGGCAACCGCATCGCCGTGCGCTTCGAGTATGAATTCCGCGATGCCACCGGCCAGTGGTTCCGCGCCCACGGCAACGAGAACTGGGAATTCGATGCGCACGGTTACATGGCCCGCCGCTTCGCCAGCATCAATGACCAGCCCATCCGCGAGCAGGACCGCAAGTTCCGCTGGCCCCAAGGACCGCGTCCCATCGCCGGCCCGCGTCTGGCCGACACCGACCTCTGAACCAACCAATCTCCAAACCGGACCTCGCACCATGACCACCATCGAAGCCATCCAAACCCGGCGCGCCGTCAAACATTACGACCCGAACCATCGCATGACCGACGCCGAAGTGGCGCGGCTCATCACCCTCGCCAAACTCGCGCCCTCGTCCTTCAACATGCAGAACTACCGCTTCGTGATCGTGCGTGACCCGGAGTTGCGGAAGCAGATCCGCGCCGTCGCGTGGGATCAATCCCAGGTCACCGACGCCTCCCTGCTCGTCGTTCTCTGCGCCGACCTCGAAGCTCACGCCAAGAACCCGCAACGCTACTGGAGCCACGCGCCGCAGGAAGTGAAGGACATCCTTGTGCCAGCGCTCACCCCGTTCTACGAGGGCAAGCCGCAGCTCGTCCGCGATGAGGCCATGCGCTCCACCGGGTTCGCCGGCATGACCCTCATGCTGGCCGCGCGCGAGCTGGGCTACGACTCCTGCCCCATGGTCGGCTTCGACGCCGAGGCCGTGGCCGAACTCATCCGCCTGCCCGCCGACCACGCCCTGAGTTTCATGCTCGCCATTGGCAAGCAGGCGAAACCGGTGTGGCCGCGCGGCGAGCGCCTGCCCGACAGCGAGGTGGTCATCGAAGACCGCTTTGCCGAGTGAACTCGAAACGCCAGAACAAATTCATGAGCACTCCGATTCCTCAACTTGCTGCGTTGGACCTCGCGCAACGTCCGCCGCGCAGTCCGCGCGTGCGCCTCGGCGGTTACGCGATGCTGCCGCGCATCCTGGACAAAGCCCGCGCCTCGCTCGTCGGTGAGGCCGGCGGCTACAAGTTCGGCAACCCGATGGACCGGCACTTCTTCGCTTTCACCGGCATCGCCCAGGACGCGCTGCTGGAGCAGGTGAAAACCGGCGCAGGCGACTGGGACATTCTCCAGTGGGTGAATGCGCAGGCGAACCCGCAAAGACGCGCGCACGAGATTCGCAGTTGGTCCGCCTGGCTCGAAACCATGCCCATCGGCGATGCCGAGGACTTGGAGTGGTTCGCGGCGCAGGTGAAGCGCCTCAATCCCGCGCGCACCGACCTGCATACCATCATGGATTTCCTCGATGCCGACGACCACGCGAGCTTCGGCGGACAAGCATGAAGCCCGGCTCGCGAATTTTCTCCCCGAACATCAGACAACAACAAAAACAAAACACATGAAACTAGCCATCATCATCACCTCCGATCCCAAGAACGGCGAAGAAGCGCTTGGTCGGGCGTTCAACGCGCTCGCGCTCGCCGCCGAAGCCCACGAGAAGGGCGACGAAGTCAACGTCGTCTTCTCCGGCGCGGGCACGCGCTGGCCTGCCGAGCTGACCAAACTCACGCACCCGGCCAACGGCCTCTACAACGCCGTGCGTCCGGTCGTCACCGGCGCATCGTGCGGCTGCTCGGCCGTCTTCGGCACGACGAAGGAAGTCGCCGCGTGCGGCCTGCCCGAAATCAAGGACCACGCGCTGCCCGGCACGCCCGGCCTCGCGAGCATCCGCCGCTACCTCGCCGAAGGCTGGCAGACGCTGGTGTTCTAAACCGTTCAGGAGCGCGGTTGTGCCCACAGGGTCAGCCGCGCTCCGCTTAACTCTCCACCTCCAACCCACCGTGGCCGGACGCTTTCTCGAAACCTGCTTCACGCCGAAAGTGCTGGTTGCCCAGCAACACTACTTCGAGCGTTCGCAGCACCTCCCGCCCCAGCCCGAGTGCGACCCGTTGACCGACGACGAGCGCGCCTTCGTCGAAACGCGCGACTCTTTTTACATGGCGACCGTGAGCGAGACCGGCTGGCCCTACGTGCAACATCGCGGCGGCAAGCCCGGTTTCCTGCGCGTCGTCAGCCCGACGCAGCTCGCTTTCGCCGACTACAAAGGGAACCGCCAGATGCTCACCACCGGCAACCTTGCCGCCAACGACCGTGTGGCGCTGTTCCTCATGGATTACCCGCGCCGAGAGCGCCTGAAGATTCTCGGCCACGCCCGTGTGGAGGACGCCCGCGCGCACCCGGAGCTTGTCGCGCAGTTCGCCGATCCGGAAACGCGCGGCATCGTCGAGCGCGTGTTTCTTATCGAGGTCGTGTCGTTCGACTGGAACTGCCCCAAATACATCACGCCGCGCTACACCGCCGCCGAGGTCGAGGAAGCCATCGCCCCGCTCCGCACGCGCATTGCCGAACTGGAGGGCAAGGCGTGAGTCCGACTGGCTCGCCGCGTTCTTCATTGCCTTGGAATAATCCGGCCTGCCTCCGCTTCCCATCGGCGACTCGGTTGATGCCTGCGTAGCTTAACGAGAGTGCGCCATTAGTCATGGCGAGGTGGTCCGTTCAATTCGGATCCGCAGGCTCCAGCCCGGCAATCGCAACCGTCGAACAAACCATGAACACCACTGACCTGAAACTCCTCGCCAAAGACCTGACCAAAGACTACCCGCGCAGCCCGCGCGAGACACTGGGCGGCTTCGTCATCGCCGCCCGGGCCCTCGACAAGTGCCGGGCCGTGCTCGCCGGGACCGCCGGCGAGTATCACTTCGATTGCCCGCTCGACCAGCAGTTCCTCACGTTCACCGGCATCTCCGCGCTGGAATTCAAGGCGCTGGTGGCGACCGGGGCGACGGATGCGGAGGTGGCCGCGTGGATTGAGAAGCAATCCCAGATCAAGGACCGCACCCAAATCGCCGTCTGGAACAACAAGCTGCGTTACACGCGCCCGTGCGACATGCCGCCGGAGCTGCAGGCGTTCCTGGAGGATTACATCCCGAAGTTCATTCCGAAGAACCGCCCGGTGTATGTCTGGTTCGACGTGTATGATCTGGAGGAGGAACGCATTTGAAACGCGCGCTGTTGCTGGCCGCCGGCTGCTTGTTGGCGTGCCTTGCCGGGGTTGATTCACCCGCCGCCGGGTTCGACCATGCGCACGCCCCGTTCGACCGCGTGCTCAAGGCTCATGTGCGTGACGCGGCGGTGGATTACGCGGCGCTGAAGCGTGACATCAAGCCACTGAATGATTACCTGGATGCCCTGGCCGCCGTGTCGGAAGCGGACTTCATCCGCTGGCCGCAGCCGGAACGCCTCGCCTTCCTGCTCAACCTCTACAACGCCGCGACGCTCAAACTCATCACGGACCACCATCCGGTGAAGAGCATCAAGGACATCGGCGGCTTCCTCAGCGGCCCGTGGAAACAGCCGGTCGTCCGCCTTTTCGGCGAGACCACCACGCTGGAGCACGTCGAGCACGGTCTCATCCGCAAACGCTACGCCGAGCCGCGCGCCCACTTTGCGATGGTCTGCGCCGCGAAGGGGTGCCCGCCCTTGCGCGCCGAGGCTTACACCGCCGCGCGGCTGGACGAGCAGTTGAACGAGCAGGGCCGGCGCTTTCTCGCGCAGGCGCACAAGAACCGGGTGGACGCCGCCAAGCGCATCGTCCATCTCTCCCCAATCTTCAAGTGGTTCAGCGAGGACTTCGAGCAGCCGGCCGGCTCCGTGCTGAAGTTCGTGACGCCGTTCTTCGACGACGCCTCTCGCCGGGCGCTGGCGGAAGGCAAGTTCAGCATCCGTTTCACCGACTATGATTGGTCGCTCAACGACGGGGCCGCGAAGTAATCTCCCGCCATGACCGCGCCCGAATCCACTCCCCCGTCCGTCGCCGCCGGAAAGCCCGTGTGCGGCTCGTGCCAGTGGCGCAAGTGGGCCGTGGCCGCCGTTGTCGTCCTCGCGCTCGCCACCGTGTTCACGGTGTTCGACGTGCGCGGGCTGTTGCGGGATGGCCTCGCCGCCGTTGAGCAACTTGGCGCGTGGGGGCCGGTGCTGTTCGTGGTGATCTACGTGCTGGCGTGCGTGCTGTTCATCCCCGGCTCGGTGCTCACGCTGGGCGCGGGGGCGGTGTTCGGCGTGGTGTGGGGTTCGGCTTATGTGTCTCTCGCGTCCACTTTGGGCGCGACGGCCTCATTCCTCGTGGGGCGTTATCTCGCGCGTCGCTGGGTGGCGCGGAAGATTGCCGGCAACGCGACCTTCGCCGCGATTGACCAGGCGGTTGCGGCGGAGGGCTGGAAAATTGTCGGCCTGACGCGCCTCTCGCCCGTGTTTCCGTTCACACTGCTCAACTACGCGTTCGGCGTGACGCGCGTGAGCCTGCGCGACTACGTGCTGGCCTCGTGGATCGGCATGATGCCGGGCACGGTGATGTATGTGTATCTCGGCTCGCTGGCGCGCGCGGGAGCCGGTGGACAGCAGAAAACCCCGGCGGAATGGGCGCTCTACAGCGTCGGCTTGGCGGCGACGATTGCTGTCACCGTGGTCATCACGCGCATCGCCCGGCAGGCGCTGGCCCGCCGCACCAGTGCCGCCCTCGTCTGAACTGCATGAGCGAGAACCCAACGCCACTCCAGCCCTGGGACGAGCACAACCGCAAGCTCTACGCCCACGTCCACCCGCCTGACTGGGTGAATCCCACTCCCGCGCCACGCTACAACCTCGTGGTCATCGGCGGCGGCACAGCGGGCTTGGTGACAGCGGCGGGCGCGGCGGGACTCGGCGCGAAGGTCGCCCTCGTCGAGAAGCACCTGCTGGGCGGTGACTGCCTCAACGTCGGCTGCGTCCCCTCCAAGGCGCTCCTCCGCGCCGCACGCGCGGCGGCAGAGGTGCGGCGCGCGGGAGAGTTCGGCGTGCGCGTGAGCGGCGAAATCTCCGTGGACTTCCCCGCCGTCATGGAGCGGATGCGCCGCTTGCGCGCGGACATCAGCCCGCACGATTCGGCGGCGCGGTTTCGCGAGCTGGGTATTGATGTGTTCATTGGGAGCGCCAAGTTTATCGGCCCGGACACGGTGCGGGTGGGCGAACATTCTCTGCGCTTTGCCAAGGCCGTCATCGCCACCGGCGCGCGGGCAGCAGCGCCGCCGATTCCGGGCTTGAAGGACGTTCCCTACCTCACGAACGAAACCCTGTTCTCGCTCACGGAGCTGCCCAAGCGGCTCGGCATCATCGGGGCCGGCCCGATTGGCTGTGAGATGGCGCAAGCCTTCGCGCGCTTCGGAGCGGAGGTGTTCCTCGTCGAGGCAACGCACGGCATCCTGCCGCGCGAGGACCGTGACGCCGCCGGCATCGTGCAGGCCGCGCTGCTGCGCGATGGCGTGAAGCTGCTCTGCTGCGGCAAAGACCTAAAACTTGCCAAAGACCCGAACGGTGTTCGTCTGCAAGTGGAGTCGCACGGCCAGGGCTACGATGTGTTGGTGGACCAACTGCTCGTCGCCGTGGGCCGCGCCCCCAACGTCGAGGGACTCGGCCTCGAAACCGTTGGCGTCGAGTTCGACCAGAAGGGCGTGAAGGTCAACGACCGGTTGCAAACCGCCAACCCGCGCATCTTCGCCTGCGGCGACATCTGCTCGCCGTATCAGTTCACGCACGCGGCGGATTTCATGGCGCGCATCGTCATCCAGAACGCGCTGTTCAAAGGCCGCGCCAAAGCCAGTTCGCTCATCATCCCGTGGGCGACCTACACCGCGCCGGAGATTGCGCACGTCGGCCTTTACGAGGCGGAGGCGAAGAGCAAGGGCATCGAGGTGGACACCTTCACGCAGGACTTGAGCAAGGTGGACCGCGCGATTCTCGACGGCGAAACCGAGGGCTTCGTGCGCGTCCACGTTCGCAAGGGCACCGATGAAATCCTCGGGGCGACCATCGTGGCCGCGCACGCCGGCGACCTGATCGGCGAGGTGTCACTCGCCATGAAAGGCGGCCTTGGCCTGAAAACCATCGGCGCAGCCATCCACCCCTACCCGACGCAGGCCGAGGCCGTCCGCAAGCTCGGCGACCTGCACGGCCGCACCCGCCTGACGCCGTTCGTCAAACAGCTCTTCCAGACTTGGCTGGGGTTGACCCGGTAGCCAAACATCCGACGTGGAGAGTCGGCACCGAGTGGAATAAGCAGCCTGATGCCGCTTCCCACAGCCGCCCATGAAGCCGCGCAAAATCATCCTCGCCTACAACGCGGACTCCGGCCTGTTTAACGCCGCGAAGGATTGGACGAGCAAGCTGCTCTGGCCCGACTCGAATCCGTGCGCGCTTTGTCGAATCACCTTCAACGTGCGGGGCATGCTCCACCCGTGGAAGAAACATCTCGAATCCCTCGGCTGTCCGGTGCTCCTTCTCCATCGGCCGGAGTTCGGGCAGCACTATCCTCACCTCGACTTGCCGCTGCCGGTGATCCTGGCGGACTTCGATCACGAACCAGAAGTGCTGCTGACCGACAAGGAAATCGTGGACTCCGCCACGTTGGACGGCCTCATCAAGGCCACGCAGGACAGGCTGGAGATCCTTTCCCGTGTCCGCTCACACGCCCAGCCCTGACGGACCGGGTGATTGCTGCCTGCCGGGCGGGCGGCTCATCGAGTTCCTCGAAATGCACGTCCATCGGCAAAGACACTTTCCAAGGGGTGCGGGAGATTAACCAGGGCCGGGGCGGGCTTGCGCACATGGATTGAATGCTCGCCTGCCCGCCTGCACTTGACCTACGCTTCCACCGCACCATGAAAGCGCTGCGACAGTTTGTTCTCGCTCTCGCCCTCCTTGGTGCCTGGAACTGCCGGACTGCACTTGCCGCCGCGCGCCCGCCCAACGTCATCATCATCCTTTGCGACGACATGGGCTACGCGGATGTCGGCTGCTTCGGTGCGCAGGGTTTTGCCACGCCGAACCTCGACCGCATGGCGGCGGAGGGACGCAAGTTCACCAACTTCCACGTGCCGCAGCCGGTTTGCTCCGCATCGCGCGCGGGGCTGCTGACGGGTTGCTATCCGAATCGCGTCGGCATCCACATGGCGTTGGGCCCGGCGGCAAGGCACGGCCTCGCCGACAGCGAGATGACGCTCGCGGAACTGGTGAAGCAAAAGGGCTACACGACCGGCATCGTCGGCAAATGGCATCTCGGGAGCCGGCCGCAATTTCTGCCGACGCGTCACGGCTTCGATGACTACTTCGGCCTGCCTTACTCGAACGACATGTGGCCGTTCAATCCCGAGGCCAGGACGACCAACGCGTGGCCGCCGCTGCCGCTGCTCGACGGCGAGAAGCGCGTGAAGGCCGGTCTCACGCACGAGGATCAGGAGCAGCTCACCACCTGGTATGCCGAGCGCGCGGTGAAGTTCATCGCGGCGAACCGCGAACGGCCCTTCTTCCTTTATCTTGCGCACAGCATGCCGCACGTGCCGCTGCACGTGAGCGACAAGTTCCGTGGCAAGTCCGCGCGCGGTCTCTACGGCGATGTCATCATGGAGATCGACTGGTCCGTCGGCGAAGTTTTCGCCGCGCTGAAGAAGCAGGGCATCGATGATCACACCCTCGTCATCTTCACCTCGGACAACGGCCCGTGGCTGCGGTTCGGCAATCACGCCGGTTCGGCGAAGCCATTGCGCGAGGGCAAGGGCACGTGCTGGGAGGGCGGCACGCGTGTGCCGTGCATCATGCGCTGGCCGGAAAGAATCCCCGCCGGCACGACATGCGGCGACATGCTGATGACCATCGACCTGCTGCCCACGATTGCGAAACTCGTCGGGGCGGAATTGCCCCGGCACAAGATCGACGGCCTTGATGTCTGGCCGCTCCTCGTCGGTGAGCGTGGCGCGAAGAATCCGCACGACGCCTACGCGTTCTATTTCGAGAACAACGAGCTTCAGGCCGCGACCGATGGCGCGGGCCGCTGGAAACTCCAGCTGCCGCACACCTACCGCGGCCTTGGTGACCGCCCCGGAGGCACGAACGGCATCCCGGTCAATTACGACATGGTGAAGCTCAGGAGCGCGGAGCTTTTTGATTTGCAGAACGACGTCGGCGAGCGGACAAACGCCGCCGCCGGACATCCCGACGTCGTGAGACGGCTCGAAGCCTTTGCTGAAACGATGCGCGAAGATTTGGGCGACGCCCTCACCCAGCGAACCGGCAGCGGCGTGCGTGAGCCGGGCAGGTTTGCAGAGACGAAGAAGTGATTTTTCCCGAAATGCCATCCATGAAGACCAATGACAGGCCCCTGAATCCAGACCTTCGGCACGCTGTGGCGCGGCGCGGTGCCGCCCTGCTGCTCGGCACGTTCCTAAGCTGCTTCTGCCTCACGCTGTTCGCCGCTCAAAAGCCGAACGTCCTGTTCATTCTCGCCGACCAGTGGCGCGCGCAGGCGTTCGGCTTCGCGGGCGACCCGAATGTGAAGACTCCGAACCTCGACCGCCTGGAACGCGAATGCGTCAACTTCACCCAGGCCGTCGCAGGGATGCCCGTCTGCTCTCCGACGCGCGCGTCGCTGCTCACCGGCCAGCGGCCGCAGACGCACGGGATTTTCCTCAACGACGTCCAGCTGAACACAAACGCCGTGACGATCGCCAAGGAGCTCAAGGCACACGGTTACGACACCGGCTGCATCGGCAAGTGGCACGTGGACGGACGTGGCCGCTCTAACTTCATCCCGCGCGAGCGCCGGCAGGGCTTCGACTACTGGAAGGTTCTCGAATGCACGCACAGCTACAACAACTCGCCCTATTTCGCGGACGGCCCGGAGCCGTTGAAATGGGAGGGCTACGATGCGATCGCGCAGACGCGGGACGCGGAGCAATACATCCGGAACCATGCCGGGGCGGGCAGCAAGCCGTTCCTGCTCTGGCTCGCCTGGGGCCCGCCGCACAATCCCTACGAGACCGCGCCGGAAAAATACCGCGCGATGTATTCCCCGGACAAAATCCAGTTGCGCGCGAATGTTCCGCCCGCGATGCAAAAGGTGGCGCGCGGCTGGCTCGCCGGATATTACGCTCACTGCTCGGCCTTGGATGATTGCATCGCCGACCTGATGCGCGCCCTGAAGGAGAGCGGGCTGGACGGGAACACGATCATTGTCTTCACCGCCGATCACGGCGACATGCTCGGTTCACACGCGCAGCAGCGCAAACAGAGGCCGTGGGACGAATCCGCGCGCGTGCCGATGCTCTTCCGCGTGCCGGCGTCGCTCGGCATCAGACCCCGCCGCGTCGAGGGCACGATCAACACCGAGGACATGATGCCCACGCTGCTCGGCCTGTGCGGCCGCGCGATTCCGAAGAGCGTCGAGGGCCACGATTTCAGCGCTTACCTGCGCGGCGGCGCCGATCCGTCGGGCGGGGCGACGATCATCCGCTGCACCTCGCCGTTTGGAGAATTTGTCCGCGAACGCGGCGGGAAGGAATACCGCGAAATCCGCACGGCACGTTACTCCTACGCACGCGACCTCGAAGGCGCGTGGTTGCTCCACGACAACCAGCAGGATCCGTTTCAGTTGGAGAACCTGGTCGGCAAGCCGGAGCACGCGAAATTGCAGGCTGAAATGGAAGCCCTGCTGAAGAGGAAGCTGGCCGAACAGCACGATGAGTTTCGGCCCGGTCCCGAATACATCTCGAAATGGGGTTACAAGGTGGACGCCAAGGGCACGGTGCCCTACGTGCCGTGAGCACGGATTCTCAGCGCTGAAATCTTGAAGGCCGCGAGGAAGCTCCCGCCAAAGTCTGAAACCTTTCCTCTCGCGCGGCGGTCTGAGTGCGGCAGTCATGAAGTTCTCCAAAGCCTTCCTGCTGTTGCTCGGTCTGGCCACGCTCGGGACCGGTGCGATCGCCGCCGAACCCAGAAAGCCAAACGTCCTGATCTTCTGTGTGGACGACATGGGCTGGGCGCAGCCCGGTTGCTACGGTGGAAAAATGACGCCGACGCCCAACATGGATGCGCTGGCGGCCGGAGGCGTGCGGTTCACCGAGGGCTATTCCTCCGGGTGCGTCTGCTCGCCGGGACGCGTGGGCTTGATGACGGGGCGCTATCAGTCGCGCACCGGGCACGATGCAAACCCGACGAAGCCCGGGCGCGAGCTGCTCCTCAGCGAAACGACGATGGCGCAGCGGCTCAAGTCCGCCGGCTACACGACGAGCATCGTCGGCAAGTGGCACCTGGGCGACACGTCGCAGGAATTCATGCCGCTGGCACGCGGATTTGATTTCGCCGTCGGCACGGTCGGCAATCTCGGCGAAGGCAGGGGGCCGTCATTTTATCGCGGCACGGAGAAGCTCACGCAGCTTGTCGGCGCGCCCATCACGTCGCCGGTTTATGCACGCGAATCGATCGGATTCATCGAGGCGAACAAGGACAGGCCGTGGTTCCTCTACCTCGCCTTCAACGCCGTCCACACACCGCACGTCGCGTCCGCGAAGTGGCTCGAAAAGTTCAGGCACCTTTCCAAGCACGACCAGCAATACGCGGGCCTGGTCGCCGAGGCGGATGAGGCCGTCGGCAGCGTGATGGCGAAGCTGCGCGAGCTGAAACAGGAGGAGAACACGCTCGTCTTCCTCATCAGTGACAACGGCGGGGCCTACGGGAACGCCGAAATGGGCGGCCTGCGCGGACACAAGTGGTTCTGTTGGGAGGGCGGCATTCGCGTGTCGTGGATTGCGGCATGGAAGGGCCGCGTGCCCGGTGGCCGCGTGGCCGCCGAGCCCGTAATCCAGCTTGATATCCTTCCCACTGCGCTCGCCGCCGCCGGCGTCGAGGTGAAACCCGGGTGGCAGCTTGATGGCGTGAACTTGCTGCCGTTGCTCGAAGGCAGGGCGGACAAGCTTGCACCGCGCGAACTTTACTTTCGTTTCGGCGTGCAGCACGCCGTGCGGCAGGGCGATTGGAAACTGGTGAAGGCGTCGCAGAAAATGGAGCCCATGCTGGTGAACCTCGCGCAGGATCGCGGCGAGCGGAAGGATTTGTCCGCGATGTTTCCCGACAAGAAGCAAGAGCTGCAGGCGCACTTCGACAAATGGAACGCGACGATGCAACCGCCGCGCTGGGAGGATCAGCGCTGGAACGGCGACAGGAACCGGAAGGACAAGAAGGCAACTGCGGAGGAAGAGTAGGACGGGACACGGCAGCCCGCATCTTGAGATCGCGACGTAGACTTTCCTCCCGATTGCGGCCAGCCGTCAGCGGCATCTGTTCCGTGTCCTTGATCATTGCTTCAGTTCCTTCCGGGATCTTTGGTTCCGCGGACTTCAAACGCTTTTCTTTGCGCTTGCCTCGAAATCTCCCGCCAGCATAATTAGCGACATTGAGTGCATGGCAGTGCGTGCTCTGAACATTCTGGGTTTTGCCCGGAGTTCGCCCCCTGCATTTGAGAGTGCGCCGACAGGATCCGAGCTTGAAGGCGCGACGAGCACAAGTGACGAATGTTTCGGCTGCGGAGGAATCGTTGTAACTGTTTCGATGTGAGTGGAATGGGGTCGTAGCTCAGTTGGTAGAGCGTCTCGTTCGCAATGAGAAGGTCGCAGGTTCGAATCCTGTCGGCTCCACCACCCAACAAACAACACTTCTTCTCTTTTCGAAATGCGGTGAGTTTGAAGACGCTGGCGCTGTCTAGAGGCAAATAACATTCCCAATAGTGAGCTGGACCGAGCGTCAGAACGAAGAGCACGAGCAAGGCTGGTATCTGGTTTTCCTCCCGCGTAAAGAGAGCAACTTGGAAGCTTGGGTATTGAAACGTATGGCTGCTTGGGGATGCGCATACGTTTGCTGTGCCACCGACCCGGCGGTCTGGTCGCTGAGGTGGAGTGGACTTACCACGACCAAATTCCTGCCCAAGCTGTTACCATACTTGAGGGTGCTGGAACTGCTCCGGGCGGGTCGAACGCACAAGCCCAATAGTCTGCGCCGCGGGGCCGAACATCCAGAAGGGGCTGAAAACCGCCTAAAACGCCACCGACCGTGTGACGGTCATGTGACGGTGCATGCGTAAGTGCTTGATGGAGAGTGGTGGCTGGGGCCGGAATTGAACCGGCGACACGCGGATTTTCAGTCCACTGCTCTACCAACTGAGCTACCCAGCCAAAAACACAACCCTCCGCAACTCTGCGCCAGATCAGTGGAAGCTGGCACCCCCACCGTTTGCAGGGGAAACACTACGCGTCGCCAAAACATGCCGACAAGCAATTTCGCCACGCGAGGGATCGTTATTGGAAGCGTCTCCACCAAACGACTTGGTTCCCCGATTCGCTCATCGCATGATGTCGGCGTGTTCGCCGGCTCTGAACAAAGCACCGCTGACCCCGATGCCATCTGCATCCACGGCGCGCGCCATCACAACCTGAAGAACTTCTCCCTCGCCATCCCGCGCGGGAAGTTCGTCGTGGTCACCGGCGTCAGCGGCAGCGGCAAAAGCACGCTCGCCTTCGACCTCATCTTCGCCGAGGGCCAGCGGCGCTTCCTCGACGCGATGAACGCCTACGCCCGCCAGTTTGTGGAGCAGATGGCCCGGCCCGATGTGGACCTCATCACCGGCATCCCGCCCACGGTCAGCATTGAGCAGCGAAACTCGCGCGGCGGCGGCAAGTCCACCGTCGCCACGGTCACGGAGATTCACCACTTTCTGCGCCTGCTCTTCGCCAAGCTCGGCACACAGTTCTGCCCCACGTGCAACGTCCCCGTCACCGGACAGTCACGCGATGCACTGGCGACGAACTTGCAGAACGAACTCAAGCAACGCGGCGACCTGCTCCTGCTCGCGCCAGTGGTGAAAAACCGCAAGGGCTTCCACAGCGAAGTCGCGACGTGGGCCGCGAAGAACGGCTACGCGGAACTCCGCGCCGATGGAACGATGTTCCGCACAGACGAGCCGTTCCGCCTCGACCGCTTCAAGGAGCACGACGTGGAAATCGTGGTGGGCGTGCTGGAGAAGCGGGCGTTTGGTGTCCCGCCTTCAGGCGGTTCCCGATGTGTGGCCCAATCTGAAATCGCCGAGCCGGCTAAAGCCGGGACACCAAACCGCTCTCCGCAGCGGCTTATTGACGAGGCCCTCAAGCTCGGCCACGGCACGCTCTACGCGCTGGACAACCACCGCCGGCTCACCGTCCACAGCACCGAGCGCGCGTGCCCGACGTGCCACGTCAGCTTCGCCGCGCTCGACCCGAAGAACTTTTCCTACAACTCCGCGCAAGGCTGGTGCCCCAGATGCCGCGGATTCGGCGAGTTGTTCTACATCCCTGATGTCGAGCGTGGCGCGAACGCGGACTCCGTCGAGGAAAGCTGGTGGAGCTGGGCGCAGGAGCGGGAGGTTTGTCCCGAGTGCCACGGCGCGCGATTGAACCCAATCGCGAGGGCGGTGCGCCTTTGTGTAGGAGACGACGCGAGGAGTCTCACTTCAAAGTCATACGCCAGCCCTCGGAAGAAAAAGTCAGAGCCTCCTCACGTCGTCTCCTGCGGGGTGACGGTGGACTTCTTCTCCACCGCCAACGTGGACGCAGCGCTCGCCTACTTCACCGCGCTGAAGCCTGCCGGACGCGATGCCGAAATCGCCCGGGACATTCTCCCCGAGATTCGCGAGCGGCTGAAATTCCTGAGCGAAGTCGGCCTCGGCTATCTTCAGCTTGGGCGCGCCGCGCCGACGCTTTCCGGCGGCGAGGCACAACGGATGCGACTCGCAGCCCAGCTCGGCTCGAACTTGAGCGGCGTGCTCTACGTGCTGGACGAACCGACCATCGGCCTGCACGCGCGCGACAACGCGCTGCTGCTCGGCGCGCTCAAGAAACTCCAGGCACGCGGCAACTCGCTCCTCGTCGTTGAGCACGACGAGGACACGATGCGCCACGCCGACTGGGTGATTGATCTTGGTCCGGGTGCGGGCGTGAAGGGCGGCGAAGTCATCGCCAGCGGCACGTTGAAAGAACTGATGAGGCACAAGGAAAGCATCACCGGCCAGCAGCTCCGCGCGCAGGAGGGGAAGAAGTATCCGAGCCGGGGCGAGCGGCGGTCCGTCCTCGTAGGAGACGACGTGAGGAGTCTCAAACTTCCCGGCAGAGCGTCCGCCAAACCCCAGAAGCCGAAAAGTCAGAGACTCCTCACGTCGTCTCCTGCTGGCTGGCTGACCCTCGCCAACGCCGCCACGCACAATCTCAAAGACCTCACCGTCCGCTTCCCGTTAAATCGCTTTGTCGTCGTCAGCGGCGTGAGCGGCAGCGGCAAGAGCACGCTCATCCGCGAGTGCCTCCTGCCCGCTGTTCAAGCCGCACTCGCCAAGAAGTCACGGAGCACCACCCCAGACGCCAGACGCCAGACGCCATCCCCTCTTTCTCTGACAGGCCATGAGTCCCTCGCCGCCGTTTACGAAGTGGACCAGTCGCCCATCGGCCGCACGCCGCGCAGCACGCCCGCGACTTACGTCGGGTTCTTCGACGACATCCGCGCGCTGTTCGCGCAGGTGCCGGAGGCGCGGATGCGCGGCTACGGCCCGGGCCGCTTCAGCTTCAACAGTCCCTCGGGCCGTTGTCCCGGCTGCGACGGCGCGGGCGAGGTGAAGCTGGAGATGAACTTCCTCCCGCCCGCCTACGTGCCCTGCGAAGTCTGCAACGGCCTGCGCTTCAATCCCGAGACGCTCGACGTGCTCTTCAACGGGAAGAACATCGCGCAAGTCCTCGATCTCAGCGTGGCCGAGGCGCTGGAGTTTTTCGCGGCGCAAAAGCGCATACGCCGCCCGCTGGAGGCGTTGCGCGACACGGGTCTCGACTACCTCAAGCTCGGCCAGACCAGCCCGACGTTGAGCGGGGGCGAGGCGCAGCGGGTGAAACTGGTGACGCACCTGCTCGGCGGGTTGAAGGATTCGTCCACCGACACTCTGCCGGACCCGCGACTCCAAACCCGAAACTCCAAACTCTTCATTTTGGAGGAGCCGACCATCGGCCTGCACATGAGCGACGTGCAGCGTCTTGTGGCCGTTCTCCAACGCCTTGTTGACGCCGGACACAGCGTCATCGTCATCGAGCACAACCTCGACCTCATCGCCGAGGCGGACTGGGTGATTGACCTCGGCCCGGAGGCGGGCGACGCGGGTGGTCACTTGGTTTGCGAGGGCACGCCGGAGGAAGTGGCGCGGAGCAAGAGGTCGCACACGGGAAGGTTCCTGACCGGTCTGGTAAACCGTCGTTGACTCGTCGTTACTCGACTACTTCAAACGGGATGGCCGGCAATGTTCCCACGTTGAGCCGGAGGCCCGCCTGCGGCTTGGTTTTCGATGAAGTGCCCTGCTTCCCTGCAAGGGCGACGTTGACGATCAGGTTGCCCTTCAGCCCCGGTTTGACCTTGTCGGCATCGGTATGCAACACGATCTCGGAGCCCTCGCCGAGGGAGGATACTTTCTCGATGGAGATTCCGGCGGGCGGGTCGTTCAAATTAAGCTCAATCCTTCCCAAGTAGGTGTTAAGCGGCATGCCAACCTGGATGCGTGCCGTCCCTCCGGAAGGAATTTTTACCGGCGATTTGCTCAGGATTTTGGGCGCGGGCCTGGAACCGAAACGTCCCGGATCAACCACCGCCAATTTCAATTCCTTGGCCGGGACGAGATGGCGGTAGGCAAACGCCTGCATCATGTCCTCGGCGGGCACGGCGGGGCGGCGGACCTCGCGGCCCTGGATCGTTGCGCGCCCTTCGAATTGCAGCGTCACCGGAACTCCGGTGAAGGTCTGTGGAGCCGTCAATGTGAAGCGGACCTGGTCCTGCTTTTCCGGCACCTGCGCTCCGCTCAAGGTGCAGCCCGGCGGTGCGTCCTTGAACGTCAGGGCGATCTCGCCGGCGAAGCCGTCCTTGCGCAGCGCATACACGGTGACCGGGATGTTCGCCCCGGGGCGGGCGCTGATGCTGGCCGGCGTGATCCGCAGTGCAAAATCAGGCTGCGGGGCGCTGACGCGAAGCCGGTAGGCGAACTCCTCACCGCCCTTGTGCTGAGTGTCGCCAACGTGCAGGAAGTAGGTTCCTGTCTCGGGCAGTTTCACGCGCAGATAGGAATCGGCGTGGTGTGTGTTCAGGCCGGAGCCCTTGTCGTCGTGGTCGTCGTTCAGAGCGATCTGTTTGCCGCCGGCGTCGGTGAGTTTCAGCACCGAATCCAGCGGAGAGTCCAGCCGACGCGCATAAACTTCTGCCACGATCTTCTCGCCCGCGTTGCCGGCGAAGCTGAACACGTCGCGGTCACCAGGCTGACCGATCCGGCCGTTGACGATGACCGGCAGGGTGATGCGGTGTGCGGTTTCCTGCGAGTTGTTCGGTTCCTGTTCCAGACATTCCGGCAGCGTGTCCACCGCGAACGGCACCGGGTTGGAGAGCTGACCACCCTTGCGCACGGTGATTTGCTGCAGGCCCTCGCTCCCGGCGTCCTGAGTCAGCGAGGCCACCGGAAGATTCCAGCCTCTCAGCGCAACGGTGGTTTGTGCGCCTGCTTTGCCGCCGAGGGGAAAAATGCCGGTCACGAAAGGCAGCTCGCCGATGGTGATGCGATAGACGAAATCTTCGCGCCCCCGGTAGATCGAGTCGCGGACCTCCAGCGTGTATTCGCCTTCGTCGGGAATTTCGTAGTAAAGAACAGGGTCGGGGTGGAAGCGGAAGTGGTCGGCGTAATCCACCTGCCGGCCTCCGGCGTCGCTGAGCGTCAGCGTGGCCTGGAACCAGCCGGGCACCGCGTCGGAGATATACGGGATCAGTTCGCGCGCACTGGCGATGACGACGAGCCGCTGACCCTTGGCAGCGCGAAAGCGATAGCGGTCCACGCCGCCGGCCATGATCTGGCCGTTGACGATCGCCGGCAGGGTGATGCCGGCCTCGTAGGGCGGCACCGCCGCCTGGTCCTGCTTGCTGCGCTTCGCCTTCAGCTCTTCGAAGCTCTTCACATCATCACCGAGTTTCGCCGGCTTCTTGGAGAACTCGGCAAGCTGGTTGATGCAAAACAGGAGCGGGTTGGTCAGGCCGGACGCCGTGCCGAGCCGCAGCTCATGCTCGCCGGTCCCGGCATCGGCGGACACGGAAACCTTGACCGTGACCGTTTCTGCGATGGCGGGGTTCGCCGGCTTGCGCACATAACCGGCGACCTTCTTGCGGATGTCATCCAGTTCCTTCTCGTCCTCGGAAGTCCAAGCCGTCTTGCCGGAGGACTTGTCGTCACGTTTCCCGCCGCGATCGCGCACCGGCCTGGAGCTGGCCGTCTTTTTTTTGATCAGTTCCTTCGCCCGATCCCGCAACCGGTTGAACTGCTGCGTTGTGATCGGCTTCACGTAACCGACTACGCTCGCGCTGATGCCGGAGCCGGTCACAAACACATTGGTCACGCCGTCGAGGTTCTGGCCTCCGATGATCAGCTCAAACGAACTGCCCTGCCGGCCGCCGGCGGGATAGACGTAGCCAATGTGCGGCGTGAACTGCTGCGCGCGCGCCGCCGGCACGGCCAGCAGCGTGGCCAGCGCAAGAACCACATGCCATCGATACGGGCTCATAGGGGTTCCCTTGCTACATGATTTCAGCCAGGCGTCCGCCGCGCTTCGCGCCATCCGAGGCGCCGGGCACCACGGTGGCCGGCTGACCGGTCGGATGCGGCAGACGCGCGTTGCCGTCAATGCCGAGCAGCTCATACATGCTGCCTATGAGATCCGCCGGGTAAACGGCCCGGTCCTTCACCTCTTCGCCCTTCGCGTCCGATGCGCCGACCACATGGCCTCCCTTGAAGCCGCCGCCGGCGACCATCGCCGAAAACACGTGTCCCCAGTGACCCCGGCCGCCGTTCCAGGGAGCTTCCCATAGAACCTTCGGAGTGCGGCCAAACTCACCGCACCACCAGATGATCGTGCTGTCGAGCAGCCCTCGATCCGCCAGGTCCTGCAACAACGTCGCAACGCCCCGGTCCATCTCCGGCAGCTTGCGGCGCATGGTCTGGAAGTTCTGTTTGTGCGTGTCCCAGCCCTCGTAGTTGATCGTGACGTAAGGGACGCCGCGCTCCACGAGTTTGCGGGCAACAAGGCACGACTGCCCGAACGTGGAGCGTCCGTAGCGTTCGCGCAGCTCGGCCTTCTCCTGCGAGAGGTCGAAGACCTTGCCCGCGTCGCCGAGGATGAGGTCGTAGGCTTGTTTCTCCGCCTGGTCGACCGCGAGCATCTGCGGGTCATTGGCTGCGGCCTGCTTCAGCGTATTGAGTTCGTGGAGGTAGCTGCGCCGGCCCTGCTGGCGTTTCTCCGAGAAGCCGGGCGCCGTGATGCCTTCGACCGCAAACGGCTGCGCCGCAGGGTCGCCGCCCGTCGCGAACGGCTTGTAACGGGATCCCAGGAAGCCGCTCTCGTCGAAGCGTCCCTGCGGCCGGGTCAGCACGATGTAGGGCGGCAGCAGCCCGCGATAGTCGCTGTTGGTGC
>Ga0172379_10003121_pt1 | contig 27158 bp, 22 predicted proteins | sample GrowelOW334metaG_FD_119756 | JGI IMG/M metagenome (GOLD analysis project Ga0172379, IMG submission 119756) | Groundwater microbial communities from an aquifer near a municipal landfill in Southern Ontario, Canada - Groundwater well OW334 metaG | ecosystem: Environmental > Aquatic > Deep...
CAGCCAGAACGCTAAAGCGGCCCTTTTTCTTTACTTAGGATGGAAAAAGGACACACTGGCTGCTTGACTCGGAACAACCCTGATGTCAGCCACCGGTTTTCCCGATGCACAGGACCCCACCCGTACGAGTTGTTATACTGAACTTATGACTTTCCACATTGCGCTATATAAATTCAAACCTGGTGTAGGTAATGATGAGATTAACAATGTACTTTCTGAGGTAGAGGCCCTAAAAGATAAAATATCGGGGGTTTTAGATATAAACACGGGAGTTAATACTTCTATTTACAGTGAAGGCTATACTTACGTCATTCTAGTAACAGCACAGAATTCTACGGCCATAGATGAGTATCGCTCTCATCCAGATCATGTTGTTGTCGCCGAGAAGCTAAGCAAAATGGAAGATCGTGGCATAGGCGTCGACTTCGAAACAGAAGCCTAACTCGTCCGGGCGTGGCCTGGACATCGGCTTTGGCCCGAGAAAGCTGGCTAAGAATTGAGCCGTTTCTAGAAAATATGGCTGTTTGAAGCGCCGAACCGCGAGTTCCATATTTTTAGGCTCAATTACTTGCTAGATTTCCCGGCGACAAAACGCAGTCCAAGCTTCTTTGCTTCACTCCACCCCAGAAAGAATCCTCTCTTTCTGGGGACCCTGGGTTTCTTGGCGACACAAGAAATGAAGGTGGGGCGACCTCCCAGGTCGTCACGCAACAATATTGTTTTTTGAATTTCCCGGGAGCATACTTAACTCATATAAGAGGGAGCTTACGCTATGAACGTAGAAATCAATGTTTTAGCAGTCTTTTTGGCTGCTGTCTCAACAATGGTAGTAGGTAGTATTTGGTACTCTAAGGGTGTTTTTGGCACAACTTGGGGTAAGTTAGCTAAGGTAAAGATGGACACGACTCCACCTGCCAGTGAGATGGCATGGCTAATGGGCACCACATTCGTCGCGTCACTGGTGATGGCATACGTCCTTGCCCACGTCACGTACCTGTCAAACAGCTTCTTCCAGAATTCATTCATGCAGGATGCGCTGTCTACGGGTTTCTGGCTATGGCTCGGGCTTGTAGTGACTCGTTTGTATGTACATGATGCCTTCGAGGGCCGCCGTAAGAAACTGACTCTGCTCAATGTTGCACACGAGTTCGTGACTATCATGGTAGCGGCTGCCGTCATTGGTCTTTTTGGCGTTTAGTGACCTAAAACACTGAGCAAAAGCAAAAGTTCGTCATAATTTACTTTGTACTCATATTTTAGGGTAGGGGGTTTAATGGTAGAACATCTCGGACCGAGTGAGTCTGCGGTAAGCGAAACCAACTTAAGGCAGACACGAGAGTTGCGTTTAGCTGACTTTGTTATAGCCTCAAGCGTTTGGGAAACTATTGAATCTGATGATCAGCAGCTGTATACGGACATAGAAATCAACAAGACTGAGACCGAGCAATTAGCTGAACTTTACGAACTAATACAGGCGAAGTATTGGTTCATGCAGCCAGAGTATCTAAACATGTTTCCGCACCAACAGTGGGATATAGAGGTGGGGAATCATGTTACCCCGATATATAACTACAGCTCAAGGGTGCATATTGACCCACTCAACGCACGCCGTATTGCTCATTCCGTCGCGCGCTTCTCGGCCAGCTTCCCAGACATGCATGAGCCACTTAACGCCATAACTGTAGTAGATCATTTACCTGAAACTGTCTTTGGCAACAGTACGGATTTCCCAATGCATGCAGAGACACAGGTTTACGCGGGCATGATAGCCCTCTCACCACTTGCTTTTAAGGACGAGGATTATCGGCCTGATCTGCCGGTATTGGCTCTAGAGGCGGTGATGATACACGAACAAGCCCATTTTCTGCTTGATAGGACGTTAGAGGTGGAGTGGGAAGCGGCTGGTTTTACATGGGAATATGATAAGACTGACAACTATGAACTTTACCTGCCAAGCGAATCAAATGAATGCGTCACTGAGTACGGCAGAGTAGGCGGTGTATATGAAGACATAGCCGAGAGCGTCACGGCCTATTTGTCTCACCAAGGGAAGCTAAATATCACTAAACAAAATATTATTGCTATGCGTGATAGCATGCTCAGATTACCTGAATTTGATGTTAGTAAGGCCAATGAAATAAAACTGCCGCAGCTACCTCGTGAACTGCACTATTACCTAGACCATAACCGTGTTGATACACGAGACTAACAATAGCGTATACTTATAGCTAATGAACGAACAGCATCCGGATCGAAACTTTCCGAAGCACTTTTTTTGGGGGGCTAGCACTGCTGCCCACCAAGTTGAAGGCGGCCTATACAACCAGTGGACCAAGTGGGAGCTTGAACACGCCAAGGAGCTTGCCCAGACTGCTCATCAACGTCTAAGCTGGTTGCCAAACTGGAATGAGATCAAAGACCAGGCTGAGGAGCCTGAGAACTATGTCTCTGGTAAGGGAGTGGACCACTTTAACCGTTACAAGGAAGATTTTGATATTGCTAAGCAACTTAATCTAAATGCCTTTAGGTTTACTATTGAATGGTCACGTATTGAACCCCAAGAGGGTGTCTGGGATGCAGCCGCACTGCAGCATTATAAGACTTACATTAAGGAGTTGCGTGCCCGTAAGCTCGAGCCATTCCTAAACATCTGGCACTGGACTGTCCCCGTCTGGTTTGCAGAGAAGGGTGGTTTTGAGAAGTCAGAAAACATCGCCTACTTTACGCGTTTTGTCCAAAAGGTAAGCGAAGAGCTGATTGATGAAGTAGAGTACGTCATTACGCTTAATGAGCCAAACGTTGAAGCCAGTTTTGGCTACTTGACGGGCCTGCACCCACCAACGCATACCAGCGTATGGCAGTTTATGAAAGTCTACTGGAACCTCGTTAAGACACACCGTCAGGCATACAAGATCCTCAAGACTAAAAAACCTTCATTGCAGGTAGGCATTGCTATGCAATTGGCAAACATCCAGGCTAAGCGGCCTCACAAGTACCTCGACGAGCTGACAACTCAATGGATGCGATACTTTTGGAACTGGTGGTTTTTGCGCAGGATTAGAAAGAGCCAAGACTTCATTGGACTTAATTATTACTTCAGTGACTACTTTACAGGGCTTGGTAAGCGGGCTAACCCTAAAGTGCCTATCAATGATATGGGTTGGTATATGGAACCAGAAGGTATATATCCATTACTGCTACGCACCTGGGCTCGTTTTAAAAAGCCTATATTTATAACAGAAAACGGCCTAGCCGACTCGCAAGACGTACATCGTAGGTGGTGGATAGAAGAAACCATCGTTGCGATGGAGCGGGCAATTAGTGAAGGAGTAGATCTTCGAGGCTATTTCCACTGGAGTCTACTAGATAATTTTGAATGGCAAGATGGCTGGTGGCCGCAGTTTGGTCTAGTTCATGTTGACCGCAAAAACGGTATGAAACGGGTTGTTCGTCCGAGTGCCAAGTGGTTTGCCGATACTATAGACAAAATCCAAGACTAATATCTCATATATGATATCCGCGCAGCCTATATTAAGGTTGTCATTGCAAGCATAGCCATCATTTAATATGCTGAGTGCTATGTTAGAGCAACCACAGAACTATCGCCCTGAAAGTCGTCATCAAGTACGTGTTGAGCCGCTAAGAATTTTTTCAGAAATGGCAGCACAAGATATTGGACAGCTAATGCCCGAGCTAGATCCTCGTTTTAGTGGTAACCCTACTACGCGTCAGTGGCTTGAAGGAACTATTAATTCAGATTCTCATGAGCAAATTGTGGCATATGATTTACGGCAGGAAGTCGCACGTATCGTCGGGGCGTTAACGGTAAGCGAGATTCGAGAACCCGCTCTAGGCTCATATGGTTATATTGCGGGTGTAATCGTATCCACACAGGCCCGTGGACTTGGTATTGGGCTTCTTATGCTGGAGCAGGCAGAAGTATGGTGCCGCTCCAAGAATATGCCTCACGTTGAGCTTATAACTGAGAAACACAGAAGCTCGGCTATCCATATGTATGAGCAGTGGGGGGCCGAAAGGGTAACAGATGGCAGGGATGTAAAAGACGGGATTTTGTACACTAAGAGTTTTGAGTATGTAAAGGATGTCTAGGAAGTGAAGAGTCCAATATTACCTCAGTCAGTTATTGGTTGTTACGAAATCTTGCCGAGAAGCATTCAGCAACTCAGGGGCGGTATGATCAACGTAACGTATCTTTGCCTGACCGCCAAGGAACGGGAAAATGGTGTTATCGTGCAACAACTTGGCTCAATGTTTCAAGCGGATATAGCCGAGGACTTTGGCGTAATAACCGAGCATCTATTAGCCGAGGGTTGGGAAGTGCCCACCTTGGTGCGGACTCGGAAAGGGGCGGCGTCATATACTGATGTGGCAGGCAATACTTGGCGAGCGTCTACCTTTGTCGGCCACGACGACGAATTTAATATTAGCGCTGTGCCGCTTGGTGATTTGGGTAGCTGTCTTGGCAGACTACATACATCACTTTCAAAGTTAGACTACGTGCCACTTCATCATATAGCGCATTTTCAAGATACGGCTTACTATGCAGCCAAACTAAAAGGTGATGCGCACAAAATAACCGACAGGGATGCCCGACGACTTGCACGTAAGGTGCTTAGTATGCAAGAGTCATTGCCAGAACTACTGGATATCGGGGACGATCAACTTATCCACGGGGACACACGTATTAATAACGTGTTATTTAGGGCCGGTAAGCCCTTTACGTTCATCGACTGGGATACGGCGATGATCGGTAGTGTCTGGCTAGATATTGGTGATATGTGCCGAGCATTTATTGAAACTAAACTCGAACAGGGCGAGCAAGTTACCAAAGAGCAACTAACAAGCATTGCTATCGGTTATATAAAAGCCCGCCGGTTGGCTGTTGACCAAGACGTATTCGTAGAATCACTCCTCGCTTCTACCAAAACTGTCGCCCTGAGACTTGCAATGCGCTTTTTAGATGACAGCGTCGACCCGTACTTTAGTTATGACGAGACGAAGTACGCAGACCGTCTAACCTTTGATGTGGAAAGCGCGAAGTTACAGATGCGAATAGCCGGCATCATCAACCAACTTGCGAGTAGCGAACAGGGCTACAAAGCAGTTATCTTCGACTTTTTTGAAGTCTTGCATCACGACCCATACGTACAGTTACTGGAAGAGTCGGGTAAGGAAGCCTATAACAGCACCTTTCGTAATATGTGCGAACAACTTGACCTAGGACGTATCAACTACGCTCAATATATGGAAAATTTTGCAGATCACCTAGGCTTGCATGTATCAAGTGTCGAGAGGCGGGTGCAAAAATTGGCACGTATGGTGGAGGGCATGCCCGAGCTAGTCCAAGGGCTGCAATCAAACTACAAGACTGCGCTATTGTCTAACGCGGGGGAGGAGGAGCTACACCATTTGCTCGACAAGAATGGCTTATGGGACCATTTTGATGAAATCATAGTTTCCTCAAGCGTAGGAATGAAAAAACCCGATCCAGAAATCTTTCGCATGACCCTTGATCGACTCGGGGTCACGGCCGAAGAAACAATATTTGTGGATGATAATGCAGATAATATCGCAGCAGCTACCGCTTTGGGTATCAAGGGTATACTATTCACCGACCACAGGGCACTGATGGAGGATTTAAGGCACCTGGGACTAACACTAATGCAGTCAGGAGTATCATGACAGTAAGAAAAGCAATTATCCCAGTAGCAGGCTGGGGCACACGGCGTTTGCCGGTTACTAAAACAATCGATAAATGTATGTTGCCACTGCTTAATCGGCCGATTGTCGACTATGCTGTACAGGAGTGTGTGCAAGCTGGCATCACCGACATTTATTTTGTAATTAGTGGTCCCGCCACACAACTTCGTAGTTACTACGAGCACAACGCGCAGCTGGAATCATATCTAGACTCCTCTGGTAAGCAAACCCAGCTAGCCGACATCATGCCGCCTAAAAACGTCACTTTTCATTACATCGAGCAAGACCTAGCCGACCCACGCTATGGCACGACTGTGCCTTTGTGGCTTTGCAGAGATTATATAGGTGGCAGTGAGCAGTTCTTGGTTGTTAATGGCGATCAGCACATCTACAGGGAAGATGGCGGCAATGAAGCCAAAGAGCTTATAAGCCAAGTCAGTCTATCTGGGGCGGATGGTGGGATTATTGGTATACCAATTGATGACAATGGCCTTTATCAGGGTCTTTTCGTTCTAAAGGAGAATGGCGACCTAGCGGGCATAAATGAGTTCCCAGAACCAGGCGATAAGACGAGTAATCTTAAGAACCCTGGCTTCTACCTGTTCTCCGGCGATGTTATGAAAATCGCAGATAAACATATGTCAGGAAAACCGAGTAAAACCGGTGAGTATCTAGTTACGGATGTAGTAACAGAGTACGTTCAATCACATAAATTGACGGTGTATAGGGCGAAGGGGCAGTATTTTGACTGTGGAACGCTCGAATCATGGGTTCGGGCAAACAACGAGCTGCTGGAACTTACTAGTACACAAAATTGACAAAACGCTTATGTTATGCTAGTATGTTAGCATTATGAAAACACATCACTCAGAACAAGCCCAGGCGACACCAAACCAAGATCGTAGTGCCGGAAAAGATTACGCCAAGGACATTGCTGTTGCAGGAGTTGGCGCTCTGATGGTAGGTGGGGCTCTGTATGGCATTAATAATGCGCATAATCCTGAAGGTGTCCCAGAAAAAGCGCAGGTATGTGTGCCAGTCGGTCACACAGAGGTTCAACCTCAAGCAACTATGGGCAAGGACAATTTGATACTAGACATCGGTGGAGTTGAGTACCAGGGTAACTTCAAAAATGACCCTTGTTACGAAGCTAAGGCCGAATTAGTCGACGAGGTTATTGGCAATGGAGTTGTAAGCACCGATAAAGTCTATGACTTGCCAGCTGCAGTCTTCCCCGAGGACCAGGTCCCAGAGGGCTCGGTCATTTATACGATTGATCATAAGTAGCCTTGAGGCTATTAGCTAAATTATACCGGCCTAGTGCCGGTATTTTTATTTGGTGACCATATATAGCGCCATAGTATTTTCTGTGGATAAGTAAGCTCATTTCATAAATAAAACTATTGCGCGTGGGTAAGAGTGGGTTGTATGATGGCGTCAGTGGGTAATCGTGGGTAGTCCAAAACAGACTACCAACCACACGCAAAAAACAAAAACCACTGTAATTTAATAAGGGTACCAATGGCCACGGTAGACTACTTTGAACGAAAGCTTGATGACAAGCGGCGGTTAACCATACCAGCCGAGCTTCGAGCGGAGTTCGAAAGCGGAGTAGTGCTTACCAGAGGTTTCAAACAGTATCTGCACCTATACCCGAAGTCCATTTGGGAAACAGAAGTCGAGCCTCAGCTCCAGGGCAATATCCTGGACGAAAAGACGGCCGACCTAAACGTTCAATTCCGAATGGGCAAGAGTGACGACGAGCTCGACCAAAAACAGGGTCGTGTCACCGTAGAGCAGCATTTGCTGGACTACGCAGGTATAGACCGCGATATCATCGCGGTACGAGCAGGCAAATACTGGCGAATCCAGGCAGCATAACACTTGGTATTTTTGTTGTACCTTAACAACTAGTCCAAATGCAGAAGCATTTGAAGTAGAAAGTAAAAAGTTAGAAAGTAGAAAGTCACAGGACTTTTAACTTCATACATTATGAACTTTTAACTCACTTCGAAGTTAGCTATTCGGCAGTCAACATATGGATAGAGGGCAACCATATAAAAAACCCTAGCACCTTATCTCAAAACACCTCCCAAAACTCCACCTCACACATAAGTCTCTCAACACTTTCTATAACCAGTGAAGGCAACCCTTTGGAATTTATTCCCTAGGCTACTCTCACATACGGGATATAGATACCGCTAACAAACTTCGTTTGTAGCAAACAAAAACAAAAACAACCCAAAATACAAAAAGTTGACTGCTGAATAGGTGACTTTGATCGAAAGTCAAAGACAGCTATCTCCCACGGCGTAAAACCCGAGGGATATCGCATACTTTGATCAAACAAAGTCAAAAATAAACACACCAAACAAACACCAAAATAAAAAAAACAAGTTATAGTATCTTCAGCAATGAAAGATTCTAACCAACATTATCCAGTTTTACTGGCAGAAGTTTTGCACTATCTAGACCCAAAGGAAGGGGATTCCTACCTTGACCTGACGGCTGGATATGGCGGCCATGCGAGTAACGTTCTGGATCGCACATTGAAGCCTCACAATACAACTCTTGTCGATCGCGATCAAAACGCAACTGCGTACCTTGGTCAGAAATTTGCAGGAAGTGGCGTTCAGATTATCCAAAAAGATTTTTTGAGCGCGAGCCGTGAATTACTGTCTCAAGGCAAGCAATTCGATATTATTTTGGCAGATTTGGGCGTGTCGTCACCGCACCTTGACAACGCAAGTCGTGGTTTCAGCATAAAAACTGACGGACCACTAGATATGCGCATGGATGAGACCCAACAGCTCACTGCGTCGGACATAGTTAATAGCTATGACGAGGCAGAACTGGCAAGAATCATTCGTACGTACGGCGAAGAGCCGCGGGCGAAAAAAATCGCACGATTGATAGTGGAACATCGGCCGATTGCCACAACACATGAACTTGCAAGGATCGTCGCCCATGCTTGGCCGGGGTACAGCAAAGTCCATCCAGCTACGAGGACGTTCCAAGCCATTCGCATAGCGGTAAATAATGAACTAGAACTTCTAGAACATGGTTTGCCTATATGGATGGAATTACTTGCCCCGGGAGGGCGAATTGCGATTATCAGCTTCCATAGTTTGGAAGACCGCATCGTGAAGAAATTCATGGCCTCACACTCTGGTAATCGCTACGACGCCGTCCTACGTTTGCTTACAAAGCAACCGGTTTCGGGCGGGGCAGACGAAGTTGTTTTCAATCCGCGAGCCAGGAGCGCAAAGCTCCGAGCCGCAGTGAAAATAAAAATATAGAAAGGGTAGAGACATGCCTATACAGGTCAAAAGCCTCTCCCGAGCGTATAAAGTTACTGTTCGCGTAGAACAATAACCCGCTTGCCGTCCGGCCTCCTACGAGGGAGCCGGACGGACCAAAATAAACATAAAAACCAAAAAGCCTATGACATATTCAAGTTCGCTCGCCATGCGGCGGGCATCCAATTATAGTCGCAACCAGAACACAACTAGGTTTCGCGGCAATGAGCGTACACTTGGCCCAATCAGCAATACAATTATGCTGATAATTTTGGCGTGTTTGCTGGGCTTGCTTTATCTAACTCAAGTAACCAAGACCAACGCATACGGTTACAAAGTTAACGATCTACAACAGCAGCAGGACAAGCTAAAGGGTGAAAACGCCGACCTGCAGGTTTCGGCTGCACGTTTGCAGGCGCTAGACCGTGTTAAAAACAGTGAAACGGCTAAAAGTATGGTGTCTGTTGCGCCTAGCGGTACAATCCAAAACTAGTAACTCACGTATTCCGCACTCGCCACTCTATTCATCATCAGAGTAGGTGATATTGCTAGATTCTTGGCTGCTTCGTTCCTTATTCTTTATGAAATTCCGCGTTTTACAGAGTAAAGAACAAATCAGCCCATTAGACAGAATACGAGAGCATAGGCTTAGGAGTGGTATAACCCTACCGGTTTACTGTGGAGAACTCGGAAAGCTGAAGCAAGCTTCGTTTTCTTCCGTGCTCCTTGTATAATAAACATCAAGCTTATGCAAACCAAAAATACACATTCATTTGGAACGATAGGGCGTATCAGGGCATGGTATGCGGTACTCTTATTATTAGGTGGGTTATTCGTGATCCGGCTATTTTATCTGCAAGTTATCAGGCATGATTATTATCAAAAATCGGCAACTTTTAGCCAGCTCAAACAGTACGAACTACCTGCTGCTAGAGGCATTATCCAGGCTAGAAGTGGCGACAAGACAGTGCCCTTAGTCCTAAACGAAACGCTTTATACATTATTTGCTGACCCCAAGTATATTAAGGATACTTCGGCGGCTGCAGAAAACCTGGTTAAAGCGATTGGGGGCAATAAAGACGACTATGAGAAGAAGATCAAAAACCCCGACTCACCACGCTACACGATATTGGGCAAACGCCTAACTCGCCAACAACATGAAGCTGTTGGGAAACTAAAGCTCAAAGGGATTGGTACCCGAGAGACTCAATACAGGACTTATCCTGATGGTCAACTAGCGGCTCAAATACTTGGTTTTGTAAACGATGACGGCGAGGGTAAATATGGGCTAGAACAGGCTCTAAATGATGAGTTAAAGGGTACTCCTGGTCAACTTAAGGCAATTACGGATGCCGCTGGGGTGCCGCTGGCAGCCAATAAAGACAATATTGTGATTGCTCCATCAGAGGGTAAGCGGGTAACCTTGACTATTGATATAGGGGTCCAGCAACAGCTAGAAGAGATTCTTAAACAAGGCCTAGAGACAGCCAAAGCCGAGTCAGGAAGTGCCTTAATACTTGACGCAAACTCTGGCGCTGTCAGGGCTATGGCGGGCTATCCAACCTATAATCCTGCAGAATACTTTAAGGTAACCAGTCCAAGTGTGTTCAATAACGCAAATGTAAGCTCTCCGCTGGAGGTTGGTTCAATCATGAAGCCGTTTACCGCGGCCGCAGCCATGGATCTTGGAGTCGTTAACCCTAACACCAGCTACGCTGACCCCAGTTACTACAAGATTGACGGCGCGACAGTGTCAAACATCGAGGAAGACGGTGGCGCTGCCACTAGAACGGTTACGGACATCCTAAAATACTCACTTAACACAGGTGCAACCTGGCTACTAATGCAAATGGGCGGGGGCAAGATTAATGAGCAAGCTAGGGTTAACTGGTATGAATACATGGTCAATCACTATCAATTAGGCAAGAAGACTGGGCTAGAACAGGGCTACGAGGCTGAGGGAGTTATTCCAGATCCTAAAGACGGCTACGGCCTTAACATCACCTATGCCAACAGCGCATTTGGTCAGGGTATGACGGCGACCCCAATGCAAATGGGGGCAGCACTAGCGTCGATTATCAACGGTGGCACGTACTATAGACCTCACCTTATCGAAGCGACCATTGATAGCGAGGGTAAAGAGATCAAAACAAAGCCTGAAGTTTTAAAAAATACAGTCGTTAGGCCCGAAATTAGCCAGCAATTAGTCAGAATGCTAGAAATAACTTACCAGGCAAACCGCATAACTTATGGCGCAGGGCAGGTGAGATCAGAATACGCTGTCGGTGGTAAGACCGGGACAGCCCAGATTAGTAAACCCGAGGGTGGCTATGATGACAATGTGTTTAACGGTATGTATATTGGCTTTGTCGGTGGCGATAAGCCAGAATACGTGATTGTCGTAAGGGTGGATAAGCCTAAAATTGCTGGTTATGCTGGGTCAAAAGCGGCAGCACCAATATTTGTTAAATTAGCCAATATGATGATCGATAGTTACGGCGTTACACCCAAATCCAATTAACTAAAATTCCTGTAGTTTTGTCGTCTTTTGGTGTGTGGAAATATATCCCAGTCTAAAGTGTAGAATCCTGTGAAATGGGGTATAATAAGCGTAATCAATTAATAAGAAACAGATATGTCAGAAGTAATAGATATCGCGGTTCAGACCGAAACACTTGTACGCATACTACTCCTAGGGTTCCTTGGCTTTTCGGTCAGTATGTTAATAACACCTTTGTACACGACTTACGCTTATAAATTCCAGTGGTGGAAAAAGCCACGCGAGACCACAACAACAGGTGAGGCGGCAACAATTTTTAACAAACTGCACGCCGCCAAGCACCGTCGCAATATACCAACTATGGCAGGGATTATCTTTGTTCTTGCTGTGGCTCTTGTTACGCTGTTATTTAACTTTGAGCGGTCAGAAACTTGGCTACCGCTAGCCGCCTTCTTAGGTGCTGGCTTAGTAGGTCTACTAGATGATTTAATTAACATACGTGGAACAGGTAAGGGGGTGGCAGGACTGCCGTCTAGACTGAAGCTACTGCTGACAACCCTAATCGCCCTAATTGGTGGCTGGTTCTTCTACTTTAAACTCGATGTTTCCAGTGTAAACATACCTTTCTATGGAGATTTGAGCATCGGTTGGCTAGTGATCCCACTCTTCGTGTTAGTGGTTGTCGCAACTGCAAACGCAGTGAATATATCGGATGGGCTTGATGGCTTGGCCGGCGGCCTCGCGACCAGTGCCTTTGCTTCCTATGCTGTGATTGCGTTACTGGAAGAACGGTTTGGAATAGCCGCCTTTTGTATGACAATTGTCGGTGCTTTGCTTAGCTATACTTGGTTCAACATATTCCCGGCGCGATTTTTTATGGGCGATGTCGGCTCGTTCTCTCTAGGGACTGCACTTGGCGTGGTGGCGATGCTTACCGATACGGTGTTTATACTACCTGTGATTGGGCTACTTTTTGTGGCTGAGGCTGGTTCATCCATGATTCAGATACTCTCTAAGAAGTTACGCAACGGGAAAAAGATATTCAAAATTGCGCCAATTCACCATCATTTTGAAGCTTCAGGCTGGGAAGAGACCAAAGTGACTATGCGCTTCTGGGTAATAGGTCAGGTGACAGGAGTTCTGGGTCTAATCATGTTCCTACTAGGGAGCCACTAGATGTCAGAATTTCGTGCGCGGTACATTTTGCCTCAAACAGGCGCTCGTCGTACCTGTAGTACAGATAGCTCACTGGACTCCTGTTTAGGACCAGCTGTGCCCAAGCATATTACTCTGAAAGTTTATAAAATTGTGAGCAGTCGTGCAGACTAGTCGCAGGCCAGCGGTTATGCAACGCGGAGGTGCGGCTCAGCGTCGGCACCGGCCTGATTACATGCTACTGGTTATTAGCGCAGCCTTGTTAGTGATTGGTCTAGTGGTGATTTATTCCATAAGCCCCGGGCTTGCTATCCAGAGGCACGTTAGCGACAACTATTATGTCTCCAAGCAGCTAGTCGCAATTGGGCTTGGCCTGATTACCTTTGCCGCAATGGCTACCGTACCATACGATACTTGGCGAAAGCTACATAAACCGCTTATTGGCGCAGCCATATTGGCCACAGTGATCGCCCTGGCTATGCCTGTTAGCGAACAGTACCCAGCCCATCGTTGGATAAGATTCGGCGGACTGTCATTTCAATCAGTTGAACTTATAAAATTTGCACTTATCTTTGTGCTGGCGGCCTTCTTAGCAGAGCGTATGAAGCGAGGCGAAGTTGATAGTATGGAAAAGGCTATCAAACCTATTAGCATTGCGTTTGTGGCTATCGCTATCGCCATTGCAGGATTACAGAGTGACCTAGGATCTACAGGTGTTATCGTGGCAATTTTAGGGGCAATGTGGTTTATAGCTGGTCTGCCTATGAAGCGGGTACTCGCTTTACTAGGGGTAGTGGCGGTTGTTTTACTGTTGGCAATCTCGACCAGTAGTTACAGACGAGATCGTGTTATGACGTTCATGAATCCCGAACGTGATTGTCAGGCGGCTGGTTACCAGGCATGCCAGGCTTTAATTGCTGTCGGAACCGGTGGTTTGTTCGGAAAGGGTATTGCGCATAGCGTCCAGGCGTATGGTTACCTGCCAGAGGCCGCTAATGACTCAATATTTGCCGTCATAGCCGAGAAGTTTGGGTTTGTGGGCGTGACGGCACTTCTATGTCTGTTCTGGGCATTCTTTGCTAGACTGAAGAATATTATGGAGCGAGCTCCGGATAATTTCTCTCGTTTGGTGGTAGGTGGTGTTCTGGCGTGGTTAAGTACCCAGGCAATTATAAATATTGGTGCCATGATAGGGTTGTTACCGCTCAAGGGTATTACGCTGCCATTTATCAGCTACGGTGGTACAAGCATTATTTTTGTAACCGCGGCTATTGGTCTGGTCTTTAACATCTCGAGGTACACCACTTACGGGGTGAACGATACAAACGAGTCCCCAAGCCGGCTTCCGTCTAACGCTAATCGGAGGTATGCACTTGGCTACTCATCGAGGCGTTAAGCCACTTAAGATTATGTTAACTGGAGGTGGCACTGGCGGTCATATTACTCCTTTGATTGCCGTTGCGGAGGAACTAAAGTCAATCCGGCCAGAGGCGTTCATAGTATGTGTTGGTGAAAGAGGTGGCAAATTTGCGCATCTAACTGCCCAAATTCCATGCATAGATCAGAACAAGACCATATTTGCAGGCAAATTTAGGCGATATCACGGCGAGTCATGGATACAAAAACTTATGGATGTTGGGACAAATTTGCTTAACGCCAGGGATGCTATCTTGGTATGCGTTGGCATATTACAGAGCATAGTGCTGATGAGACGCGTTAATCCGTCAGTGGTTTTCTTGAAGGGTGGCTTTGTTGGAGTGCCTATTGGGCTGGCGGCAGCTTTTTGGAGGATACCAATAGTTACCCACGACTCCGACGCCTTACCCGGGCTGGCTAACCGTATTATCAGTCGCTGGGCCAAAATCCATGCAACTGGTATGCCAGCCGAATTTTATAAGTATCCCAAGGACAAAGTCCGTCATGTTGGGGTCTTGGTGGGCAAAAATTACAAGCCGGTCAGTGATGGTCAAAGGATTGCATTCAGAAGGGAACTGGGTTTCCCTGAGAAGGGCAGGCTGCTTTTTATCACAGGTGGAAGTCTTGGCTCACAACGATTGAACGCGGCCGTACAGGGGTGGATGCAAGAAATTCTGACCTTGCACCCTGACCTAACTGTTGTTCATCAGGTCGGGAAGGGTAATGGCGAACTCTACGGCAGCTTTACGCATGACAGGCTTCATGTGCTGGAGTTTCTTGATGGCATGCATCGCTACAGTGGTGCGGCTGACTTAATTGTTACTAGGGCTGGAGCAAACACTATTGCCGAGTTTGGCGTCCAGGGTAAGGCGTGTATCGTGGTACCTAGCCCATTTCTTGCAGGCGGCCACCAGCTAAAAAATGGTGATTTCTTAACCAAATCTCACGCCGCTTTAGTAATAGATGAAGCCAAGATAGTTGCTGACCCATCTATCCTTAGCGAAGCGGTTGAAGGATTGCTTGATAACCCAATTGCGCGGGTTAAACTAAGCGCTCAGCTGGAGTTATTAGCGGTCCCTGATGCGGCTAATCGGTTAGCAACTCTACTATTAGAAGTAACAAATCCAGAGTAGACTACAAAATGTTTAGAAAAAAACAAACACCCACTAGACGTACCTCGCAGTCGCCAAACGCCACCAGTGTTTTCTCCTATTATTCGAGCCGTTCTGGCGCAGAAACCCAGCGAGCTCGTTATGAGCCGCCAGCTACGCATAAACGAGGACTTGAGCGATTTAAACACTTGCCGAGTGTGTTGGCTTTGATTATTATTATCGGCTGCGTCATGTATGCTTCTGTATTAGACAGTAAGCCAAGAATCATTGTCCTAGCCAGCAGTACTGGCAAATCACTGCAGCGACCGACGAATGTCTACCAGGACTATATTGCCAGCCAACTCACTAGTTCTGTCTTTAATAAGTCAAAACTGACCTTCAACAGCGAGTCTGTAACAGATGATCTCCAAAAGCAATTCCCAGAGATAGCTAACGCGATCGTAACCATCCCCATCCTTGGACACCGACCAATAGTACATATTGCGGTTTCTAGCCCGGCTTTCATATTAGCGACAACCAGCGGCGCATACTACATCAGTGCCGACGGCAAACCATTGGTCAAAGTTAGTGAGGTAGAAAACCCGCTGCCCAATATTTTGACCGTCACGGACGAAACAAGCTTGCCGATAACTGTAGGTAAACAGATACTTCCAACCGATACGGTGACGTTTATAAGTAGTGTGATAAAGCAGTTACAGTCCACAAGTACCCCTGTTGAGACAATTAGCCTACCGCTTGAGGCTAATGAACTGCAAGTTCGCATTACCGGTCAGCCATATATAGTCCGCTATAACACTAACCAAGACGCTAGGGTCCAGACGGGTGTTTTTCTGGCAGTTAAGAAGCGCCTAGAGGGTAGCGGTCAGATACCTAAAGAATATATTGATGTCAGGGTAGAGGAGAGAGCTTACTATAAGTAATAAGCATCGAGTGCGGGCGATTCATATTTAGTAGATGACAGGGCTTAACCATACATTATTATCTGTTAGCTAGCGTCTAGGGACACTTCCGTGCCCTAGTACCCCGCTAGTTCGTAAAATGTTCAGCTTTTATAGTTATGTAAAACAAAAAAACATACAAAGAAACCAAAACAGGCAATTGTCAAAAAATATTTCTGAAACTAAAGCAAAGTAGGGGAAAGTAATATAAAAAAACAAAACTGCCAAAAAGCAAAACTTTTCACGACATTTCAGCAAGTGGCTGTGGAAAACTTATAAACATGTAGTAAATGACAACATGTGAGAAAAATCACATCCCCGGAAGGTAGGCGTAGTCTCGGTAGAGACAAGCATGGCTTGTTGTGTAACTAAAAAGACTGCGGTGCAGCAGCTGTTAACAAAAGCAGCCATTACCCAAATATCTCCCCTACAACAGGGGTATCTGTAATCAACTATTATTATATATTGCGGGTCGCAAAATATACATTGTGCGACGTCATGTCTATGTCTGCCGTTGATGCTCTGCACCATGTGTTCTGTCCAATAATTTGTAAGGCTTGCCTAATATTTGTGTTTGCTAAGTTTTGCAATCCTCGTCCCCACTGCTTTCTGGCTATGAGTGACTTTGATCACATCCACGTTCCTACGCTAACCTGCGAACGATTAATAATCATGTTCGCAAAACGTTCATATTTATTGTGAATATGATTTGGCTACTAAAGACTAGGTGCCCTATCAAGAATGCGGTATACGTTGTCTTTAGAAACATCTAGTCTGGTGATATTTGGAGTAAGTGCAATGAGTGGTTTGTCTGGGCTTGAAAAGCTAGGTTCGATATCAAGCAGCCATGTTTGTTCGTCTAGATCAACCCCAAATTGGTGTGGGCTGTAAATGTCATCTAAATATAATGGTTGTCTTGAGGACTTGACCCAATCAAGGTAGCCGAGCAAGGCTTTGCCAATCTTATGGCACTGTTTGGGCGATTTAGTTTTTCGGTCGACAATATCAATGGCTTCGACTACGTTGAACAATGCCGGGACGCTGACGTTAGTTGGGGCTGATGCTATAAAGCTTGAATAGGTCGGTATTCTAATATCGTAGTCCTGAAGCCTGTCTAAATGAGATCGCTGAAGCTCTGCCAGCCCCAGCAAGTCCTCTGTATCTATTAGCGTCTTGCCGGCAATAGTATCAATATATGACCAACGCAAAATAGAAGAGACTCCATCAACATGGAGTCTTCTTAGGTTGGAGTCTGGTTTTATAGTTGCAAGTTCATGTGAGGCCCCAACAGCTAGGATATTGCCTGACATTGGGGACTCCGACTTACTCTGCGTCTGCGAGAGTGTAGGTGGCTTTAGCGACGCGCTTGAACTGATCTTTACCCTGTAGATTTAGCAGGATAGTAGTCTCTTTTACGTAGCGGCTCTTTAGGACCCTTTGCACAATCTCGTCACGGTGTAATGGCTCACCGGCTTTTTTAAGGACATCGGCGATGATATCAGCCACTGTTCCCTTGTTGTAGCCCCACTCTTTTAGGGCGTAGATACCACGGCCGATCAATACAAATCGCTTGTCTTTGATAAGTTCGTTGTGAATAGCCTGTGTAGTAACGTCTTTGCGCTTGAAATCACTGCCCTTTATGGCCTTGGCGATCTCGTTAAAGTGCATGTGTTTGCCGTTTTCCTTGAGGATGACATAGATCTTGTCGCGGATATTCTTAGGATTGACCATAGGCCATTTTACAAGTCCCCAGCGACCGTTTAGGGTTGCGAGCTGCTTGCTGATGCTAGCTAGTGCTTCTGTGTGCTGGTGATCGGTGTGGCCTGCCTTGCTAGCGATAGTCTTGATATCAGCAGGCTCGCCGTGCTTCTTAATGGTTTCGATCAGGGTAGTTACCTGCTCTTTGATTTTCTTCTCGTTGTGATGGGCGGTTACGCCAACGGCGTGGTGGAAGTGGTCGTTGTCCTCAATAACAGATAAATCTGGGCATAACTGCGCCAAGAAAGCGATACGTGATTGGTCAAGTCGGTTGTTGTCTTTGGTAAACTGGGCGCTCAAGTCTTGAATCCGTGCTACCTTGCCCATCTTCTGAACAGCATCAATTAAACTGGTCTGCACTTCTGAAAGATGTGGCAGTTCCCCGCTCTCGGCCTGGGCCTTTAGTCGTTGGACAACAGCTTTTTCAAGCTGACGTACTCTTTCACGAGTAATACCCAGTAGCTCACCAATCTGTTCCAGTGTTTCTTTACGGTCAAATAGGCCGTATCGGCGAGATATAATCTCACGCTCACGCTCACGTTCAATTGTCGCGAGGATATCATTCACAATTTTTTCTACTGGTAGTGTCTTGGTGGCCGTATCGGTCATTATAATTATTCCTTTATCTGTTAATTCCACAGAGTTTACTACTATTTTAAAACAAATGCTCTACTAAGTCAACACTAGTTTGGTCTATAAACTTATTCTAGCACTAAATGGACTTCATGGCTTAATAATTGCATAGAAATATTACAACAAAATGTAGTTGCAAGGAGTCCAAATTGTGGATAACACTTCCCTACTCTTTTATCAAAGAGCTTAAATTTCTTTTTAGCTCAAGTTTCATATCTGACCGTTCCGGCCAGCTACGACTTCTTTTGTCTTGATACAAAAGAAGCAAAACATCAAGTGCGGCGAAAAAACACTGTTGCCCGCCAAACCAGGGCTATCCCGCGCAGTCAGGACTCCTTACAGTCGGTCTCGGCTGGCTTTTTCAATGGAAAAGCCGAGACTGTCTGACTGCTTTACTCGGGATACCCCTGATGTCAGCCACCGGTTTTTCCGATGCACCAACCCCACTCGGAGGTGTTACTTATTAACCTTCGGAGCTAGCCCAATTTTCGAACACCTGATCATGAATCTCATCAATTGGTGGACAGATTGCCGCGAGCCGTTCTTTGGCAACATCGTCCGCGTATGCTTTTTGTCCTACCCGGTATTCTTCCATGGTTTGTGATTTTCGTTCAAAAGCTACCTTCGATTGGTAGTCCAGCCAAGCCTCATGGTGGTACATCCGTAGAAACAGATTATGCAGTGCGTCGTGTGCCTCGGCCAGACCATCTAATTCATCATCACGCGGGCCAAGCTCCATGAAACTAATGACTTGGTTTGGGCCCGGTAGTGGATTGTCTAGACGACTTCTGAGCAAGGCCGTAACATCGGCTGTTGATTGTAGGGCCATTGCCTCTAGATCAGGAATTGAAGTTTGGTGTATTATCTCCAAACTCTCCTGCACTGTAATAAAAGCTGCTTGGATATTCCGTAATTTTTCGATGGGGTCTCTCACCTTCTCCGCGGCCTCGTTAAATGGCGTGTGAGACGTTCGTTCTACCAACTCTCTTTGTGCTGGACCTGTTTCAAATTCCGACATTGTCTACTTCTCCTTGTTGGAGCAAAGTAAACCACTATCCTATATGTATAGCAACCATAAGCAAAATAATCCGTCCGGGCGTGGCCCGTGCATCGACAAAAACAGATGAGCTGACTCAGCTGTTGGTCGAGTACAGCAACGAGACAGTCCTTTTTCAATCCTAAGTAAAGAAAAAGGACCGACCAACGGGAGTCCTCGTTGCGCGGCCAATAGCTGGTTGTCAGTTCAATATGCTTTTTGACGCCGGACGATCCGCTGTACAGCGGATCTTTTGCTTCTTTGCTGGCGATCAAGAAAAGAAGGTGGTCAAACCTTTAGGTTTGAACGCAATATGAGCTAATTTGAATCTCTTAAGAAATTAGGCTTTTTTGCGGCGGCGAACGAACTTTTTCTTGGCAGGTGCTTTGTCGATTAGCTCTTTGGCTTCTGCCTCGGTCATCTTGGCTGGGTCAACGTCTTTGGCAATACGGGCGTTCTTCTTGCCATCAGTTACATAAGGACCGTATGGCCCATTTAGGATCTTGATACCTGACTTCTCAAATATCTGTATGTTCTTGTTGGCTTCTATCTCTAGTTTCTTAGCATAGAGCTCACGAGCTTCTTCCTCGGTAATCTTCATTGGATCGTGTGGCTTGATAGACACGTAGAGCTTCTCCACTTGGATATAAGGGCCAAAGCGACCAATATTGGCCTTGATGTCTTTGCCATCATCTGTCTGGCCGACAAGACGAGGTAGCTTAAACATTTCCAGGGCTTGTTCAAATGTAATACTTTCTATAGTTGTATCGGCTGGCATTGGGGCAAAGTCTGGCTTGTCTTCACTTTCTGTTTCGCCACGCTGCAACATTGGGCCATAGCGACCATAGCGCGCCATGATTGGCTTGCCAGATTTAGGATCATCGCCAAGTTTACGTGTTTGAGTGGACTCTTCTCTGCTTATACTGTCAGATTGTTCAATAAGAGGGTGAAAATCCTTGTAAAAATCCTTAATCATCTGGACCCATGTCCCCTTGCCTTCGGCAACATGGTCAAAATCTTCTTCTACGTGAGCTGTAAAGTCATAATCAACCACTGTCGGAAAGTTCTTAACTAGGAAGTCGGTTGTGACATCGGCCAGTGCGGTTGGCAACAGCTTGTTGCGGTCAGCACCGGTGGTCTCTTTACGGACTTCCTCAGTGATTAAACCTTCTTTGAGCTCGAGTGTCTGGACATCACGTTCGGTGCCCTCCAGGTCGGATTTAACGACATATTCCCTGGCCTGAATAGTGCTGATGGTCGGCGCATAGGTACTTGGGCGGCCAATGCCGTTTTCTTCTAGGGCTTTAACGAGGCTGGCCTCTGAATATCTGGCTGGCGGGCGGCTGAATACTTGTGATGCGCTGAGGATCTGTGCGGTTAGTGCGTGGCCTTCTTTGACTTGAGGTAATATGACATCGTCTTTACCGCCACCGTATGCACGGAGGAAACCGTCAAATTTAAGCACCTCGCCCTTAGCACTGAAGGTTTCTTTGCGGGTGCTGATGTCAATCTTGATCTCAGTTTTATCGATGCTGGCTGGGGCCATCTGGCTGGCAATAGCTCGGCGCCAAATGAGTTCATATAACTTGGTTTGTTGGGAATCGGCACCCGCAGACAGGGTAGCAAAATTGGTTGGGCGGATGGCCTCGTGGGCTTCCTGGGCGGATTCGTTTTTGGTCTTGAACTGACGGACCTTGTGGTATTGCTTGCCGTAGGCGCTAACAATCTGTTCTTCGGCAGCCTTGATGGCAAAGCCAGACAGCGTGGTACTGTCGGTACGCATGTAGGTAATAAGACCAGCTTCATAGAGGCGCTGTGCCAGCATCATTGTCTGTTTTACGCCGTAGCCAAGCCGACGAGAGGCCTCTTGCTGAAGGGTACTTGTAGTAAATGGGGCACCCGGATTACGTGTCCCGGGACTCTGTTCGACAGATTTTACCGTATAGGTAGCGCTCTTGTTGGCTTCCAGGAAATCACGGGTCTGGTCAATCGACTCAAAGCGAGTGTTCAGTTCTGCAGGCAAATCAGTATTTTCGACGGTGAATGTGGCAGTGACTTTGTATTTACTCTCGGCTTCGAAGGCCTTTATATCACGCTCGCGCTCAACAATCAGGCGGACCGCAACAGATTGCACACGGCCCGCAGACAGGCCTGGGCGGACCTTTTTCCATAGTACCGGGCTTAGTTCATAACCGACAAGCCGGTCCAAAATACGGCGGGCTTGTTGGGCGTCAACTAAGTTTTTATCGATAGTACGAGGATTTTTAATGGCCTCTTCAATAGCAGACTTGGTAATTTCGTGAAAAACAATCCGCTTGGTCTTCTTGGCGTCTAAGCCTAGTGCCTCACTTAAGTGCCAGGCAATCGCCTCCCCTTCGCGGTCTTCATCGCTCGCTAGCCATACTTCGGCACCCTTGGCGGCTGTCTTAAGTTCACTAACAACCTTCTTTTTATCAAGCGCAACGGCGTAGGTCGGTTCGAAATCGTGGGCAATGTCGATGTTTAGTCCCTTTTTAGGCAGATCACGAATATGGCCAAAACTACTTTTGACTGTAAAATCTTTACCTAGAAACTTTTCGATAGTCTTGGCCTTAGCCGGAGACTCCACAATTACCAAATTTTTTGCCATTAGCTTTAAGTATACCTCATGTACTGTTAGTTCTCACGCAAACCGCTCTACAGTAGCCTAGATCCGGTTGAATTGCAAACTCGGTCAAATACCGCTACTTAGTTTATAACCGGCCCATATGCCCGCTATGCTGCCTGCTGCGCCGCCTAGTATACCCCACATTCCGAACATATTGCCGTGATCGAGCATACTTCCGAGCCAGCCCCCCAGCAGTCCACCTATAGCAATACCTATATAAATAAGAGTTTTAGTGCTCATAGCGCTTATTCTAGTACCTTTCAGCTCAGATTGCGATCAGACATGAATGTCTGCTCACCTTCTTTTGGCTAAGCCCAAAAGAAGCAAAAACCCATGTGCTGCGGGAAAACACTGTTGGCTGTCAGGCCAGATGTCTTTCGCGCCAGCAGAACGACCCTAAAGGGATCGGCCTCGGCTGGCTTTTATAAGGAAAAGCCTCGGCATGCTGCTAGCTTGACTCAAAAGACATCTGATGTCAGCCACCGGTTTTTCCGATGCACACCCCACGCCCGGACGTTTGGTATACTAATCGGATGAATAAGCTGATTGTGAATGCTGATGATTTTGGCTACAGCTACAGTGTCAATAAAGGAATCATTGAAGCCCATCAGAAAGGAGTTGTGACGGCTACTTCAGTAATGGTTGATGCAATTGCAGCCGAGGAAGCAGCAAACTTGCATAAGTTTCCTGACCTTTCGGTCGGTTTACACTTTGCAGTGACTGACTTTAATGATGTTATGCCAGAGCTGAAGCGCCAATTTCAGAAATTCGTAACTATTACTGGATATGAACCTGATCATATAAACTCACACAAAATATATACAGAAAATCCTGGCCTCATGAACTATCTGCTCGTGTTTGGTAGAGAACACGATATCCCCGTTCGTAGACTGGGCTCAGTCAAGTTTATTGACTCATTCTTTGGCCCGCATGCCGGTAGTGATGTTTCAGTTGCTCAGTTAAAGAAGACTATTGACGAAGCTACCGAAGAGCACAATGAAATCATGTGCCACGTTGGCTACTCAGATGATTATCTCCGAAAGACTAGTTCGTATAACGACATGCGTGAACAAGAACTGGCCACCATCTGCGATCCCTCCATTAAACAGTACTTAGAAGAAAAATCTCTCGAACTAATTAACTGGAAGCAGATAAACCCACAAACCTACTACTTATAGCGTCCGGGCGTGGCTCGGACATCGGCTTTGGCCCGAGGGTAGGTTCAAAGAATCTGGGCGTATTGAAAATTCAGTTGTTTGAAGCGCCAACCCGCGAGTTCTGAATTTTTAGGCCAGATTACTTGAATCTATTCCCGGAGCCAAAACGCAGTACGAGTTTCTTTGCTTCGTTTCTTGTCGACACAAGAAATGAAGGTGGGGCGACCTCCCAGGTCGGCACGCAATGAGCTCATTGCTAATTGATTGTAGCCTCACTTTCAGTCTTTTGATCTCGTCAGCAAAACCCGACGCTCAATAGCCCCATGTCTATGCGGTGAATTTTATAGATGGCATTCCAGGCGGGTAAGCCTATTAGGTTAAAGCCCAATGCCCGGCACCAAGGGGGCGGACTTTACCGGTGATCTCAAGCATAGTGAGTGTTTGATTGAATATGGTGGGCGTAAGCTCGCTGCGATGTAGCAGTTCGCTTGAGTCGCTTATGCCCCGCGCAAGCAGCTCAATAACAATGCTTTCTTCAGGGGTAGTACCCATTGGAATTGCTTTCTTGCCTGCTTGCTTTAGACCCATAGCTGCCAGGATATCTCGAATCTCGGTAACAGGAGTGGCACCTAGTTTGATAAGGTTATTTGTCCCGCCAGATAGTTCGCTAGTTATATTGCCTGGGACGGCCATGACATCTCTACCCTGTTCCAGTGCATGGCGGGCGGTATTGAGACTGCCGCTTCGGATAGCTGCTTCTGGGATGAGCACGGCATCACTAATGCCAGAGATAATGCGGTTTCTGATTAAGAAGTTTGTTTTGAACGGCTGGCTGCCAAAGGGAAACTCGGTAATGAGCGCCCCGCCCTGTTTTAGAATATCTTCTGCTAATTGTCGGTGTGTAGCCGGATAGATCTTATCTAGTCCCGCTGGCAGTACGGCAAGCGTTACCCCTCCCGCTTCTAAAGCTGCCTGGTGGGCCATACCGTCTATTCCCAGCGCAAGTCCACTGACTATGGCTATCCCCTGCTCTGCGGCCTCTCTGGCCAGTTTTAGAGTGACGGATTTCCCATAGGCAGAAACCTTACGACTGCCTACTATAGCCAGGCGCGGTTTGGTAAGGATATTTTCCAAATCGCCCAAATAATATAATTGCCGGGGTGGCTCAGCTATATGCTTGAGCTGCTCCGGAAACAGGGGTGAATTTAGCGTAAGCGTCTTGACTTTGTTCATAATAGGTGTTTAAGTATTGACATAACGTAACATATTTGCTAGAATTGCAATTCGTAAGTGCTGTATAAGCGCTTTAGCACCTTATAACCCCCATTTTAGCACGGTCCTCGTACCGGCTTGACCTGCTCATGGCCTAGCCATGACCCGCCAAGCCTTTTGGCACCAGGCACAATTCTCTTCTGTGATCCTCACTTACCGTACCTCGGTACGGCTTGTTCCGGTTCTCGAATAGAAATTGCACCTGGCACTCAAATACGAAGCCCGTGTGACACTAATATTGCAAAATATTAGATGTTAGATTGTTTTAGAGCGCATCGTGCCTAAGTTGTTACCCTCCACTTATCTACGTTCTACCCTTCGGGTGTAGACGTTCTAAAACAAACTAATCCCTTTAACAGATCCCCGGACCCAGTTTCGACTGGGCCCCCGGCTCCCGATCAAAGCGAGTCTAAATGACTACGTAAGTAGACACACGTCACTATTGTTAGACGATGATGTTTCGCTCGGGTGGGTTGAAGGGTGTATTTATGGCTCAAGGCACGTCCTTGAGCCCTGAAATGAGTCTGCAGCGGTGCCCACCCCCTCTGCAGGCTCTTTTTTTGTGCCCACTCACCTTTGGCGAGCCCGCAGTCACATCCTAGAAAACATAGTTTTCAGGAGTGGTCTGCCTTGCAAACTGTCACAGGCACTCCTCACCCTCTGCAGGCTCTTTCTGCGTTCTAGAATCTCACTATCGGATGATCTTTAGTGGCAATTAAAAGTCGAAATTATGCTTATCAGTGAGAACAAACGTTCTTTGCAATAACCCAGGTGCCATTGTGGTTCGTCTTGGCCCAGTCGACCGCCGCGCCACCCGCTGCACAGTATGGTTCGCCCGTGTGGGGATTTGCTGTACGACAGTAAATACTAGGGACGTAAGAGTGGTATACCGCGCAACTAATTTCTTTAGGATTAGCTTGGGTTGTGGTATTTGCGTTATCGTGATGATCGTCACCATGGCTAGAGGGCGGGCTCTCTCCTTCACACTGTCGGACGGAAGAACACTGTGGGGAATCATCGGGCGAGCCTAGTTGAGGGTCAAGTAATGTGTGGGGGACACAGGTGTCCCACCTTGTGTCGTCCTTGTAGTTGGTTAGCTCGTAAGAAGAGTTGATACATGCATGGGGACCTGTTGCGCAGGTTGAGCCAGAGTACTTACGGCCTAGATCTCCACAGAACGCTTCATTAACACCTGGTGTGTCAGCAGGATCTTTGCCGTCCCCACCAATGTTAGGGTTCTCATGTCCCTGGCCGGTGTTTTGGGTGGCTGGTTTGTCTTTGACACACTTGTTGCCGTTCCAGTGTTTGTGAGGTTGGACATTACAGACGCCCGCTTTGCTCATGTTAGTAAGCGCGACAAATGGTGTGCCGGTTTGCTTGGCTATGCCTTTTAGCTTCTCGACAGTGCTTGGCTTCATGCATTCGTCTCGGCCATCGGCTTTGTATACGTAAGTTGTGTATGGAGGCTGGCATTGATCTGACTTGACGGCTTTAACGCCATTTTTCTTGCTACCGTCCTTCTTGGTTTGGTCCGGGGCAGCAGCACAGGCCTTCGACTCTGCTACCCATACGCGGTGTAGCTCTTCGCATTTTTGTTTATCAATCTTTACGACGTAGCCTTGGCAGTATGGCTTGCCGTTCTCTGGCTTAACTAGCTTGGCGTCTTTTTTATCACATTTTTCGACGTTACAGCCCTTAATCTTTTTGCCACTGGCATCTTTTGCACCAGATTCCCATTCACGACCTAGTAGTTCGCAGGTTTTTTTGTCTATGTTGGTGTCTAATTTAAGTATTGTCGGGTCCTTTGCTGGGTCCTTAACGGAGTCTTCTTGGCATGTACCATCAGTTGTTGGCTGTTGTCCGCCCAAGCAGCCTCCTTCTTCGCCCTCGCCATCACCGTTGTTGTTCTCCCCCGAGTTCGCTACAAGTTGTATACAACCGCCGTCCTTTAAGTGCCATCCTGTGGTACAACGAGCAGAACAGACTTTAGCAGCAGATATGTAAATGCGGTGCTGTGTGGCGCAATCTGCTTGTGAAATATCTGGTGACGCCCCCAGTGATCCAGTTACTGTTGCTTTGCAATAGCTGGTGATGTCCTTATCTGTAGTTACTAATTTCGAACCATCAGTATCGATACATCCGTTAGAACAATATGATGGTTTTGGCGCGCCGGATGGGCCTTCGCCAGCTGATGGAGTGACCCAATCTCGTCCTAGGGCCCTACAGAGGCGTTCTGTCATGGTGTTTTGGGCTTCGGCTTGGTCGACACACTTACCGTCCTTTTTGACGTAGCCTGACTTACAGCCTTCTTTGCACTTATTGGCAGCTGAATCGTACTGCAGGAACTTAGCATCGCAAGTTGCTTTAACTTGCTCGGCCGACATACATCGCCCTGAGCCATCGGTTTGGCAGCCGCCGCCGGTATTCTGATTAGGGTTAGTCCCGGAGTTGGCGTTACACCTGTGGTTTGTTGAATCCCAGGTGTAGCCACTTACACAGGCATCACCACACCTA
>Ga0172379_10003122_pt1 | contig 27156 bp, 22 predicted proteins | sample GrowelOW334metaG_FD_119756 | JGI IMG/M metagenome (GOLD analysis project Ga0172379, IMG submission 119756) | Groundwater microbial communities from an aquifer near a municipal landfill in Southern Ontario, Canada - Groundwater well OW334 metaG | ecosystem: Environmental > Aquatic > Deep...
AAAATTGATTAAAGCACTAAAAGCAAGTGGGATCATTCAAAAAATAAACGTTGTTTTAGTGGTAGAAACTATGACTGAAACATATTTAAGTCATATTAAAAAACATAATATTCGCTATCTTCTCCCGACTGAAGTCACTTCTCGCATTTATTCTCAAACACTTACCCATATCTTGGACGAAAACTAAGAGTACCTGAATCTCCTCTACTCTTATGGTACAATTCTTCTAAAATGAGCACAAGGGATAAAGTATGCAATTTTTAGATGTACGAACCGATTATGCTTTCAAAAAAGTGTTTGGAAGTATTGAGAGTAAAGAGACGCTTATAAGCTTTCTAAATGCCCTCATTTACTTCGATAGAAAACATAAAATAAAAGATTTAACCATCGTTGACCCGTATAATATTCCTATGATAAAAGGGATGAAAGATACTTATGTAGATGTCAAAGCTATATTAGACGACGATACAAAAGTGATTATAGAGATGCAAGTGCTTAACCACAAAGGATTTGAAAAAAGAGTTCTTTATAATGCAGCGAAGAACTACTCTATTCAGCTGGATAAAGGGGATGATTACCATCTTCTAAATCCCGTTATTGCATTGAGTATCGTTGATTTTATTATGTTCGAAGATCATCAAAAAATTATAAGTAACTATAAACTAGTAGAAAAAGAGGAATTTATAAGCTACAACGATGATATTGAACTGATATTTGTAGAGCTTCCAAAGTTTAAAAAAGAATTAGATGAGCTTCAAGATATCAAAGAGCAATGGATTTACTTTGTAAAAAATGCAGGAAGTTTAGAATATATTCCCAATAATATAGATAATGAGATAAAAAAAGCCCTAAACTACGTCAATGAAGCATCAATGACAAAAGAAGAACTAGAAGCCCAACACAAAAGAAAAGAGTTTATTTCCATCCAAAGATTAGCCATTATGAAAGCCGATGAAGATGGGATCAATAAGGGAATCGTGATTGGGATGGAGAAAGGAAAAGAAGAGGGGAGAGAAGAAGGGAGAGAAGAGGGTGAAAAACTAGCTAAAATTGAGATAGCTCAAAAATCTATCATTCAAGGTTTAGACGATGCGACCATATACCTCATAACTGGACTAGCAACTGAAACCATTAAATTATTAAGGGATAAAATATGAATTTTTTAGACGTAAAAACAGACTATGCCTTTAAGAAAGTGTTTGGGAGTATTGAAAAGCAATAAAAACTCCCAAGATTTTTAAATGATCTTGTTTACAGGGCATCCCCACTAGCGCACCTTTTTTCCCTCTATATTAATAATCTTTATTTTGCAACACATTTGCAACACTAAAAATATATACTTCCATGAGCTATTTTTTTATAAATTATTAAAAAATAATCTTACTCTAAATTTTAAGGAAAATTAGGTTCTAAATTCACACTATCATAACTGAGTCAAAAAATAAGCTGATTGAAAAGGATGAGTATGGCAAATCAAGAGTTAACGTTCGGTGAAGATGAGTTTATTGTCTCTAAAACCGATTTGAATGGAAAAATCACCTACGGGAATGCACTTTTTATAAAAATGTCTGGATACAGTGAAGGGGAACTTCTAAACCAACCTCACAATATTCTTCGTCATGGCGATATGCCCTCTGTTGTTTTCAAACTTCTTTGGAATAGAGTCAAAGAGGGCAAAGAAGTATTTGCTTATGTGAAGAATCAAACAAAGGATGGCGATTATTATTGGGTGTTTGCGCATGTAACTCCCTCTTTTGATAATAATCGTAAGATCTCTAATTGTCATTCCGTTCGTCGAAAGCCTTCACAAAAAGGGCTGAATGTGATCAAACCTCTCTACTCATCTCTTCTTAAAAAAGAACAGACTCAAGGTATAAATGCTTCTGAAGCGATGTTGCATCAATTATTAAAAGACAAAGGGCTCTCTTATGACGAATTTATCCTCTCTCTCTAAAATTCAATATGCCAATATCATCTCCATCGTTTTATTTGTTATTGCCTTAGGTATTGAAGTGGTTTTATATGGGTGGAGTTGGGTTCGACTTCTCAATGTTGCAAACTTTGCGTTGGCGTGGTTTGTATTTGTAAATGTACGTAATGCGCAAGCTACCATTCATGAAGTTGCTGCTGTTATTGATAAGGCAGAAAAGGGGTATCTCGAAAGTCGTATTACCCAAATAAATGATCATGGGGAGTTGAATCTACTATGTTGGAATACCAACAATATGCTTGATCAAGTGGAAGTGTTTATTCGCGAAATTCGCGCCAGCGTTGAGGCATCAAGCCATGATCAATATTACCGTCGGATTTTATACCAAGGGTTGCAAGGGGAGTTCAAAGAAGCCAGTAACTTTGTTAATCATGCGATTGGATCAATGGAGACTACCTATGTTCATATGCAAAAATCTATTCTCAATAGTAATATTTCGCTCATTTCTACCAGTGGTGGTGGACTTGATGTTATTCAGCAAGACCTTCAAAAAACAATTCTACGACTTCATGATATTGCAGAAAAAAGTGAATCAACGTCTAATAATTCAACGGCTTCCATTAATGAGCTTGAAAGTATTATCAAAAAGCTGGATCAAATGATTGAACTCGTTCAAGTTTCTACGCGTGCCATTCAATCGTTGAATCATAAAACAAATGAAATTAATTCGGTAGTTACCTTAATCAAAGATATTGCAGAACAAACCAATCTACTAGCTCTTAACGCTGCCATTGAAGCCGCACGTGCGGGTGAGCATGGAAGAGGATTCGCGGTAGTAGCGGACGAGGTTCGTAAACTTGCCGAAGGTACCCAAAAAGCAACGGGAGAAATTGGCATTGTAGTTCAAACACTACAGCAAGAGTCAACTGAAATATATGCTAATTCGGAGAGTATGAGTAAAATTGCCAATGAATCGACTAAAGCAGTTGAGTTATTCAGAAATACCCTACATACGTTTAATGAAGATGCTATAAGTACGGCTAAACAGTCAACTGCTATTGAAAATACAACGTTTATAACGTTGGCTAAAATAGATCATATTATGTTTAAATCAAATGCGTACAAAAGTATTAGTAATGGCAAGGCAGAGATTGTTTTCGCTGACCATCATAATTGTAGATTAGGCAAATGGTATGAAAGTGGTATTGGTAAGGAAAGATTTTCTAAATTACCGAGTTACAACAAGCTGGAGGCACCTCATGCTAAGGTGCATAGTGCCGTGCATAATAATTTAGAGTATATCAAAAATGAAGATAACACAGTAGAGCATCAAGAAGAGATATTAGCAAGCTTTAGAACAATGGAAGAGGAAAGTCAAAATCTTTTTATCTTGATGGATACCTTGATTAAAGAATCTGGAAGTAAAGCATAGAAGGTTTATTAAATTTCTCGATTTTGCAACAAATTTGCAACACTAAAGAAGTAAACTACTTATTAATAAACGCACATTTCTATAAAAAGGATTTCTATGCTTAATCTAAGCAATATGTCAACTAAGGGTAAATTGTATTTTGTAACAGGGTCACTTCTTTTGGGTCTTGGTATCGTTAGTACAATCAGTTATACGGCGGCAAAAGATCTTGCTTCAATCGGCAGTCAAATGTATGATGATGCCGCACTTGGATTACAGAACTCTGCTAATGCTGGGATGGCGGTTCAACGAGGACGCTTTTTAGCAAAAGTTATCACGGATGAAACAATGAAAGCGCATCTGGATAAATCATTAGAAGAGCTTGAAAATGGCATTAAGCAGGAGAAGGAAGCCTTTGATGCGTATGAAAAAACGATTGTTGCTGATGATGATCGACAAAATTTCAATTCTGCATCGCAACTGCGTGAAAAATATGATGTAGTTCTCCAAAAAACGATGCAGATGGCGCGTGAAGGGAAATTCAAAGAAGCAAATGGGTATGTTAATGCCAACAAAGAGATGTCTTTTGAGTATGCAAAATCGATTACAAAAGTTATCGACTGGAATGTGGAGCATGCAAAAGAGCTAAAAGTGCAAGCGGATGATGCTGCACAAAGTGCTATCATTAAAATTATAACAGCATCGACGTTGGTACTCTTATTTGGATTGATTGCGGTTTTCTTCATTGTCCGTCAAATTGAGAATTCACTACGCAAAACACAAATAGGGCTTAACGCTTTTTTCGCATTTCTCAATCGAGAGACGGATAAAACAGCTTTGATTGATATTAATAGTGAAGATGAGTTTGGTCTGATCGCGCGTGAGATTAATGCAAATATACTTGGGATAGAAAAAAACTTGCAACAGGATATTGCTGCGGTCGAACAATCAAAACGTATTATTGCTCGTGTACAACACGGATGGTATTCTGAATTTATTGAAGCAACTCCTGCTTCTCCTGAGCTAAATTCATTTAAAAATACCATTAATGATATGATAAAAGCCAATCAATCACGATTTGACGAAATAGCTACTCTTTTGGAAATGTATTCAAAAAATGATTACACCTCTACGGTTGATATGCATTCAGGAGATGAAGCAGGTGGAATTTTAGAGCGCCTAATTAAAGGTCTGCATGCTATGCAAAACACCATTAACACAATGCTCACTAATTCTCTCCAAAATGGACTTGATCTCCAAAGTGAAGCAGGACACCTCAAACAAGCGGTAGAGTCCCTCTCAACTGCTAGTAATGAGCAAGCGGCAAGCTTGGAAGAGACCGCAGCAGCTATGGAAGAGATGACCTCTAATGTACAAAACAATGTCCAAAAGTCCAATGAGATGGCAATAATGGCAGCTCAAACCGACGCAAGCGCCAAAGAAGGTGCAGATCTAGCACACCGTACAGCAGACGCAATGACAGAAATTCAAAGTGCAACTAATTCAATCAATGATGCCGTAGCTATTATCGAAAATATTGCGTTCCAAACCAATATCCTCTCCCTCAATGCAGCTGTCGAAGCAGCAACAGCAGGTGATGCTGGAAAAGGATTTGCCGTCGTTGCTCAAGAAGTGCGTAACCTTGCTAACCGAAGTGCTGATGCGGCAAAAGAGATTAAAACACTTGCAGCCCTTGCTGCTCGTAAATCCAATGACGGGATGAATATTGCTAATGAACTTACACGTGGATTTGAAGGTATTGCGGATAAAATTCAACAAACATCAATGATGGTGCAAGATGTTAGTAATGCTAGTCGTGAACAAATGCAAGGTATTGGTCAAATCAATACAGCAGTGACCCAACTCGATCAAATGACCCAAGAGAATGCGAAAATTGCAGCTGAGGCGGACGGTATTGCCAATGCAACGATTGATAAAGCACAAGCGATGGTTGAGGATGCTTCGTCTAAAAACTTTGTAGGGAAGAATCAGATTCAACAGTCGATTCAAAAGAGCCATACCCCACCAAAAATACACCAACGTCCAGCCCATAAAAGCTCGACTTTTACTAGCAGTAAAAAAAGCACTCCTGCAAAATCAATCAAGCATACCGACGACGATATTTGGGAAAGCTTTTAAGGAGTCCTTGTGAAAAAGATTTGGAATTTATTGGAAAATGAGCCTTCCTTCCCTTCGTTGGAAGAGATAGGTTATACACTCTCATCAGTAGAGACAGATGCTTATGATGTATTGGTTTGCGGACTTGAACATATTGAATACGCAGGGGCCGTGGTTAATCCATTGGAGTGCTTTATTATTGTTGCTTTGGAGAATCCAGAGATGGAGCGTCATCTTGTTCCCAACACATTTAACGCATGGATTGATCGTAATCGCCTAGCGCGTCTTCCTGCTATGTTAAAAGCGTATCAGAGTCATATTGATGAGAAAATAAAATTTCGTGAAAATCATACTCTTTTAGAGCGATTAATCATTGATACTTCGGTGCATCATGAAAATTTGAACGTGATTAAAAGTAGTATGCGCGAAAGTACGAAAGAAATTGAAAAAATCTTTGAAGCTCGTGTGGAAGAGATGCGTTCTATTCATACGGATACCGCAAATACACTTGATCAGCTCAGTCATCTTAAAGAGCAAATCAATCCCAAAGTATTCGAAAACCTCGAAGAATCATGGGCAATGACCCGATCAATATTGGGACGTACAGATGATGTTATCAAAGCAATGTTCGGATTTGTAATGGTATTGCAATGTGAAGATCGTATCAGTCAAATGATTGATGGTATTGGTAATATTATGGATGATGATATATTCTATGCACGAGATAATGGGTGTCTTATCAACAATGAGAAAGAAGCCCAGCTCAAGGAACGACTTGTACCGTTTTATACGATTCAAGATCAGCGTGATTATGCAATAGGACTTAACACTCCTGCACAGGGGTGCAAGCCTGAGAGCGTCGATATTGACGATTTTATTTTATTTTAATAACTATTCAAGGAGAAACAAATGGCTAAGATTTTAATAGTGGATGATTCTAATATGTTGCGCGATATGGTGAAGTACGCCCTCAATGAAGGTGGCTATCCTGATGTAACGGAAGCAGTTGATGGAGTAGATGGTCTTGCAAAAGCACGAGCAACCGTATTTGATTTGATCGTAAGTGACATTAATATGCCCAATATGAATGGCTTTGAGATGATTGTGGAGCTTAGAAAACTTCCAGCGTATGCAAAAACACCGATTCTTACCCTCACAACTGAGAAAAACGATGACATGAAAGCAAAAGGCAAAGCAGTAGGCGCAACAGGTTGGATTGTTAAACCATTTGTTCCAGAGCAACTTCTTAAGGCGGTGGGAATCGTCCTAAGTCGATAGGAGGATAGTCATGGCAGGATTTGACATCAATAAATATCGTCAAATGTTTTTGGAAGAAGCAGAAGAGATATTTGAAACTATCGACACCATTTTACTCGAAGCGGAAGAGACGAATAGTATGGACAATGAGACGATTAATTCATTGTTTCGTTCTGTTCATACACTTAAAGGGAATTCTGCGTCCGTAGAGCTGGCCCTTTTTGCGGCACTTGCGCATGAAATCGAATTTTTCATGGATCGCCTTCGTACGGGTGAGCTAAGCTTTGAAGAGAGTATGGCAGGACTTTTGATTGAGAGTGTTGATACTCTCAAAGAGATATTGGAGTTGGAGCTTGCCGATGAATTGGAGCAGGGACACTACGATAGTACAAAATGTGCGTTATTAGAAAAACTTGACGCATTTAGTGAAGAGAGCCATGAAGCTCATATACTAATGGAGCATCAAGTGGAAGAACAAAAAGATGATTTTGGTCTTTTACTTCCGATGGATGAAGAGGGAGCTTTTGGCCCGATTTCTGGAACCGTTGAAGAAGATGCTTTTGGATTGTTTGATGATGAAGAAACGCTTCCTGCATCTGAAGTTTCAGATGATGGTTTCGGTTTCTTTGATGAAGAGACTCCTGAAGCAGTAGCGGTAGAGGATGACGGATTTGGCTTTTTCGATGATGAGACACCTATTAGCTCACCTAAAATAGAGGATGATGACCATTTCGGTTTTTTTGATGATATTCCGACAAGCGTTGAAAAACATATCGATGAGATAAAAATAGTGCACGATGACACAGTCGTTGAAGAAGCTAAATCCTCTAAGAAGTTTAAACCAGAAAGTGCATCCAATTCAATTCGTGTTGATCTTTCTAAGATTGATGGATTGATGAATAACATTGGTGAATTAGTCATTGCACATTCGATGTTAACTCAATATACCTCGACGATGGAAGACCAAAAGATAAAATCGGATCTGAGTGAACGACTTGATCTTATTGATCGTCATATTCGTGAACTCCAAGAGTCAGTTATGAGTGTACGAATGGTTCCTATGGAGACGGTATTTTCTAAATTTCCAAAGGTAATTCGTGATACTGCTAAAAGTCTCAATAAAAAGATTGATTTTCGCCATACAGGTGAGAGTGTAGAGATTGATAAAGCGATGATTGAGGGACTGACAGACCCTCTTATGCACATTGTCCGAAATGCAATGGATCATGGAATCGAAACGCCTGAAGTTCGTCGTAAAGCAGGGAAGCATGAGGCAGGAACCCTCATGATGAGTGCAGAACAAGCCAACGGTCAGATGATTATCAAGATTCAAGATGATGGTGGTGGGATTAATTTGACCCGTGTTACCGCTAAAGCTCTCGAAAACGGTGTTATTGATGATCATCAGGCATCACAAATGACAAAAGAAGAAAAAGCAATGCTGATCTTCGCTCCAGGGCTCTCTACTGCTGAAGCGGTCACTGCTATATCAGGACGTGGAGTAGGTATGGATGTCGTTATGTCCAATATCAAAAAACTCGGAGGTACGGTCAAAGTTGATACTGAAGAGGGCTATGGATCGACGTTTACAATTGCCCTTCCTCTGACATTGGCTATCTTGGATGGATTGACGATTCGTATTGGAGCGGAGCAGTTTATTCTCCCGTTATCGGTCATTATCGAATCACTCAATCCTGAGGCGCAAATGATAAAGCAAATCGGAGACAACACATCCGAAGTTTTGATGTTACGAAATGAGTTTATTCCCGTGGTACGGTTGCATACTATTTTTAATGTCAAACCAGACCATGAAAAGCTTACGGATGGCTTGCTGATTGTTGTTCGCTCTGCGACGCAAAAAATTGCACTTTTTGTCGATGAATTTATGAATCAACAGCAGTTTGTTATCAAGCCATTGGATCGTAATTTCCGCAATGCGCATGGAATTGGTGGAGCAACGGTACGCGGTGATGGGACGATTGGGCTTATCATTGACACAATGAACATTATGAATAAATACTAGGAGAATGTTATGGCAATTATAGAAAGCAATCAATTATTGACGTTTAAGCTTGGAAGTGAAACGTATGGCATTCAGATCAACAAAGTGCGTGAAATTCTTACGTATCCCGTAGTAACGCCGATTCCTGACGCATCGCGTTGGGTCAAAGGGGTCATTAACCTCCGAGGAGAAGTTGCACCTGTTATTGATTTACGTGTACGCTTTAGTATCAATAACGATCCTCTTTATACCCCAAGAACGATTATTATCGCCGTCAAAACGCAAGATAATCGGATGATTGGTCTCGTTGTTGATGAAGTTTCTGATATGGAAAACATTGATCTTGATCGTCTTTACCCAGCACCCGATATGGGAGCCTCTATCGCACCTGAATATCTCAAAGGATTATTCAAAAAAGATGAGAAAATGATTGTTATTTTAGATATTGACCGAATTCTGGACAAAGACGAAATGCAACGCCTCTCTCGTCAAACACACGAAGCTCCCCATGTACACGCCACGTCAGCTTGATCGGGCGCGTAGCCTTGCTTATGCGCATACGGGAATTACCCTTAGTGCAAATAAGGATGTTATGATTGCCAACCGTCTTGATAAGCTCAAGCGCAGTCTTGATCATCATGATATTGATGCTATTTTAACCTCCATTGAACGTGGTGAACACATTGAAACCTTTGTCAGCGCTCTTACCACCAATAAAACCAATTTTTTTAGAGAATCCTTCCATTTTGATGACCTAAAAGAACGAGTTGTCAAGCAATCTATCGCCAATGGTGAAGGATTAAAAGTGTATTGTTCTGCCGCATCGACAGGGGAAGAACCTTATTCTATTCTTATGACCATCGAAGCTGCAAAAGAGGAGTATCACTCCCCGATGTTGAATTATTCCCTTATCGCGACGGATATTGATAAGGAGGTACTTAATCACGCATCTCATGGTGTCTATGAATGGTCAAAAAATGCGGATGATTTTCCCGAGTGGATTCGTCCTCCCGATTATTTTAAGCGAAAGCAACACCCAACGAAAGAGGGTGAATATCTGATCAAAATCAAAGAATCACTTCGTCGGAAAGTCATATTTGATACGATGAATTTGATGTCGCCTGCCTATCCTTTTAAAGCGGCTGAATTTGATGTTGTCTTTTGCCGTAATGTTTTAATCTATTTTAATCAAGATGATCAAAATGCCATACTGAAAAAGTTATTCCGTACTCTAAAAGTCGGTGGAACTCTTTACATAGGACACTCTGAAAGCCCGTTAGGATTAAGCCCCTATGTAGAACGATACGGGCAAAATATATTTATAAAAACGAAAGATTTCTCATGAATATAATCAAAGGAACTATTGATTCTAAAATCATTAAACTCAAAAAACCAGATAGTATTAAGTATATACAAAACCGTGAAACACTAGGGATTATTGGGGGAGAATTTGCTATTACGTTTGATGATGATCATCTCCCTATTGCGACCCTCCTTGGATCGTGCGTTGCTGTTATGCTTTATGATGATGTTTTACGTATCAAAGGGATGAATCATTTCTTGCTTCCTACTTCGTGTTCGCAAGGGGTGTCGTGCCGTTTCGGACTTTATGCGATGGAAACTATGCTTAATGAAATGTATAAGCTTGGATGCCGTAAAGAAAATATTTCCGCCAAAATTGCAGGAGGAGCGACTATTCTTCAAGATTTAAGTGAAAATATTGGTGAGCGTAACGTTATGTTCGCCCGAAGTTTTTGCCGTTCTGAGAAAATAAAAGTGGTTTCAGAGAGTGTATTGGGAAATAATGGGCGTATTGTCATGGTGGACAATGATTTTAAAACGGTTGCCAAATCCATTGCAAATCGTATGATGGATGAGCGCCTAGCGCAAGCAGATCGTGCATTGGCGAAAGCGGTTAACAAGACAGATACTATCGTTACTGACGATATTATCCTGTTTTAGGGAGTAGCTATTGTATTCTGTATTAATTATTGATGATTCGAAGCTTATGCAAAGGATCTTGTCCGATATGATTTCACGCTTAGAAGATTTTGAGGTGGTTGCTACCGCTTCGGATGCCTTTGAAGCACGTGATTTGATCAAAAAATTTGAGCCTGACTTGGTAACGATTGACATTAATATGCCCAAAATGGACGGTGTTACATTCTTACGAAATTTGATGCGACTTCATCCGATGCCGGCGGTTGTTATCTCGACCGATGTCTCCAAGCATCATGAAGTATTTGATGATGGTGCGGTTGGATTTATTGCTAAAAAAGGGATTGGTGAGACGGAAATAAGCTTTTTCTCTCGGCTTGAAGATACTTTGATGCGGTTGACATTTTTAATTGATCGTCATAAATCAAAAACAAAATCCAAGAAAGTAAACACTATCGAAATTGAAACAGTTAAGAATCATCCCGATACCTTACTTCCCCTCAAAAAGATTATTATTCCTGGAGGCAAAGTTATCGCGATAGGTGCTTCTACGGGTGGGGTTGAAACATTGATGGAAATATTTACCCATCTAACTGCGCCACTACCTCCTATTTTAATAACCTTACATATTCCATTCGGATTTTCAGGAAGTTTTGCTCAACGACTCAATCGGTTGTCTTCCTTAACTGTTTTCGAAGCCCAAGATGGTCAAATACTCGAAAATTCGTCGGTCTATATCGCCCCAGGGAATAAGCATCTATTGTTAGATAACCGACAGGGAAAATATGCCACCAAACTCCTCGATGGTCCCCGTATAAGCCGTCATAAACCAAGTGTTGACATACTCTTCCGAAGTGTCTGCAATGCTGCGGGAGCCAATGCTATGGGGGTCATACTCACAGGCATGGGCGACGATGGCTCTATCGGAATGAAAGAGATGCACGACGCAGGAGCCATCACCATCGCCCAAAGTGCAAAAAGATGTGTGGTATTCGGTATGCCAGCCAAAGCCATCGAAGCAGGTGCGATAAAACAGGTTGTAGATTTAGAGGATATTCCAACTGTGATTCAGAAATTTGGGGTAGGGCGTTAATTATTAAGGATCAAGTCAGTAGTATTATAAGCAATCAAAACATTTTAATGGAGAGTCATAATATGAATGATATTAAGCCAGTTTTTATATGGGCACAAGCCAATGGTGAAATCAAAATCGTTGACCGAATTTTGTTAAAACTCCTTCCTGAGTTATTGAAGTATAATCAAAAAATTACGGCTGAGATGGTCGAAAATAGTGCTGAACTTTTCGTGGACGAGTCACTTTATTATTTAGTAAAGAAAACTGCAGAGGAGCTAGTTGGAGGTCATTGTGAGTAATCAACCTCCATTATTATTTGATATTAATCAGTTCTCCTTTGATGTTGAGCACAACTATATAGAAGTTGCAGGTGAAGCAATGATTTTTCACTGCCATCATTACATGAACTATTTGCAACGCTCAATTTTAGATGCTGAATACATTGAAAGTCATTTATTTCTAATCGGAGCAGCTGCCGATTCGGTTTATAATCAGCTTGCTACCTTGTGTGTTGGATTGGATATTGAGTCATCCAAACGTTTGGCAGAACAAATGTATAAAACATTTGGATATGGATTAATCGATTTATCCACTATGGATGAAAATGGGATTGAATTACAAACAGACAAATCATTTTTTTCACAAACATGGCAAATGAAATTTGGTGCAAGTAAAAAACCTGTTGATTATTATACGACAGGTTATTTGGCTGCTGTGTATGCAGTTCTTTACAATAAATCACTCAAAGAGATCGAAGCTATGCAAGTATCATGTATGGCATGCGGCGATCAATTCAATAAACATAGTATCAGAAGTGGAAAAGGAAATTTTTCGATCTATCCACCAAAAGAAAAAACTGCTTTTAAAAATGTTCCAAAGCTCAAACTTGGATGGGAACATGAAGAAACTATCAGTAATACATTTTTAGGCGCTCATGCAACATTTATCGGCGATCAAGATGGGTTGATCCCTGCTTTTGGTGTTTATCTCGTACGTAACCAAAGTGACTATGTCAACCGATTACAATTTGAATTTATCAAAGCTATGAGTGAAATTGCTGGTGAATACGGAGAAAAGCTTGGAAGTGAACTCTTATTAGAAGCAGGATATGCGTGCGGATTTTTTACGTACAGCGGATTAATGACATCCAAAGAGTGGGATGGAGCCGTCAGACCCTATCTAAAAACCAAAGAGGATTGGATCAGAGGACTCATTTCTGTTATCAATACCATGGGATGGGGTTATCACACCATTGTGGAACTTTCTGAAAATCGAGCCGTTTTCCGTAACTATAATGACTTTGAAGATTTAAGTTTTGTTCGTATGTACGGTAAGAGTAACTATCCGATTCATTGGGCAAATAGTGGTGGTTTTACGGGATTGATGCAGTTAATTTACAATACTGACTTAGTCGATGGTCATCCTATCGAGAGTGAAGAAGGTTTTCGTCAGATGAGACGTTCTCATATAGGTTATAAAACATCAATGACCAAAGGTATTTCATGTGGGGATGATTATTTGGAAGTTGAAGTGTATCGATAACCGATGAAATCACAGGAATTATTGAGAGAAAAAGAAGATAATTTTGCTCAAACTATACTTTTGCTAGAGCAGTGCACTCTTCAAAAAAAGGAGTTGGAAGCTGAACTGGAAGAAATAAAAGAAGCTCAAGAAGCGCAAAATATAATGAAAGAAAAAATTCAGCGTTCCAATGCAATTTTATTACAAAGCGTACAAGCAAGGTCAAAAGAGCTAGAAGAAATCAATTATTCCCTTGATCAGCGGATCAAAGAAGAGATTGAAAAAAGTAGAAAACAAGAGCAAGCCCTTCTGTATCAAAACCGTCTTGTTGCCATGGGTGAGATGGTTGGAAATATCGCTCATCAATGGCGGCAGCCACTTAATGTTTTGGCACTTAAAATCCAAGACCTTGAACTAGCGTATCATTATAATGAACTCAATGAGAGTTACATTCAATCAGTGACACAAGAATCAATGAAACAGATTAATTATATGTCAAAAACGATTGATGATTTTCGGAATTTTGTCAATCCAAGTAGCGCCGAAATTCGTTTTGTGCTAAGTGATTGTATTGATAATGCCGTTAAGCTCGTAAAAGGGATGCTAGATGATTCTTCAATAACAGTAGAGGTTCATAACCCCCTTGAATCGCTTAAGATTATAGGAAATTCCAGTGAGTTAAAGCAAGTTATTGTCAACTTACTTAACAATTCAAGAGACGCTTTTTTGGAAAAACTGGTTTCAAAACGTCATATTATAATTAGAACCTATACTGACGATTTAAGCGCTATAATAACCTTTGAAGATAATGCAGGTGGTATACCTATAAATGTAATAAATCGTGTGTTTGAGCCCTATTTCACCACCAAGGGCGAGGGTAAAGGTACGGGTATTGGATTATATATGTCTTATATGATTGTCCACGATAAGATGGAAGGTGATATTCGCGTGGAGAATATTCAAGATGGTGCTCGTTTTACAATAACTCTCTCAAGACTATACAAAGAAGATTAACCATTTATGAATACATTAAAAGAGGTGAATATTGTGAAGGATCGGAAAAAATTTAATATTTCGGTTTTAGTCGTGGATGATGAACCTGAAATATTAGAATATATGGTTCGGATCTTAAATCGTTTAGTAGAGAATGTATTTAGGTCTAAAAATGGTATGGAAGCGCTTGAATGTTATCAAAAAGAAAAAATTGATTTAATTATCAGCGATATTAATATGCCTGTTATGGATGGTATTGAACTTCTAAAATTGGTACGTCAAAATGATCGTCGTATTCCGTTTATTCTCTCTACAGGTTTAAAAAGCCTTGACATCCTAACCGAAGCCATCGAGCAAGGCATTAGTGCTTTCCTCCCAAAGCCTCTTCAAATCAAAGACCTATTAGCTAAAGTTGAAGATATAGCACAAACTAAAGAGCTGGAGCTAAAGGTTCAAAATGAGCAAAAGAAATTAAATAAGATTTTAAACCATGTTGATAGCATTGTTATAATGGTTAGCTTGAGTGAAAAACTACTTTTCATGAACCAAAAATTTTTCGATATTTTTCCTTATGTCGATTTCGATAATTATCGTCAAGAACATGAATGTATTTGTGATATTTTTGAAAACAAAGATGGCTATATGCAGTCCATTATGGGAGATCAATATTGGATTCCTTATATCCTAGAACACTCTTCCCATACGCATCATGTGCTAATGATCGATAAAGATGGTCACGAACGTATCTTCTCAGTCTCGGTACAATCACTAGAAGATAATGAACTGTATGTTGTAACCTTTGGGGATGTAACGGAGCTTCAACGCGCAAAAGACGAAGCAAGCGCAGCCGCTAAAATGAAAGGTGAATTTTTGGCCAATATGAGTCACGAAATTCGAACACCAATGAATGGAATTTTGGGGTTTACCTATTTACTGGCTAAAAGCGGTTTAAATGAAAAACAACAGCACTATATTGATATTATAAATGGAAGCACAACAACACTGCTTGGTATTATTAACGATATTTTAGATTTCTCCAAACTTGAAAACGGTAAACTTGAACTTGAACTTCTTCCTCATAATCCAATCATTGAAATGAATAAATTGGCACAATTGTTCAGTGCGAGGATGGAAGAAAAAGATATTGATTTTATAGTACAAATCGATCCTTTTATTACCGAGTGTATCTATATTGATTTACTTCGGATTCAACAGGTTGTTTCAAATTTATTGAACAATGCCCTTAAATTTACTCCCAGTGGAGGAGAAATTATTTTGGATGTTTTACGCTTAGAGAAAATCGAAGAGTCGTTACTAATACGAATTGGTGTGTATGATAATGGGATAGGAATTTCATTGCAGCAACAAGAAAAGATATTTGAGGCATTCGGGCAAGCAGATACTTCTACCACTCGAAAGTTTGGTGGAACGGGTCTTGGATTATCCATTAGTGCATTCTTGGTTGGATTGATGAACAGTAAAATTCATGTCGAGAGTCTTCCGGGAAAAGGGAGTTATTTTTATTTTGACATTCCCGTCAGTGTATGTGACAGCAGTTTAGTAATCCCTTCTTCGCCACTGCAAAGTAAATCCTATGCCGATGAGCAAAAAACGAAAGATTTACTGAAGTTCAGCGGTAAAATTTTGGTTGCCGAAGATAATAGTACAAATCAAATGCTGATTAGAGAATATTTCAATATGTATAATTTAGTAGCAGATATGGTTAAAAATGGGAAAGAAGCCGTTGAAATTCTCGATACGAATACGTACGACTTAATTTTAATGGATATTAATATGCCTGTAATGAGTGGAATGGAAGCTTTACGTTGTATCCGTGACAAAGGGATTCAAACACCTATTGTTGCGTTGACAGCTAATGCAATGGCAGGAGATAGGGAAAAGTTTTTAGCGGAAGGTTTTGATAGATACCTTTCTAAGCCTATGGTGCAAGAAGAGTTAGAATTAGTTCTGAGTGAATATCTCTCCTATAAAAGTGTTCAAACCTGCGAAAAAAATTCAGTTATTGAAAAAATAAGTCTTCACCCTTTTAATTTATTGAATATGGAGCTAATACAAAAAAAACTTCCATTCCCAAAACCTGTAATTCATAAGCTGTTGCGCAGTTTTTTGGATAATTCTGACAATTCCCTAATGCGATTAGAAATAGCAATTGAAGAAAAAGATAGGGAAAAAATAGGTCAAGCCGCACATGCCCTTAAAGGTGTAATAGGGAACTTACATGTAGAACCAATGCGTAAGATTGCTGAAGAGATTGAGAATCAATGTAGAAGTGACGATTTAACGGGTATTGGTGAGTTATATCGTGATTTTGAAGAAAAAATGAGACGTTTGCAGCAGGAGATAACGGTTATTTTGGAGATCGTTTAAATCCCTTGAAACTGCTTTGTCTAGCAATTGAGGGATAGTAAAAATGTTTCGTCACTTTCTTCGACGGAAAGTTCCATATTGAGGGCAAGAGAGAGTCTACGAATGATATTGAGTCCAAGACTAGAGCTAAAGAGAGTGGGATCTTTATCGGAAGTTATAGTATTGGCAAAAACGATTTTTCTTTCTTTTGGATGCAAAACAATGGTAATGGTTGAGTTCTCAGGGGCATGGTTGATGCAATTTTCAAGTATGGTCAAAATGAGTTTTGTGAGGGATTGACTGTGCGTTGTAATGGTGAAAGAATTCCCCCGCTTGAGATCAAGCGATTGATGTTTACGTTGTAACAAGGGAGTGGCGTAGAGAGATGCTTGGGCAACGAGCGATTCGAGGTCAATACGAAGTGCAGTGGCATTGTCGGGTATTTGGCTCTCTTGGACGATTAGAAGCTCTTTCAAATACTTGAGAAGTTTACCTATGTCACCATTGGCTTGTCGAAGAAACTGTTCTTTATTTGCGGTAGGATCAAGGGCATAACTGTCGAGTCTGGCTTTGAGAATCGCCAATGGAGTTTTGAACTGGTGTGCCGTTTCTTTGAAAAGTTGTCGCTCTTTTTCTCGTAGAAAAGCAATTTTATCCACAAGAGTTTGTAACGCTGTTCCCACCCTTTGTATTTCGACACTTGCGCAGGAGAGGGGAAAATGGGTTTCATTTCCTTCCAAGTCTATAGTGGTGCATACTTGCGCAAGTTGCTCCATAGGATCGAGTAGTTTTTGCAGTATGGTATAAAAAACAAAAGTGAGTAAAGCAAGTGCGCCGAAAAAGAGGAGATAAAGGCTTGTGGCTAAACGATGAAGACTTTTTTCAATGACTTTTGTATCACTTATTGCAATAAAATAATAGCCGTTGGAAAGTTTTGTAGTGACAGCAATGGTATCGGAAGATATTTTTTGAAGTTTTGGATTGGCAATAATTTTAAAGAGAGGGTTACTGAGTGCTTTATCCGCCGATAAGGTGTGGGTAAGCTCTATGCGTTGTAAGTATTTTAAATCAGCGGTTGGGGTAGGATCAACAAGATACTCGGTGATGATTTCCGATGAAATATGATGCAAGAGGGCGACGGCATCCTCTATACGCTCTTTTCTCTCCATTTTTAGAATCAAAATAACCAATGCCGTAAAAATAAAAAAAGTTGTGAGGATAAAAAAAAGTATGATTTTAGCTTTAAGGGTGTTCAATCATATATCCTCGTGTTTTTATTGTGGTAATGATACTCGGATTTAATTTCTTTCTGAGGGTGTTAATCATCACATCAATGGTATTGGAGGCAATATTTTCAGGATGATCGTAGATACTGCTGATAATTTCATCTCGTGAAACAATCATTCCCATTCGTTCAAGAAGGGTGAAAAAGAGTGCATCCTCTTTTTTGGTTAGAAGAATCGGCTTCCCCTCACTCATAATAGTTTTGGAAATCATATCAACGGTAATATTGTCAAATACTAATATTGTTGGAGTAAAGCGGCGTGAGAGGGCGTTGATTCGTGCGAGCAATTCATCAATATCAAATGGTTTTTCGATATAGTCATCTGCCCCTTTGTTGAGCCCTTCTATTTTGTCGATAACATTGCCATACGCACTCATAACAAGAATACCGCATTGAGGATTTTTGGTTTTAGCAGGTTTTATAAGATTTAGCCCTATGTCTTCTCCCATAAGATTACGATCCAGCAGAAGGATAGTGTAGTGATAACTCGCAAGGTAATCCAACGCAGTTGAAACGTCGCCTACCGCATCAACAGAGTATCTACCTGAGAGAATTGATTCCAATAATTCACGTAAATCAGGATCATCTTCGACAATAAGAATACGCATAGTTAAAGAATACCCTCATCTAAAAAAGAAGCAATACGATAATAAATGCCTGAATTGGCGAATTTGACTTTCATCAGAGCGGTTACTTCAACTATCACCTCCGAGGGGAGGATGATTCGTAGTGTTGTTTTTCGCTTCCATCCTGTCACCTTTTCCAAAGGGGTATACTTGGAGTGATCTTTATTGTACGATTTAATCGAATAAGAGTTAACTGCTTCAATATCTGGCTGTTCTAATAGCCAATCTACAATAGTATCTTCAATATCAGGTGTCATGACAATCGTTAATAGTTGACGCTCTTTCGTATTCATGCAAGGTCCTCTTGTTCAGGTGGTTTTGATTCCAACCATCGGTAAAATATTGGTAAAAGAATTAAAGTCAGTAATGTAGAGGTAATAAGCCCCCCGATAACGACAATAGCAAGGGGTTTTTGTATCTCAGAGCCAGGTCCTGTAGCAAACAAGAGAGGAACAAGACCAAAGGCCGCAATACTAGCCGTCATCATAACAGGGCGAAGACGACGTTTTGCCCCTTCTACAACGACCATTTCAACCGAGTGTCCTAATGCACGGAGTTGATTAAAATAGGTGAGCATAACAACACCGTTGAGCACTGATATACCCATCAATGCGATAAAACCGACCGATGCTGGGACGGAGAGGTACTCTCCTGAAATCCATAACGCTACAACACCCCCAATCATAGCAAAAGGAATGTTTGTCAATACTAAGCCCGCTTGACGCATAGAACCAAATGTAATAAAAAGGATGATGAAAATAAACGCTATGGCAATAGGGACAACAATCGAAAGACGTTCTGCCGCACGTTGTTGATTCTCAAACTCTCCTCCCCATTTCATATAATACCCCTCAGGAAGATTCACCTCTTTTTCTACTTTGGCTTTTGCCTCTTCTACGAAACCGACCAAATCACGCCCCTCCACGTTACTTCGTACAACCGACATTCGCATACCGTTTTCACGATTAATAAGAACAGGGCCCTCGATGCGTTTGATTTTAGCCAGTGCGCTTAAGGGGACACTCGTTCCATTGGGTAAGGCTATGAGCATTTGACTAAAGGCAGTTACCGAATCACGAAAGTTGCTCTCCCCCCGTACGATAATAGGGCTACGTTTCCCCTCTTCAAGGACGATACCGATTTGGCTCCCCTCTAGGGCTGTTTTTAGAAGCTCTTGCACCTCATCGACACTCAATCCGAAATTTCCAACCGCAAGGCGATCAATATCAATTTTTAGGTATTGCATCCCCTCATTGATCGGGGTAAATGCGTCAATACTTCCCGGTGTTTTTTCTAAAATCGTTTGAATTTGTGCCGCGATTTGGTTAAGTTTATCGAGATTGGTTCCAAAAATTTTAATCGCAAGATCTCCACGAACCCCCGTAAGCATCTCTGAAATACGCATTTCAATGGGCTGACCGAAGCTAAAGGTAATCCCCGGGAAGTTTTCAGCAACAAGACGCATCTCTCCCAAAAGCCACTCTTTATCGTGAACGCGCCACTCCTCTATTGGTTTTAGGACAAAAAACGCATCACTCTGACCCAACCCCATAGGATCAAGTCCCAATTCATCTGAACCTGTACGGGCGACAATGGTTTTGATCTCAGGAATTTTAGCCATCATCTCTTTCTCAAAACGAAGCATGATCTCTTTGGAAGCATCAAGATTGACAGAGGGGATCGTCTCAACGGTTATAACGACATCCCCCTCATCAAGGATAGGCATAAAGGTTTTACCGATTTGGGTGTAGACAACTACGGTTAATACCAAGGCGGCTAGTGCGGCGATGGTCACTTTTCGACTATTCTTGAGTGCCCATTCAAGAGCAGGTGAATAGATACCCATGAGTTTGCGTACAATCCATGATTCGTGATCGTGTTCCACTTTCAAAATAATCGAGGAGAGGACGGGAATCATGGTCATTGAAAGGATCAATGACGCAAGTAAGGCGAAGATAATCGTTAATGCTACGGGCATAAACATTTTTCCTGCAATCCCCTCTAGTGATATAAGGGGTAAAAATACCACAGCAATAATCAAAATCCCTGAAACTACGGGAGTGGCTACTTCTTTGGTAGCACGGTAGATAATATTGAGTTTTGGGATATTTTTATTATGCGATTGCCCCAAATGGGCAATAATGTTTTCGACGACAACAACTCCAGAATCCACCAACATACCAATAGCGATGGTTAATCCTCCTAAGCTCATCAAGTTGGCAGACATTCCAAACTGCCGTATAAGGATAAAAGTGACCAAAACTGCCATTGGAACCATAATAGCGACGGTAAGCGCCGCACGAACATCCCCTAGAAAAAGGAGCAAGAGGATCACGACAAGGATAATGGCTTCCACAAGTGCTTTGGATACCGTATAAATGGATTGGTTTACCAGATTGCTTCGATCGTAATAAGGATTGATTGAAACTCCTTGCGGTAACTTAATAGTGGCAAGTTTTTCTTTGATTTGTTCGGTTACATCCCGAGCATTTGCCCCTTTAAGGGAGAGAACTAGCCCTGAAACGGCTTCACTTTCTCCATTTTTTGTTACTAGCCCATTTCGGGTTAGTTTGTCGATTTCAACGGTTGCAACATCTCCAATACGGACAATATGCCCATCGGTATTACGTAAGACAATGGCACGAATATCATCGAGAGTTTTGATGCTTCCCTCTGAGCGAACCAAGAATGCTTCCTCTCCTTCATGTATTCGTCCTGCACCATCATTTTTATTATTGAATGCAAGTGCTTCTTCTACTCTCTTGACTGAAATCCCAAGAGTCCCTAACATAGAATAATTAGGTTTGATGAGGTAACTTTTAACTTCTCCCCCGAGGCTATTTATATCAGCCACACCTGTAATGGTACGTAACGCAGGACGAATTGTCCAATCCAAAAGAGAGCGTTTTTCCGCAACAGAGAGATTTCCCTCTACCGTAAACATAAAAATTTCACCCAGTGGTGTGGTAATAGGTGCTAACCCACCGCTAGCAGTTGCTGGGAGGGTGCTAATCATAGCATTGAGCTTTTCACTTACTTGGGCGCGTGCCCAATAAATATCTGTTCCTTCGTTAAAATCGATGGTAATATCGGCAATTCCATATTTGGCGGTTGCACGAAGAAGTTTTTTATTGGGAATTCCCAAAATTTCCGTTTCGATGGGGGCAATGATCCGTGTTTCCACCTCTTCAGGTGTCATTCCAGGTGCTTTCATGATGATCTTCACTTGCGGTGAAGAGACTTCAGGGAAGGCATCAAATGGGAGCTTCGTAAATGCGGTATAGCCTGCACCGATAAGCATTAGCATGGCGACAAAGACGAGAACCCTTTGTGTCAAGGCAAATGAGATTAATTTATTCATTGGCTAACTACTTTATTTTCAAGCCACATCCCTTTGAGGGGAATCAATCCACGAATAGCAATCTTCTCATCCCCTCGCAGAGCTCCGCTGATGATAAAGGTAGTGCACTCCTCTTTTATCACATTGACATCAAGAGGATTGAACCCTTTCGCCGTTTTGACAAAAATAATAGCTTTTCCTTTATTTCGAATCAACCCATATTTTGGTACGACGATACTTTGATCGGTTGGAGTTTGAATAGAAACTTGAACGAATTCTCCAGGGCGTAAAAGCTCTTTTCCGGAGATAACGGTAGCACGAACAATAACCGATTGATTCTGAACTTCGACACCACTGGAAATTTTAATGATTTTAGCGGTGGCACCCAAATTGGTTCGAATCATATCGCCAAGATGAAGCTTTTTCGCAATCATTGCAGGGGCTTGTACTTCCAACCACAAGGTTGAGAGATCGGCAATTTTATAGATCGGACTTAGTGCATCGACCTTTTGACCGATAAGAGCAGATTGTTCTAGGATAAGTCCGCTTGTAGGGGCAGTAATACTAGCTGTCATGGTAAGTGAAAGTTTTTTGGAAGAGGATATCCCCATCATTTTCATCATCCCCCGCTTCTCTGCTACTTCCATCGCCAATAATGAACTCTCTTGTTTGGTTTTGAGATAATCACGTTCAGAGATAATCCCCTCTTTAAAAAGAGCCTCGTCTTTTTTGATGATATTTTGTAAGCGTTCGTAGCGTGAAAGTGCTTGGAGATACTCACGCTGAAGCGTCAAGCCCTCTGTTGAAGCGACCGTTGCAATTGTTTGTCCTTTTTTGACCGAATCACCAACGCCAACAAATGCTTTTTGAACGACACCTTCGTGTATGGAAGTGGCGATTGAGAGTTGTTTAGGGGGAATTACTACCGTAGCAGGTAGATTGGCTTGTGAGAGTGCTTTGGTCGTCGAAAGTGACTCTGTGACAATACCAAGTTCACCCATTTGTTTAGGGGTGAGGATAATCTCTTTGGCACATAAAGTAAGGATTGCTCCAGCAAGGGGGATGATTAATAGTCTTTTCATTATTTTTCCTCAGTTGGGGGAAACGTTTTTTGCATCTCCCCAAGGGTATCGTAGTACATTTCAAGATTATTGAGAATTTCATGTTGATGTGCTACAAGAACACGACGTGCGTCGATAAGCTCAAGCAAGGTTCCATATCCCTCTTCATAGCTTCGTTGAGAGAGAGACACCATTTTGGACGCTTGATCGATAATATGCTCCTGAGAGACAATAAGGTTCGAAAGAGACGAGAGCATTTTTTGTTGACGAAGGCGCTTTTGCTGGGTTTCATAGCGGTAGGATTGTTCTCGTAAAGCATTTTCACTAATTTTACTTTCAGCATTTTTAAGGTGCAACTCATTGCGATGATAAATCGGAATAGGCATGGAAAGTGAAGCCGTCAGTGAATGCTGATCATACAATTGCGCCACACCAATCCCTGCTTTAAATCCAGGGATGACCGATTCGATTGCGACCTCTTTTTGAGCGCGATATTCCTCATTGAGATTTTTGTAATACGCCATCATTGGCAAATTATCCATTTCTGAAGGCAAATCGACAGCCGTTGGGGCAGGAAGTTTTAGTGGTGTAATATCAGCAGATGAACTCAAGCGAGCACTTATGGCAAGAAGATATTTGGCACTATCGCGTTTGATTTGTGCTGATTGAACCTCTTGGGCTATTTTTTCCTCTTCGACAGTCAGTTTGAGAAGATCGGCTTTGGAAAGTGCCCCTTGCGCAAATCGTTTTTCCCCTTTTTGGCGGAATGTTTTTGCAAGAGCAAGTGCCTCTTCTGCTTTGTCACTCATTTGAGCTGCAATTGTGTAGAGATAAGCTCTTTGACGTACTTCCCCTTTTAGCTCATTCTCTTTTTGGACAATTAGCGCTTTTGTCTGGAGAATTTTAGCATCCAGTATTTTTTGTTTTGCACTTTTGAGAGCCGATTTTTCGATGGATTGTACAAGGGTAACTCCATACTCATTTTGAGCTCCGATCCCATCAGGTTTTGTCCGTCCGTAGGAAAACATAAGTTCAGGATTTTCCCATAACTTTGTTGCCTCTTTTTGGGTAAAAAGTTGCTCTATAGTTTCACGATCCGCTTTTAAGGCGGCATCGTTTTGGAGAGCATTATTCATAAGTTCCGTAACGTTATAGGAGGTTGCCATAACGGGGATGGCGACTAGCGAAAGCCAGAAAAAACGCATTATGTTCCTTAGAAAACTAGATTTAGCGTAATCATAGTGGATTGGGATGAAAAAATCATTAATGGGTAAAATAAGCGATGGAGATCGACTCCAAGGGTATAAAATCCTACTATTAAGGTTCTCTGCGTTCATAAAAAACTCCTTCAACTGATGATGCAAGAATGGACATAATGAAGTGTTGCATTTCTTGATTTGCTACATCTATGCTAATCTTACCATTATCTCTTTTGAAAATTTTTCATATTCATAAAATCTAGGTGCTTTTTTAATATATGATTGTGCTAACTCTACTAGTTGATGATAATAGGCTCACCACTTGCAAGTTTAGCGCGTACTTTTTCACGGGGCTTATTTTCAGGTTCATCTTCACTCACTTCCGCCCCTTCTTCTTCCTACTATCTTCCACCACCAAACTAGTCAAAGCCCTATTAAGCTCAAACAAACACGCCACCCGCTCCGTATCACTTTTAAACCCTTCTTTACGATACAGCTTATCAACGGCTTTATCGAGTGCTTCGTGCGCTTTTAGCAGTTTCGGTGGCATCGTGAGAGGGTTATAGAGGTCGGCTAGGGAACTGTCGGGGAATTGTGTGCGGGCATCGAGAACGGTTTGGGCTAACGTTTCGATTTGTTCGCGCTGTTTGTCGGTGATTTCTTGCGGGAATGGAAAATTATTATAGACGATTTCGTTTGAGTAGCGATAATCACTTTTAATCCGTCCACACGTATATCGTACCCAATCATTATGTATTTTTGAAGTTAAAAGACCAAAGTCAAATAATCTAGCGCATGGAATAGCAAGTCCAGTATCTCCCGCTATATAATCTTTCGTAAAAAAATCCATAGGTATATAATCTCTATTTTCAGATGAATGACGTGGTATAAAAATATAATTACCATCTGGCTGTCGATCTTCTCCGAATAGCATCGGTATTTTTGCTAATTTTTTGGTGGCTTCTCGATTGCTTTCGCTTCGTAATTTTTTAACATTATTGACCCGTTCTAGTACGTGTGGCATTGCTGATAGTTCATTAGGCGGACACTCTTTGAGCCATAAGCACCACCGATTTTTACCGTTTAAATACTCTTTTGCAGATACAAGAGGCTTTATATATTTTTCGGCTTTTGGCTCTACTGCTAAAAATTCCTCTTTCTCATCATCTGTAAAAAGAAAATTTCCTCCATCATTGGGCATACTCCCAAAAAGGATTTGAGGAACACTATTTTGGATATGTTTTCGTTTAGATGATATAAAAAAATCATCCCCACTTACGAGATACGGATTAATATTTTGCACTACGATTTCGTGCGCCTCTGAGATAGGTGTTTCATACTCAAAAATTCGTTTTGTTTTTGTATCGTAAGCGGCAAAACCGATAATGACGCAAAAAACAGCGGCATTACGTTTGGCTTCATTATTCCATTTGAAAGTACGATGGGCGAAGTGGATTTTCACACCATAACGATTAAAAAGTTCCTGCCATAAAATCCCTACTTGCTCCCCTTGCGTAATCGAGTTCGTAGAGACGAGAGCGACTTTACCGTTAGTCCCTTGTATCAGTTGAGCAGCTTTGATATACCACGCTGCTACGAAATCAAGGTCTCCCGCATTTTTAACTCCATTAAATACAATCGTCATATCCTCTTTTTGCTCTTTGGATTGCAATTTAGAACCCAAAAATGGTGGATTGCCTATGATGTAGTCGATGGATTGCTTCGTTCCTCGCAATGACAATGTATCTTTCCAATCAACTCTGAGCGCATTAACATTAAAAATATTCGCACTCTCTTTGATCGGGATATTAAAATGCGGTTCGTTCAGTATTTTGGCAAAATGAAGACTCATTTGATGGTCAACAAGGAGCATTGCCATCTGAGTAATACGACTAGGGAGTTCTTCGATTTCAAACCCATAAAACTGGTCAATATGGATCAGAGGGATAAGAGATTGGGTAATCTTCATGATCTCAAATTCGAGGAGCTTTATCTCACGGTACGCAATAACGAGGAAATTTCCACTTCCGCACGCAGGATCAAGAAAATGAAGACGAGAAATTTTATCGTGAAATACCGCAAGCTGTTTGGAGTTATTTTTTATTCTTTGGAATTCTTCCCACAATTCATCGAGGAAAAGCGGTTTGATCGCTTTTAGGATATTCTTCTCACTCGTAAAATGCGCCCCCAATTCTCCACGCTTAGTACTGTCCATCGACGCTTGGAACATTGACCCGAATATCGCAGGGCTGATAAGACTCCAGTCGAAGGCGCAACTCTCGAGGAGCATTTCGCGCATGGAGCGATCAAACGTCGCAATGCGTATCTGCTCACTGAAAACAGAACCGTTAACGTAGGGAAACTGTTCGAAACTTTCATCAAGATTTTTAGGACGTTTTTCATTGGGAGTATCGAAAATCTGAAACAAATAGCCGATTTGTGAACCTAAGTTGCGCCCATCTTCATCGGTGTACGTGTCGATAAATTCATAAAAACCATTTTTCGGGAATATCCCCGTATCCTCAGCAAACATACAAAAAAGTAGCCGTGTGAGATAAAGCTCAAGTTCATGCCCCTCATAGCCGTTTTCAAGGAGTTTATCATGAAGTTTCCCCATAAGTTCGGCGGCGGCACGATTGGTTGGTTCTTCCGCTTTGTAGGTTTTCTTTTGATAGCCAGCAATAAATGCAAAAAGTTCGATGTTTTTGTGCAGTTCGTCAAGTCTAAAATGATATTCGGTATTTTCATCGAGATCATACAGCTCAAAGTTTTGGAAATCACACACGAGAACAAATTTCGGAAGGTCACGCTCAGGCATATTGGGAAAATAATCAAGTGCTTGAGTTTTGGCTTTACAGAGATCTTTACCAAAGCTTTTATGCTCTACGAGAAGCTGTCCTTTCCAAAACAAGTCGATAAACCCCTGAGAACCGCCCAATTTTTTGATCGGTTCTTCAAACGTTGCTAAGTAGCAATTCAAATCAAATCACAAGTACTGGCATAGAATTTGCTTTAAGCAGGGGATGAAACATT
>Ga0172379_10003123_pt1 | contig 27154 bp, 29 predicted proteins | sample GrowelOW334metaG_FD_119756 | JGI IMG/M metagenome (GOLD analysis project Ga0172379, IMG submission 119756) | Groundwater microbial communities from an aquifer near a municipal landfill in Southern Ontario, Canada - Groundwater well OW334 metaG | ecosystem: Environmental > Aquatic > Deep...
CTATTATGATCATATTTCACTAATCCGCTATCGATAATCTGTCTAACTCCAGGTGCTTTACTTAGATCTAATAGATAAAAACAATTATGCTTTTCACACATAATGAACAAATTATACAACATGTAAATAGCGATATTGGGCTATTTTCTACTCTCTGGGTATGGAACTTTTTTAGCCTTAAAAATTTGATTCAAAGAGCTAAGGCTAAACGATTTAGCCTAGAAAAGTTGATTTGTGACCCCGGAGGGATTCGAACCCTCAGTTTCTAGGATGAGAACCTAGCGTCCTGAACCGTTAGACGACGGGGCCTGACAAGCCTGATTTTACCAAAAAATACACCTTAAAAGCCATCTTCTCTCGGCTAATTTAGCCTCAAAATACTTTTGTTGACAAACCTATTTGGTTCCTGTAAGATACCCGAGTATCTCTTCTATAACGCCCCGAAACAGGGGTGTATTTTTTCTCAATAAATATGTCAAATTCTCAAGTATTGATAACTAATGCGGGTTTGCAGGAACTTCAGGCTGAACTGAAGGATTTGCAGGACACAAAACGGCCAACCTTGGTCGAACGCCTGTCTATTGCCCGTAGCATGGGGGATTTAGCTGAGAATGGTGATTACATCAGTGCCAAAGAAGATCTTTCTTTTATGGATAGCCGGATTGATGAACTCGAAGAATTGATCCAAAACGCCAAAGTTGTCACCCCGAACGGTAATGATACGGTAGATTTTGGTCACACCGTTACGGTTAAGGTTAAGACCGGCGAGACATCCTTTAGGATTGTCGGAGAACCGGAAGCCAATCCTTCCCAACGGAAGATTTCCCATTCCTCACCTTTAGGTCAGGCTTTGATGGGCAAAAAAGTCGGTGATCAGATCGACGTTGATGCTCCCGTTGGTAAAATCTCCTATACCATCGTTTCTATCCAATAGATATTTTCTCCTCGATTCTAAAAAACACATTATCCCTTGAGTGAGTGCGTAGTCTTTGTATTTTTATCTCCCTGTTTAGGGATTTTTTTATGGAAAAGTACGTAGTCTTTTTGATTCGGAATTGGCATCTGACGATGTAGGGATTTATACTATGCAGAAAGCAGCCGGTTTATTTTCAAATAAACATCCATGCAGTCAGATAATGTCAGTCAATTATTTTTGGATTTAGCCCGGATTGATTCGCCGTCGGGGTTTGAGTCTCAGTTTGCTGATTATTTAAATCAGCGGCTGATTGCTTTGGGTTTTCGTACCCGGATTGATTCTGCCGGGAACCTATTCGGATTTAATGACAAACCCGGTCAGCCGGTACTGATCAATGCTCATATGGATACCGTTGAGCCGGGTAGGAATATCCAACCCCGGATTGTTAACGGCCGGATAGTCAGCGACGGGACCACTATTGTCGGGGCCGATAATAAAGCCGCCCTGGCTGCCATTCTTTCAGCCTTGGAAACTGCCGGTCCGGATTCTCTCCGGCCGTTGGAAATTTTGTTCACTGTCCGGGAAGAAACCGACAGCGGAGTTAAGCAGTTTGATCTGTCCCAGCTGAATAGCCGTACCGGTTTGACTGCCGACCGGGCTTCTACCATCGGTTCCATCGTTTTAGCTTCACCGTGGATTCTCAGCTTACAGCTGAAAATTACCGGGAAATCAGCCCATTCCAGTTTGCCGGAACGCGGTATCAACACCGTAAATGTCGCTGCCGCTGCTATCTCCAAAACTACCTGGGGGCGGGTGGATCCGGACACTACTACAAATTTAGGTCTGGTATCCGGCGGTACTGCCGTAAATTGCATTCCCGGAGAAACCACTCTTATCGGGGAAATCAGAAGTTTTTCCCGGGAAAAACTGTATGAGGTAGATCGGCATATCAAAGCGGTTTTTTCTGCCGAAGCCCGGGCGAATAAAGCTAAATTAACTTACACCTCTTCGTTATATTGTCCCGGTTATAAGTACGAAAAATCCACTCCGGCTGTTAAGGAGATTGCTGCGCTGTTTACCGGTATGGGAATTAAGCCCAGGTATGAAATTGCTTTCGGAGCCAGTGACGTCAACTTCGTTTCCTCTAAAAACATCCATTTGGTGAATATTGCTGATGGTTGTAAAAATCCTCACACCGTAAACGAGAGTATTGGTGTTCAGGAATTGGAGCTCCTGAAAACTGTCTTTCTTAGATACATCACCTCAGCTTAGTGTAAAATCGGTACAGCTATGGCAAATTCCCGTTTGGATGAAATCCGTGCCATCAGATTGGAGAAACTGGCCAAATTAAAAGCTGCCGGCGTCAACCCTTATCCGGCCAGATTTTCCCGTGATCATATTTCCATTTCCGCCGCGCTATCTCAGCCCGGACATGTGGTTTCGGTAGTCGGTCGGCTATTCCGGATTCGTGAACATGGCAACATTATTTTTTCCGACCTGAAAGATACTTCCGGAAAAATTCAGTTATTTTTTCAGAAAAAAGTTCTTGGTGAAGCCTTTTCCGCCTTAAAACTTTTCGATATCGGTGATTTTTTGGGTGTCACCGGTGAAGTTATTACCACCCAGACCGGAGAACTGACCATCTCCGTTTCCGATTTTGAATTATTAAGTAAATCCATCCGGCCGTTGCCCGATAATTGGTTTGGTCTTAAGGATGAGGAAGAAAGATACCGCCGCCGCTATGTTGATCTGATGCTAAACGATGATCTGCGCGATCTTTTCCGTCGTAAGGCTGTTTTTTGGAACAGTATGCGTCAGTTTCTTTTGGAAAGAGGGTTTATTGAGGTGGAAACCCCGGTTCTGGAAAATGTTTTTGGCGGAGCCGATGCCGCCCCGTTTAAAACTCACCACAACGCCCTCGGTTTAGATTTATATTTACGGATTTCCATGGGCGAACTTTGGCAGAAACGTCTGATGGTCGGCGGGTTTGAAAAAACTTTTGAAATCGGCCGGCAGTTCAGAAATGAAGGCTTAAGCCGGGAACATCTGCAGGATTATACCCAGATGGAATTTTATTGGGCCTATGCCAATTATGAAGATTCCATGAATCTGGTTGAAGAAATGTACCGTCATGTGGCCAAATCCGCTTTTGGTAAATTGGAATTTTCCATTTCCGGGCATGAAGTGGATTTGTCTAAACCCTGGCCGCGCCTGGATTATGCCGAAACAATCAAAGAGTCTACCGGATTCGACATTCGTGGCAGTACCCTGGAATCACTGCGTCAGCAGCTGAACAAATTAGATATTAAATTTACTCCGGCAGATGATAAAGGCAGACTGATTGATTTACTCTGGAAATCGGTTCGTAAAAAAATTACCGGACCGGCCTTTTTGATCGGCCACCCGGTTGAAGTTTCGCCTTTGGCCAAACGGGATAAAGATCGGCCTGAATATGTGGAACGCTATCAGGTGCTGATTGCCGGCAGTGAATTGGGTAACGGCTATTCGGAGTTGAATGATCCCCAGGATCAGGCAGATCGTTTTGCTCACCAGCAGGAGCTGCGTGACAAAGGCGATCAGGAAGCTCAGATGTACGATCAGGACTTCGTCGAGGCTTTGGAATACGGTATGCCGCCGGTATCCGGATTCGGCGTGTCTGAGCGGCTATTTTCCTTTTTGGCCGACAAGCCTATCCGGGAATGTGTTCTCTTCCCGCTTCTTCGTCCCGAAAGTGCTGCCTCCCGGATTACTGATCCCGATTCCGGGTCCGAACAGTCATAATTTCTCCGTTTGTGCTTCCCCGCGCCGTATCAGCTTAACCCCTTTGGCTGTGCAGTCAATTGCTTCTGACCTTGGTTTGTAGTACGATCCGTCACAGATATTTAAAGGCGTTTGTAGATAGTTTTCCGACTATCAAGCCGATCGGGGTCACAAACCGATCCGGGTAGGCCCGTAATAGCTGAAATCAAGTAACTCTTCTCGCTGGCACCTCCCTTCCGGGGCGAAAGAATCATTAATTTGTTGTATTCTTAAAGCAATGATAGATATTCGTCTCATTCGTGAGCAGCCGGATCAGGTTAAAGCCGGAGTGGCTGCCAAGGGCTATCCTGTGTCCGTGGTGGATGAAGTAATTAGCCTGGATCAGCAGCGGCGGCGGATTTTGACCCAAACTGAAGACCTTCGGGCAGCCAGAAACAAACTCTCCCAGGCTGATTTAGCCGCCGGTAAACTGATCAAGCAGCAGCTGAAGGATTTGGAGCCTCAACTGGCTCAGGCAGAGTCAAACCTGCAGGAAAAACTGCAGGCCATCCCGAACCTCCCTCTACCCGGAGTTCCGGTAGGTAAGGGTGAGGCGGATAATCTTGAGGTTAAAAAATGGGGGACTCCCAGACAGTTTACTTTCGCCCCGAAAGATCATTTGGAATTAGGAAGCTCTCTGGGAATCCTGGATTTTGAAACCGGAGCCAAGGTCACCGGTTCGCAGTTCTTTTTCCTGTATGGTGACGGCGTACTTTTGGAATTGGCCTTAACCCGGTATGCTCTGGATTTTCTTTCCCGGCAGGGTTTTACCCCGGTTATTACTCCGGATTTGGCTAAATCCCGTTATTACCTGGGTACCGGTTATCAGCCGAAAGGGGATGAGGCTCAGACTTATACTATTGAAAATCAGGATTTGGGTCTGATTGCCACCGCCGAAGTCACCTTAGCCGGAAGCCATGCGGATGAGATTATTCCCGAAAGCCGGTTACCGCTTAAATATGTGGGTTACTCGCACTGTTTCCGTCAGGAAGCCGGTGCTTACGGCAAATATTCCAGGGGATTGTATCGGGTCCATCAGTTCACCAAAACCGAGATGTTTATCTATTGCCGGCCGGAAGATTCGGATAAGTTTCACCGGCACATCCTCGAAATGGAAGAAAAAATTTATCAGTCGCTCAATCTGCCTTATCGTGTTTTGGAAATGTGTACCGGTGACTTAGGCGCTATGGCTGCCCGTAAATTCGACCTTGAAGCGTGGATGCCGGGACGCAATGACTACGGTGAAATCACCTCTACTTCCAATTGTACCGACTATCAGGCCAGGAATTTAAACATTCGTTTCAAGCGCACCACCGGCGAAGTTGAACCGATACATATGCTTAATGGTACGGCTATCGTTATGAGTCGGATCCCCCTGGCCATACTGGAAAATTATCAGAATGCCGATGGTTCCGTAACTATTCCTGAAGTCCTCCGTCCGTACTTCGGTAAAGACAAAATCACCCCCCGGTCTTAATATAAATGTAGTTACATGGCTAAATTACCTTCTCAGGCTCCTAAGCATTCTTTGGGTCAGATTCTGTTTATTCTTAAATTTGCCGGTAAGTTTTTTTGGCAGACTAATCGTCGGTTTTTCCTCTCTGTAATTTTGCTCAATTCAATTGGCAGCTTAATTATTATTCCCAATCTGCTGCTGGATAAATATTTTATCGATATCTTAGTGTCAGGTGTTAGTTCTCCCGATAAAACTGCGGTTTTTAACGGCATTCTCCTAATTGTGGTTTCCCGGCTGGGGTTAGCTTTACTGCGCACTCTTTCCCAGCGCCTGTCCGGTTTCTATGCCCGGATATTTTTATGGCGTACTTATCAGCGTTTGGAAAATTTGGTCGGTCTGAAATATTCGACTATCCCGGTTTCGCTTTTAGAACAACCCGACTTTAAGGACCGGCTTAATCGGTTGGAACGCGAAGGTATCGGTCGGATGCAGCGGGTAGGTGAAAATTTTGTCCGGATCCCCCAGCATGTTACCGGTATGATTTCTTCCCTGTCTTTCTTTTTTACCACCCAGCCGTTTGTCATTCTGCTGTCCATATTTTCTCTTCTTCCTGCCCTGATCGTCGACAGGATTTTTATCCGTCGCGATTATCAACAGGATTTGGAAATTACCACCATTCATCGTAAGCGGTCAGTTTATTCATACTACTTGCGAAATAGCCGTTCTTATCTCGAAGCCAGATTATTGGGAATCCATATTTTTCTGGCCGACAAGGTCAGTAAATATTGGGATGAAATTATTTCTCTGCGGACAAAGCTGCAGCGCTCCTGGCGCAGTTGGGGTTATTTAGCCGGCATTTTTGATAATGTTATTTCCTACTCATTTGATGTTTTGTTTGCCTTCGAAGCTATCATCGGCCGGATTACCATCGGTACTGCCCAGGCATATATCCGGGCAATTTCCAGTTTCAAATCGTCCGTGACCGATTTAACCGCCAATTTTATGGAGTTGTACGAAAGCTACTTCTATCTTAATGATCTGAATTGGTTTCTTGATTTGGATACACCGGATTTTTCCGGCCAGGGTAAAAAATTAGGCGAGACCTCCGATCTCACCTTTGAATTTTCTGATGTCTGGTTTAAGTATCCCGGAACGGATTCTTGGGTTCTGCGCGGAGTTAACTTATTAATTAAACCCGGGGAAAATATCGCTTTAGTCGGCAAGAACGGTGCAGGCAAGACTACTTTCGTTAAATTACTTTGTGGTTTTTATTCCCCCACCAAAGGAAAAGTCACCGTTAACGGAATCAAAACCACCGAATTGGATAAAATCGATTATTGGAAAAAATTATCGGTTTTATTCCAGGAATCTGATGCTTTTGGAATTTCCGTTAAGGAAATCGTGTCTGCCGGTGATCTTTCCCGCCAGAATGATCACTCCGGAATGCAGTCGGTTCTTAAGGCCGCTTTAATTGATGACTGGGTCAATTCTCTGCCCCGAAAATATGACAATCCCATCGGCCGGGATTTCGATCAGGGAGTAACTCCGTCATCTGGTCAATGGCAAAAATTAGTTATCGCCAGGACCCTGTTTAAGGATTCTCCGGTAATGATATTGGATGAACCGACCAGCAATGTGGATCCTCAGGCCGAAGAAGACATCTTCAATCAGATTATTACTATCGGGTTGAAGAAAACTCTCTTATTTATTTCCCATCGTTTCAGCACCGTTCGCCGGGCCGACAGAATTATTGTTTTTGAAGACGGCCGGATCACCGAATCGGGTTCACACGATCAGCTGATGCACGCTTCCGGAACATATGCCCGGCTTTTCAAACTTCAGGCCAAAAGTTACAGGTAAAATTAATATCGGTGCTACAATGAGCAGTATGGATAAATCTGCCGCTCCCGGTGTTTTACTTACCGACACCGCGGTCAAACAGTTAAATTCTGACCACGAAGAACAGCTTCAGGATGAAAATGTTTTGGAAGGTGAAGTTGTAGATCCGGATTTGGTCACTTCATCCCCGGTTATTCAGCCTCACGGTTCGGAAACCCTGGAACAGGAACTTAAATCACGGATTCAGTCCGGGGAATGGGACAACCTGGACGATCTGCCTGCTTTTAAAGTCCGTACTCCTGAAGGTCAGTTGATGGCCAGGACCGATGCCATCGACTGCCGTATCCGTCAGCTGGAACAGCGTTTACCCATGCTGCTTAATCAGCATCTTCATGATGCCTATGTTCAGGTATTGAAAAAAATTCATGCTTTGCGTAAAACTAAAGCCGCTTTGTTTTACTATTTTTATAAACATCAGGGTCAGCGCGATTTAGGCAGCGGGAAATAATTATGTTTGATTTCCTCAGGCCCAAAATTCTTGAACAGGTCAATTCGTCGTTTAGCGGTGAGATTAAAGTAGTTAAAAGTTCCGGAGATGTTTATCTTGCTACCGGTCCGTTAACCCAAAGCGGGGGACTGGTAAAGGTAGTTTGGCAGGATGTTTTAAAGAAATTTGGCCGGAAAGATTGCTCCTGGTTAATTCTGGGATTGGCCGGGGGGACAATTGCCGGATTTATTTCCCAAAAAATGCACCCTTCAACTCTGGTTGGAGTTGAAATTGACCCGGTGATGATAAATCTGGGAAAAAAATATCTCGGACTGGACCGCATTCCTGAACTGGAAATTGTTAATGCAGACGCTAAAGCTTATATAGCCGGGACGGATCGTAAATTCGACTATATCCTGGTGGACATGTATTTGGGCGATAAATTGCCTCAGTTTGTTTATTCGAAATCATTCCTGTCGCGTCTTGGAAAATTAGGTAACACAATCATTTTTAATCATCTTTTCTACGATGACGACAAACGTGCCAAAGCCGAGGCTTTAATTACGGAATTAAAAACTGAATTCCCGGCCTTAGTTCTGGCCCGTAAGCTGACCAATCTGCTGATAATCTGCCAGTCGCAGCTTTCATAAGTTATAATTGAATGTCTTGTAAAAAAAAGCTATGTTGAAACTTTTTTCCAAATTTCTCGATTTTAACCAAAAAGAGGTTAATCGGTTAAAGCTTAAGGTTGATGTTGTTAATTCTTTAGCTGATAAATATTCCCGGATAAAAAATCCGGCCGATTTTGCAGCCGCAACAGCTGATTTAAAAAATCGTTTAGTAGAAGGCCGGACTTTGGATGATTTGCTACCGGAAGCCTTTGCTTTAGCCAGAGAGGCTTCATTTAGAGCCATCGGTTTACGCCCGTATGACGTCCAGCTCATGGCGGCCATCTGTTTTCATGAAGGTAAAATCGCTGAACAGAAAACCGGTGAAGGTAAAACTCTGTCAGCTGTTCCTGCCTTGTATCTGAACGCTTTAAGCGGAGAAGGCGTACATTTGGTAACCGTCAACGACTATTTGGCCAGACGTGACGCTGGTTGGAACGGTCCGACCTTCCATTTACTGGGTCTGTCTGTTGGGGTAATCATGCATGAACAGTCGTTTATCTACGATCCGGAATATCTTGATCCGAGTCATGGTGATGACCGGTTGGCTCATCTCAAACCGGTATCCCGGCGGCAGGCATATGAGGCTGACGTCACCTACGGTACCAATAATGAATTCGGTTTTGATTATTTGCGTGACAATATGGTCGGGGATGTTTCTGAAATGTCCCAGCGCGGGCATAACTTTGCCATCGTTGATGAGGTTGACTCCATCTTAATTGATGAAGCCCGGACTCCGTTGATTATTTCCATGCCGGATTCCGAACCTACCCAGAAATATTATGATTTTGCCAAAATAGTGGACCGTTTATCACCCGATACCGATTACGCCATTGACGAAAAACATCGCACGGCGAATTTGACCGAACATGGCCTGAAAAAAATTGAAAAAATGCTCAACGTCGAAAATCTTTATGAAAAGGATTTTGAAACCATCCATCATGTGGAAAATGCTCTTAAGGCCAGAGCCCTGTTTATCCTGGATAAGGATTACATCATCCGTGACGGTGAAGTGGTAATCGTCGATGAGTTTACCGGTCGGCTTATGCCCGGACGCCGGTGGTCCGAAGGTATTCATCAGGCTGTCGAAGCCAAAGAAGGTGTGAACATTCAGCAGGAATCCCGGACAATGGCCACGATTTCATTCCAGAACTACTTCCGTATGTACAAAAAACTTGCCGGTATGACCGGTACCGCGGCTACCGAAGCAGAAGAATTCCAGAAAATTTATAAACTTGAAGTTGTGGTCATTCCGACCAATAAACCCATGGGCCGTGTGGATGCACCGGACGTAATTTATAAAACTACCCGGGCAAAATATTCAGCTTTGGCATCCGAAATCTCCCGCCTGCATGCTCAGGGCCAGCCGGTGTTGGTTGGTACTACCTCAATCGAAAAAAATGAAGTTGTTTCGGATTTATTACGTCACAAAAAGATTCCTCATCAGGTTTTGAATGCTAAGAACCACGAAAAAGAAGCTACGATCATTTCCGAAGCCGGTCGTAAGGGTGCAGTGACAATTGCCACAAACATCGCCGGACGTGGTGTGGATATTATCTTAGGCGGAACTCCGCCACCTAATCCTAAATATGTTTTAGGCGATGACAAATTGACTGAATCTCAATACAAACGCGAATTGGAAAAATGGCAAAAAGCTCATGATGAAGTTGTTGCAGCCGGTGGCTTGTGTGTAATTGGAACTGATCGTCATGAATCCCGTCGCATAGATAATCAGTTGCGCGGTCGCTCCGGCCGTCAGGGTGATCCGGGGTTAACCCGTTTCTTCCTTTCTCTGGATGATGACATTATGCGCATCTTTGGCGGTGATCAGGTCCAGAAAATTATGAACTTTTTGAAGATTCCGGAAGATGAACCCATTGAGCACGGTATGGTTTCGAAAGCTATCGAGCAGGCTCAGATTAAGGTAGAAGGTTTTAATTTTGATGCCCGGAAGAATGTGGTCGAGTATGACGATGTTATGAATAAACAACGTGAGATTGTTTACGGATTAAGACATCGGGTACTTCATGATGAAATTACCGATACGGAAATTCAGACAAAATTACAGAAACTTATTGCCAATGTGGTAAATATGTATGCTCCTCACGGGATAGTTGAAACAGAAGTTGTCCCTATCACCACGGCCTTAGTGGAAATAATTCCTTTTGATGATCGGTCCCAGCAGGAATTATCCGCCCAGTTTGTAAAGCTTGCTGCCAGTGAGGATATTATTAAATTTATTTCCGGGATTATTTCTGACGCGTTGACCAAACGCCGTGAAGTGCTGGGACCTGAAGATTGGAAACGGGTGGTTAGATTCGCTTATCTTTCTTCAATTGACCGGCTCTGGGTAGACCACTTGGATGCAATTGATGACCTGCGTTCCGGTATTGGTTTACGCGGTTATGGGCAGCGTGACCCGTTGGTTGAATATAAATCTGAAGCCTTTTCCATGTTTGAAAGGTTGGTTAATCAAATTGACTCAGAATTTTCTAAACGCTTGTTCCGACTGCAGGTTGGTGATCCGAATCGCCGTCAGGCTCCGCAGGTTGTTGAAGTTCGTCCGGAAGAAGTTCCGAATATTGAAGCTTCGGTGGCCGAAGCCGCTAAAACCGTTCCGGATAAAGGCAAAGGGAAGTTTACCGGAGATTTTCTTACAGCCATGCAGGGGTTACAGAAAGTAGGGGCTCAGAACGAACGTAAAAACATCGGCCGCAATGATCCGTGCTGGTGCGGCAGTGGTAAAAAATACAAGAAGTGTCATTATCCTGGGTAACCACATGAAGCTAATTTAACGACTCTAAAATTTAGCCTCAAAATCCAATTCCAGTAGCACTAAATTAGAACCTAAAATCAATCTCAATCTTTCCGTTTCCAGCCCTGACTTCTTTAATAATTGAGCGTAAAAAGTGCTTTTTCTCTTCCAAAGTGGCGTTCTCCCATAAGTCATCGAAATTTTCCAGTTTTTGAATAAACTTATCCAGTGTCTCTTGTCTTTGGGATAGTTGTTGAGCCTGTTGCTGATAACCACCGGTAACCACATGGTATTTAGACTCTTCATCACGTAAGCGCTTTACTGCGACTCCGTATTCGTCCAAAGTAATCAAACCTGCCTCATAAGCTTCTTGCTGCCTTTGCAGCTTTCTTGGGATGTCCGCCAATGCTTTTTGAGCGACCTCAAAGTCAGATTTAAGATTTTCATCAATTTTCGAAGTTCTATCGTAAATCAATCGTTCCTTAGCAATAGGATTATTTATGAGGTTTTTTAGCTGATTCAATACAAATCCTTCAAGTTTTTCGGCACTCATGACCCGGCTTTGGCAAATTTGGCTATATTTATAGCCACCACACATGTACTCGTGAGTGGTAGTGTCATGCCATAAGGGGTTTTTATGAGCCCTTTTGTGGTGCCTTGTAGCATAAGTTACACCCGAACCACATCGGATACATTTAGCTATTCCCGTCAGCAAGCCTCTACTTATTATTCCACCTCCACGCTGGCTTTGGCCTCGAACTTGTTTTTCTTTTTGTGCCAGTTTAAATATCTCACTGCTAATTATTGCCTCATGTTCGCCTTGGACAATTATTCCTTGGTGACCTCTCAATTTTCTTTGCTTATTTTTTTGATAACTTGCGTGCCGCCAGCCCCACATTACTTTTCCGGTGTAAGTTTCATTTCGGATAATGTACTTAATCGTTTGCGCTCTCCAAAAAAGCGCCCTTAGTGGTTTAACTCCCTGTTTGTTCAGGTCAAAGGCAATATCCAGAGCTCCTCTTCCTTTAATATACTCATCAAAAATCCACCTCACTATCTTTGCTTGTTCTTCGTCCACAATAATAGTTCTAACTATTTTTCCATGTATATCTAAGGCTCTTTGAATCTTGTAGCCATAGGGCACGTTGTTAGGTATTTTTCCAGCTTTGGCAACTGCGACTTTGCCCATCATCATCCTCCTGCGGATTTTGTTGCGTTCAATCTCAGAGTTAGCATCGGAGAAACCCTCTACCATAATAGCCAAATCATCATCGGTTGGGTCATAAGCCTTCGGGTCTTTTGGCTCGACGGGTGTGTTTATGGCGTAGGTTTGAATAAATAACTCTTTTAGCTCTTCGCGGACAATAGTCGCCGCAGCCCGGTTACGGGCAAATCGGTCAAAGTCCTTTACAACTACCAGGTCAAATTGGTTTTGTCTGGCATCTGCTAATAATTTCTGTAAACCCAGCCTTTCTTCCAATAGGTGACCACTTATTCCACTATCTATGTAAGGCTCATTCACCAAACTCCACCCTCTATCAATTATCGTTTTTCGACAAACCTCTATCTGATCCGGAATAGAAATTTTTCCCTCAGCCTGCTCCTTTGTGCTCACCCTTGCGTAAATAACCGCCCGAATATTAAATGGATTTTTCATATTGCTCTCCTTTTATCTACAGTATGTACAGGATGTTCAGCCCAAACCCTCGTTCATGGCTTTAAGAACATCCTCTTTTTTATATCTCCTGTCTCTCCGGCTCCCCACCCGGATAGGTATAAGTTTACCCTCCTTATCCCATTTCCGTAGTGTCCAAGGGCTTACATTTAGTATTTGTGCTGCTTGCTTGATGTGGAGTAGGGGCGGCCATGTTCTAGGAACAGACGGAGTAAAAATGGGATTTGAAAAGTCGGTTTCCATAACTTATACTAAGATACATTAAGTAAATGTAAGATGCAAGGTATATGCAAAATTCAGTGAGGGATTGCCTTAACTTGGTATTAGCAATATATAACTCTTTGTCACCACGGGACACATGGAAAATTGTGAACATTGGAAAATCAAATAATCAGGTATTTAACTGGCCGAGCTACCCTTCTATTCCATGGTCATATGGCTATACCTACGATAGTGTCCCACAAATTCTTGAAGAAGATGGAGTTATTGAAGCTAAAGTGGCAAATAGTTGGTTCATGGGGGTTGAAAATGGAACAAAGCAATTCCTCGATGCAATTACTATTGCAGCAAGGCAGAAAAAATACATTACCGATGATGAAATAGTAAATTTTTATTGTAAGTATAGCCACAGCCGCAAAAGTAATGATCGTGGACCGACTAGCGTAGGAGGCCAATACAGCATTTTAGTAAATATCCAAAAGCTTATTGCCTTTTATCAAAAATATAATCAAGAGGCCACACCACCAAAACCAATTTTTAACGAAAAAGTGCGTACACTTGACTTTCTTGGTGAGAAAATCCTGTTTAAAGGGAAAATTGAGCAGAAGAGTGTCAAAATCTTAGTTGATAACATGAATTCGATGGTCAGCAAGAAAGACTTTTTTGATGTTAGAGGTGAGGGAAAGTACGAGGTGGAAGTTAAAAAGTTTGGCTCGACCCCAGCCCATGAGCCTATCGAAAAGGTTTTCAAAGAGATAAAAAGCAAAATTACCTCGAATGATAAGTTGAAAAAGGTCCTCATATTAGCTCAACAGGAAGGATTCGGAATGTTCATCGACCAGAAGGCAGTTGTAGCCTTACAAAAAACAGAATAGTCAGCTCCCCAAAACTAGGCTTAATTCTCCCCAAAATTGGGCTATATTCTCCCCATTAACCCCTCTTGTTGCTCCCCAAATCAGCCTTCTAAACTTCAGGCTATATGAAAGATGTAAGTAAGACAACAAATCTTTATATGGCAAAAATACAAATAGGAAATAGAGAAAAAGATGGTCACACCTGCCGGTGCTGTGGTTGGTGGACGGATTGCAATCTCAATCCCCCTTGCCTTTGGTTATTTGACTTAATTACCAGGAATTTTCCCTGGGGATGGGAGTGATATGAAGTCTGAAGCAGATGGAGTCAAAATCAACGATTTTCAAATCTTTATGGAGGAACTGGCACGAGCCCTGAATTTGCTATATCGGTCAGTTAAAAACCGGATGGAGCAGCAAATATTATCGGAAATGAAAAATGAAAGGAAGTTACATGGAAGCTACTGAATTTAAATCTAACGATTTCTACCTTTGTGCTTGCGTTCTAGCCTGCGGTATTAGACTCAAGCGGGTAGAAAGGGGAGAAGGTAAGTTTATGGATTTTGTCTTTGACGACCCAGAATGCAAAGCCGAACAAATAATTGCCGACCACTGGGATAGGCGTCTGAAAATTCCTACCCGCCAACTCATTGAAGCTATCCACGAATTAAAAACCCGGCTCCACAGCGGAGTCTGAACAAAACTATATATGGAAGAAAAATTTAAAATACTAAGCGGAGCCATAGGCTACGATGCAAAAACCCAAATTTCCCATTTAGTAGTCCCCGTGCCAAGCTTAGTTGAGAAAAAAGGTGTGTGGCGGGTAATTAACGAACCGTATTTGGTAAATAGTGAATATGAAAAATGGCCTCTTACACCAGATGAACAAAAAGCCCGCAATATCTTTCTGGAAAGTCAGGCTCAGTTTCCTATCGGTAAGCCATATTGGGCAGCTGAAGATATTAATAAGTTTGTCCAAGAAAAGGGCATGCCAAAGGTAGACCCCTTTACAGATATTTTTGAGCCTATTTGCGATATTTTGGATTCCACCATAGATTTTCACGAACCTACCGATAGTTTACTGATTACGGCTTGGATTATAGGGACATACATGCTCCCGGTTTTTGATGCTTTCCCATATATGTTTATCTCTGGTACCAGAGGTTCAGGTAAGACCAAAATTCTGGAAATTGCCAGCCGACTCGCTTTCAATGCGGTTATGACAAGTAACTCCACTCCAAGTTCTCTTTTCCGGGTTATCGAGTCCACTTCTGCCACGGTTCTTATGGATGAAGGCGAAATGCTGACCTCTCGGGATGATAGCTTGGAAATGCGATTAATGCTTAACGCTGGTTACCGTCGTAATAATCCGGTTAGCCGCACCAATAAAGATACCCATCAGGTTCAGTGGTTCAATGTCTTCTCACCCAAAATGATAGCTGCCATCAATCCCCTTGACCCCACACTTCGCTCCCGTTGTTTGACTATCACCATGGTCAGAACTGCTAATAAAGAAAAAGGTAACAAACGGATTAATGACAATACAGCCAACTGGCAAGGATTACGCAATTCTCTCTATCGCTATTCTCTTCAATGCATGGCCGAAGTTTATGAGATTTTGAACCACGACGAGGAAGTCAGTGTTTTGGATTGCCGTCAAAATGAACTTTGGCTGCCACTTCTGGCTGTCTCCAAACATCTCAATCTGTACGTACCGGCGACAGCCTTTGAAGCTTTACGAGTTAGAGCCCTGTTCGTAAATGAGGATGATGAATCTTTGGATGATTGGCACAAGTCCATCCTTTTTTCACTAAGGGACATAGTTTCTGTCGCCCGAGAATATACCATCAAGGAAATCAAGGTTAGGGTGGCAACATACATTGAAGATGCGGAAGAGCTACAAAAAATGACTTCCCGCTGGATTGGTGCTGCTTTATCCAGATTTGGTCTTAAAAAGGGCCGACGTAAAGAAGAAGGCAATACTTACCTAGTATCACCGGGAGAAATAGACGATTTACTTGTTAGATACCAGCTAAAAACAGCACCACCTGAACATCCTGAAGATGCTGAAGAGGAAAGTGGAGGGGGGGACACCCCACAAGCTAGCTTATCCATATAGCCGTTATTAATTAATATGGCAGATATACCTACAAAAGTAGCCAAAGTAAAGGATATAAATGAAGTTAGACGAGATATGGCAGGAATTACCACTGGGTATGACCCGAATATACTACTTAAGAAATACCAGGACAAAGCTAATCTACAGGGTTTGGGGGAGCCCGCAGATGGGACTGATGATGCGTTTAAATTAATGACACTAAACGAATTTAATAATGGAGCCTTGCTGACAGTATCAGTAGCAGAATATTACAAAACTTTTGGAATTGAGTTGATGAGAAGTCTGAAGATGGAATTTGACTGCAAATCTACCAGTGAACAGGCAACAGCAGAATTGGTAGCAATTAGCTTTATCCGTACACTGGATATCCAAAGGAAGATAAATGGCTATCTGGGAAAAGGAGAAATTACGGATATGGGGGTGCGGTATTTAGCGGTGATGAGCAAAGAGCTGGACAGGGCAAATAGACATTATTTATCGGCCCTACAGACACTTAGGCTTATGAAACAGCCCCCTATTCAGTTAAATATTAGGGCTAATAATGCTGCGATAGTTGGCCAGTATCAGCAGCAAGTAAACCAGGAAATCAATGAGTTCAAATGATTTAGGAGATTTTTACCAGGTGTCGGAAAATTGCAGAAAACTGTCAATTGATGACGTGGTGAGACAGGCAAACAACCAAGTAAAGCGAAGTTGGGTAGTTAATCTTGTGGAAATTTCCGGAGTTAAGATTAACTTTATAACCTCAAAAACTGGTTTTGGTGGGGAAAGACTATGGTTTGCTTGCCCGACCTGTAAAAGCCGGGTAGGGAGGTTGTATGAGGGGCAGAATGGGGTTTTTGCCTGCCGGAAATGTATAGGGATTAAGTATGCCAAGAGTAGATACAAGGGAATGTGAGCATTTTTGTGAAATTTTGAAAAGAGTACTAAAATTAGCTTATTATCATAAATATGGGTAGTAAAGAGGATGAGGCTAGAAATGTCGAAACGTGGATGTTTAGGTATCCAGGCGAGAGGTTTTCCTTGTTTGTTTGTATAGTTTTGACCTTGATTGTCGGTGCGATATTTTCATATCTAAATATATTTGTGGTAGTTGGTTTAGCTGTTATGGCTTTAATTTATGTGAGGCTAAACCAAGCCCAATATATGGGTAATGCTATTAGGGTACATACTAGCCAGTTTCCAGAGCTCTGGGATATTTTTAAAGATCATGCTGAAAGACTTGAGATTGGCAAAGGGTCTTTGTTTATAAAGCAGGACCCGTCATTAAACGCATACACATTGGGTGTAAATTATTGCACTGTTATACTTACGTCTGCTTTGGTTGAGCAACTTACAACTGAGGAACTCAGTTTTGTTATTGGTCATGAGCTAGGCCATTTTAAAGCTAATCACACAAAGATATCGACTTTAATTAACCCTCTTGGTGGTGGTAATGTGTTTGCGGATTTGATTTTTGGCTTTTGGTCGCGTAAGACAGAATATAGTTGTGATAGATGTGGTTTAATTTTAACCAAAGATTTTAATTCAGCTCTTAGTTCTATGATTAAGTTATCTTTAGGCGGAAAACTGATAAATAAATTTGACATGGATGGTTATTTAGAACAGGTTAGAAAAGCTGATTCAAGTTCTGTAATGATGGGCGAGTGGCTGATTGACCACCCATTAACGACAAATAGGGTTAAAAAATTGTATACTTTTTGGAGGGAGAGTTTTAAGCAGAAACATGAAGTGTAATAATTGTGACCATGAGAATCCCAAAGACAGCCTTTTTTGTGAAGAGTGTGGTTACAAATTTGTGAAAGAGAATAAAGAGGATAAAGATGAAGAAAAAGCTATAGTTAAAAGAAAGAGTAACAGAGAGCTGGATGATGTTCTGTTTCTTCCAAAGAAATCAGGCGGAAGTGGTGTTTGGACTGTTTTAGGTATTTTGTTTGTGATAGGTGCCATCGGAGTGGCTTTTTTAGCCTGGTGGGGAAGTCAAGACACCACATCTGATGAATTATCAAATTCTGATTATTCAAATACGACAACATCCTCAGATGTTCAGAGTCAAAAATATTTTGATCTTAGTCAATTGCAACTTTTGAATACCAAGATGCTAGGAAATTCTTATGGGGTTCCGAATCCGATATTTCAGGCTACTTTACATAACTCGGCCGCTGTTGCCGCAACAAATATAATTCTTAGATACAACTTTTATAACTCAGGGAAAGCTGATGCAGTTCCAGTTGATACTCGGTATATGAAAATAACTGATTATTTAGGTCCTGGGGACTCTACGAGTATAAACACTATTGTAGAGACTAACGCTAACACAGCTGGAGATTTCTGGTGGCGTGCAGAGGTGTATAGCGCTGAATCTTATTAATATGTTTTGCAAATACTGTGGTAAGCAATTGTCTGAAAGGAGCATTTTTTGTAGATTTTGCGGAGAGGATTTAAGGGAAAAGAAATTAGAGGAAGGTAGAAATAATAAGAGAAGTGAGAATAGAGAAGAATTTCATGCTGGTTTTTGGCTAAGATTTGGAGCTTATTTTATTGATTTTATGGGAGTAATAATTATCGCTTTTGCAGTTGCAATATTATTTACTTTTTTAGGTATTCCTGACATCTTTTCTGAAATAGGTATTTTTGCGGATTATTTTTATTGGATTGTTTATTCAACTTTATGTTTATCCCTCTGGTCATCTACTCCAGGCAAAATGATTTATGGTTTGACTGTATATAGAGATGGTGAAGAAAGGATGGAATTTGGAAGCGCATTTAAGCGAGCAGTATTACAACCATTGTCTATGTTATTTGTAGGTGCTGGTTACTGGAATATGGATAAAGATCCAGAGAAAAAGGCGTGGCATGACAAGGTGGCACATACTTATGTGATTGGGGAACAAAGAAGAAATTATGTGTTACCGGTAATACTTTCATTTATTGGCCTAATTTTATATTTCTATTTTAGAAGTCTAACCTCTACTAGTTAATATTAAGTTTATGATAGTGGTGTAAATAAGGTTAATTAGATTTAAATTAAATAAAATACTATATGGTTTGCGATAAGTGTAAAAAACAGATATCAGATGATTGTAAGTTTTGTACTTATTGTGGAACTAAGGTTGAACATAAAAAAGAAGAGGGGACTAGGTCAAATATCAAGTCAGATAATGTAAATATTGAAGTTATAAATCATTTAGAATTTTTGGGCTACGAAGTTACGGAAAATGAATCCAGTGGTGCTAATACGAATTTATTCGCTAAACATAAGAGTAGATCAAATCTTTGGATACAATGTATTCCTAATATGGGTTATTCTTTCGTCGCGAATTATACTATTAACAAAGAAAAGGTAACAAAAGGGAGGGATAAGCTGTTGGAGGTTTTAAATAAGGTTAATGGAAAGACCTGCTGGATGTGTTCGATTTCACTTAATGATGATAATGAAAGTCTTATGTGCAGCGCCTGGTATCCGAATAAATACAACAAAAGTACATTTTCGGATTTTATCGACCTATATGAACGTGATATAAACAATGCCTTTAAGTTGCAGGAATTACTTGAATTTGCATAATCATGTTTTGTAAAAATTGTGGAAAAAAGATATCGGATAATAGTCAATATTGTAGGTTTTGTGGAGCTCAACAAGATAATTTAATAAAAAACGAACCAAAAAAACAAAAGGATAGTGATTTAGGAAAAAAATGGGGATATCACTTATTAAAAATACTGATTTATATATTATTAGCTGTACTGGGATCGTTGGTACTGATAGCTTTTTTGTTGGGTAAATACGGTTCAGTATTACTTAACTTGGTTTTAGGGATTTCAGGGGTTCTAGGTTTTATCTGGATACTAGTAGGCCTTCCTGTTGGTTTAATATTTAACTTTACTAATCGAAATAAAAATTCATACAATGGTGAATTAATTGCGCTACTTACGTTGGGGGGATTCATAATGCTGGCTGTTGTATTTTCTGCGTACGCCTTACTTTATATTGTTAAAACACTTTTTGGTTTGGACTTGATTCAAGTGGGCACTGTATAAGCGTAATAGGTTGATAAGTCAGTCTATGATGGTATGGATTGCCCCAGGTTGTTTACATCTTAGTTTTCCAGACATTTTCTCCCCTTAACCAACCTCCAATTACTTTGTACGCAACAATTACGCTAAAGATTGCCACGATACCTGAGTTTGGCATAAGAGCAAGTACGATTAAGCCTACAATTAAGGGTAGAATAAACCTTAAGACAAAATATAAAATATTTTTGGCAATATCTTGGGTAATTAACTTAGCAGTTACTTTAAATTCCAGGTATTTTTTATAACCTTTGGGAGTATTACCGCTCATATTATGACTGAGTAAATCATACCACTTGGAGGTATGAAGGGTGGAGTTTGTGTCAAGACGATTTATGGAGGAATGAGAGGTTTGGTGGGATAATCAGATTAGATTCGATTATGGAATGGATAATACCAATAATCCTGTTTGTCGTCGGAGCCAACGTATATGATAGTTTTTCCAAAAAGAAAACTAAGCCTTATTACCCAACGCCAATCCCCAATATGCCCAAACCTAAACCCAAACTAAATCAAGCTATTGTAGATTTAACAGGAATCGAGCTGAGTTCAGAGCAAAAATTTTTGTTCAATCTTATCGAAACCACCAAAACCAACGTTTTTATTACTGGTAAAGCTGGAACTGGAAAATCTGTTTTGTTGCAATATTTCAAGCTCAATTCCAAAAAGAATGTTGTTGTTTGCGCTCCCACGGGTGTTGCTGCGTTGAATGTGGGCGGTCAGACCATTCACTCGTTGTTCAAAATAAAGCCAGGATTTGTAAACAAAGACGAGCTTATTCCCAATTTCAGGACAGCCGAGTTGCTTCAACATGTAGATACTGTAGTTATTGATGAAATATCCATGGTCAGAGCCGATTTAATGGATGCCATAGATATTATTTTACGAAAGGCCAGAAGAAATAGCTTACCATTTGGGGGAGTGCAAGTGGTTATGTTCGGTGACCTTTATCAACTCCCCCCTGTCGTAGAAGACAAAGAGTTACATAAATACTTCTTTGATAATCTTGGTGGCTATTATTTCTTTAACGCCGATGTCTGGAAGAATACGAATATGGACTTGTACGAGCTGACCAACATTTTCAGGCAAAGGGATGAAACCTTTAAAACAGTGCTCAATGCCATTAGAGAAAAGAAATTAACAGACGAACACTTAAAATTAATTAACAATAGAACCAAAGCCGAAATTCCCCCGGATGGAATAATTACCTTGGCTACAACCAACCAGGCTGTAAACGAGATAAATCAAACTCGCCTAGACCAATTACCAGCCAAGGAATCTGAATATAAGGCTCTGGTCATGGGGGATTTGGAGCCATCATATTTCCCTACGGAAGAGAATCTTAAGCTCAAAGTTGGAGCCCAAGTCATGTTTCTCAAAAATGACCGGGATAAAAGATGGGTTAATGGTACTATCGGAAAGGTCGAGAAACTTGCGCCCGATGAGATAAGGGTAAATATTGATGGAATTTCCTATCCAGTTCCGCAAGAGACCTGGAAGAAAATCAGATATACCTACAACCGGGATACCAGAAAAATAGATGAGGAAGTTATTAGCTCATTTACTCAATATCCTCTGAAATTGGCTTGGGCGTTGACAATTCACAAAGCCCAAGGTCAAACTTACGGCCAGGTGGTCATCGATATGGGGCAAGGTGCCTTTGCCCATGGCCAGACCTATGTCGCTCTTAGCCGCTGCAAGTCACTCGAAGGTCTTTATCTCAAAAAGGAAATTCTTTATGAAGATATTCAAGTTGACCCATTAGTCGTCCAGTTTATGAGTAAAACCAAACCAATATCTATTTCAGCCTAATATGGACGATGATAAAGAGACGATTGATATTCTCGATAAGCTAATCGCTCGGTATAGGGCGAGCGGTTTAAAAGGGATACCATCAAGCCTTAGCGATTTTGGCAACCCAACTCTTAATTTCATATTTACGGAGGTATATCAGACATGTATTAACGGTCAGCCCATTTTGTCGCTCTCTGGTTCAGGAATATTTTTGGAAGAGTTTACAAACGAGCTTTGGATAAGTTCTCAGCTTAGAAAGGCACAACTGCAAGTTAAGTTTGATACCTGGGATGAGGTTATGGCTTATTTACAACAGAAAAGGGAAGAAATCGAATCACAAATCGTGTTTTTTGGGAGAGATATAAAACCTTTTATTACAAATATCTTAAACCCCACTGACTTACGCTCCATCGAGCTTATTCGAAAATTTATCAGAAATAGTTTTATCCACTCCAAAAGGACTATATTTATTAGGACACTTCAAAAGGAGGGTGTTTTACCTAAAACGATACCTGTGGGAAGAATGAGGATAGATACTTCTCGACCAGTAATTGACGATGTTGAATTGCCTCTAACTCATCCAATGATATCCCAAATAGGGTTTCCGGTGCTCGCAAAACAGCTAGCACCCGCACTATTGATTTACTCCTATGATATGTTCGTAAAGTACGAAGGTAACCTGGGCCCGTTAAGAGATGATAAAATTAAGTTCCCAGGTAAGGATTAAGTTCTTATCTGTGAGGTACCCATTACACTAGCACTTCAAAAAATGCCACTATCCAAACTAGCGCCTAGTATAGCCAATATTCACCTGTATTATCGCTTCATAAATTAATAACAAATTACATCAATTTGTATTTCCAATCTCCAGTCTTGCTGATCTACTTCTCAATAACAGTCGGATATTATATGGTATTAATTTCAGTACAGTATAATTAGTACCGACCCGATTACTGATAAAATAGAGTTATGGAAATAACTACATACCCTCAGGTTAATGAGATTTTAGACATACTCATAATCCGACTCAAGAATATTTTGGGTGAGAAATTAGTAGGATTGTATCTGGATGGATCATTGGTTTGGGGAGATTTTGACCCGAATATAAGCGACATTGATTTACTAGCAGCCGTATCTTCTGATATTAATGATCAGGAATTTGCAGCTTTAAAAGAAATGCATGAATCTCTTGTTTCAGAACATAAAGAATGGGATGACAGAATTGAAGTATGTTATATTTCGACTGACGCTCTAAAAAAAGTTAAATCTGAAATTCATCCGGTTGTAAATATTAGCCCCGGAGAACCAATCCATTATCGCCGCTCCAATAAAGAATGGCTTATCAATTGGTATATAACAAGAGAGAAGGGTAAAACCCTTTTTGGTCCAAATCCAAAGACGCTGATAGAACCTATTTCAAAAAGGGAATTCATTCAATGTGTTAAAAATCACGCTAAATCCTGGAGTAACTGGATTACGACTATGCCAAAGAATGCATTTGCTCAATCTTATGCAAGATTATCTATGTGCAGGGCTTTATATGCATATAAACTTGGTGACCAAGTGTCAAAAAAACAGGCAGCTCTTTGGGCAATTAATACATACCCTCAATTTTCTGAAGTTGTGCACGAGGCATTGTTATGGAGAAATGGTCCCAAACATTCACCACAGAATGAAAATGCGTATCTTAAAACAGTGCAATTTATTAAAGAAATTCAGAAGATAATATTTGATTAATAATAGGTATAATGGCCCCAAACACTAAGTATTAAGTAGTTTTCTGTAAAGTACCCGGTATTACTGACACTTCAAAAAATGCCACTATCCTAATTAGGTCTATATATAGGAATTAATAACACTTTTATTTATCTCCTGTTTAGGAACAAACTGCATCAAATTGCATTTCTGATCCTCAGCCTCAATGATATAGTTCCTGGCAACTTTCCTACCACGCGGTAAATGTTCGCCCCCATTCGGTGAGCCATTTTTTGTCCTAAAAATTATTACGAGTATAATTGTCTGTATGGAAATTCACATAAAAAGAGTTTATGAACAACCAAGTGAAGAAGATGGTAAACGCATTCTTATTGATAGGCTCTGGCCACGAGGACTGACAAAAGAAAAGGCGAAAGTGGATTTGTGGTTAAAAGATGTTGCTCCTTCAACAGAACTTAGACAGTGGTTTAATCATGATGTGAACAAATGGCCAGAATTTATTAAACGTTATCAAAAAGAACTGCAGAAAAATTCAATAGTAGAAACCCTTGTTGAAGAAGTTAAAAAAGGGAGAATGACATTACTATATGGAGCAAGAGATATCGAGCACAACGATGCTGTAGTTATCAGAAATTATTTAAAGTGAATATGAAACTTTATTTTTGCAGACACGGCCAGACGACCGGAGATGTGGAAGATAGATATGGGGGCGACTATGACGACCACCTTACGAATTTGGGACTTAAATGCTCTTGTGAATTAGCAGAAAAGCTCACTAGTAAAGGCGTCGAAGTTATTTTTAGCAGCCCTTTAATCAGGGCTAAAGAGACAGCCAAATGTCTTCAAGAAAAATTATGTGTCCCGATAATTGAAATACCGGAGCTAAAAGAAAGAAATTGGTATGGGATACTTACCGGTATGACTAAAGCTGAAGCCTTGGAAAAATATCCCGATCAAGTGGAATTATTAAAGGATTTTCGTTTAACCTTGAAAGATGGTGAAGCCTACGATGATATGTGTAAAAGAATTATTGTCGGATTAAATAAAATCGTCAATTCAAATTATAAAACGGTGGTGGTGGTTATCCATGGAGGGGTATTTAAAAATATGTTTCGGGAAGTGTTTAAGGGTAAAGAAATAAAGAAAATTGAAGATTGTGGATTTGCAGAAGTTGATTGGGACGGAAAGAATTTTAATCTAATCCAACTTGTCGGTATTGAAGTAGCTTCTTAATTCCCTGGCGTACTTTACTCTTTCAGCCGGATCGGATATTCTCTCCGGACTGCCGGAATACAGTTTGTCATCCTCCCAACGGGGCAAAATATGCAGGTGATAATGAAAAGCGTGTTGGCCGCTGGCCGGTTCATTATTTTGTTGGGTAGTTATCCCGTCACAATTTCTTAACTTTTTCAAGGCAATCGCTATCTGCCTGGCTACTTTTGCTATTCTAGCCCCCACTTCATCAGGTAAGTCATAGATATTTTCGTAATGTTTAATTGGAAAGATAATTACATGACCCGGATTAGATTCTATGAACTTGGAATTTATTGCCGCCACTACCAAATCATCTTTATAAAAAATATCTTCCTGTTTCATCATCGTTTTTTCACTTTCAATGCCCTGGGCCGGTAAACATAAAACACAGTCATAATTTGGGGGCGCATGATTGTACATACCCTGATATTAACAGATTCAGCAGAATCAATAATTAGGTTCACATATAGTCTTAGTAATCTGATCGCGGTAACTTCTCTTTAACGCCCAAATTGACAGGTTTCGAATATATCTTATAATCTGAAACATTAGAAAAGCGTTTAACCAGAGTCGCGATCTGGGAGCTGAAAGCCAAAATGCTTTCCGGAAGTCAACCGTAACATTAGACAAGGCGTGTCGGCAACGGAGCGCTGAAATGAGAGCTTACAAAATTTCAGTTGTTCCCTCGATCTGACGAGGGAATTTTTGTAGGTTGAAGTAGGGTGGTACCACGGCATAAGTCGTCCCTTAAAAGGAGGTGACTTTTTTGTGGACCAGGAAAAACTTAAACAATTTTCAAACGTTCGAGCAAATTTTACCCCGAAAGAAATTAGGGAGCTTGTTAACGCGGATCCGGAAACCGCTCTTTACGTCCTCATGAGCGTAGGTGCGAGCGGACGAATTGGATATTTACTGATCAATTACCTGCATGGGGCAAGGGGGATCATTAAGTTGGTCCAAAACCATTCGGAATGGGATCAGGAAAAAATTGACGACTGGCTTTCAAGTGGGGGAATCGGTATATGAACCTGTGTTTATTTTTAATATTTGAGTAACTTTACAGAATTGTTAAAATAATCACTTCGAAAACTCTATGAATACCAAAGTTATATCTGGCGGGGTAGTGCACAAGTTGCCGGCAGATTTGCGGGAGTCTTTGCTTTCCGATGCCAAGGCACTTGGCATCTGGGAGAGTTTGACGCCGTTGGCCAGAAACGAATGGATCTGCTGGGTGACTTTTGTCAAAAAAGATGAGACACGGAAGGATCATGTTATGCGGACGGTCAATGAACTCAGGGAGGGGAAGCGCCGTCCGTGCTGCTGGCTGGGTTGCATCCACCGTACTGACAAGCCGATTAGTCCATCGGTACGGGGGATACTTGCCAAGCGACAGGGATAACTATACTAAAGAAGAACGGGTAACCTGTGGTATCGATAAGAGTAAAATAAACTAATTCAGACGTATATGCCCGTTCATAAAAACATCAAATTACTCACCTGGCATAACTTCTTTACCGATTTCCGACCATATGCGCCCATAGCCATTATTTACTTCTCCGATATCAGTGGCTCATTTGCCTTAGGTTTGTCAGTTTTCTCCATCGAAATGCTCTCATCCAGCATATTTGAATTACCTACGGGAATTATCTCGGATTTTGTCGGTCGTAGAAAAACCGTTATTGCCGGTTCCTTAATGGCGGTACTTGCCTTAATTTTTTATGCCATCGGCACTCATTATTATATTTTGGCTGTTGGCAGCATTTTTGCAGGTTTAGCCCGTTCGTTTTATAGCGGCAATAATTCAGCTTTACTTCATGATTCACTCAAAGAACACCACCAGGAAGAAGAGTATGCGGAATATTCAGGAAAAACCAGCTCCATGTTTCAGTGGGCGTTAGCCGGATCAGCTCTACTGGGAGGAGTTATCGCATATTTTTCATTCCCGGCCGTCATGTGGATTTCTGTTCTCCCTCAGGTAGTTTGTCTGTGGCTCTCTCTACGGATGATTGAACCGAAAGTGTTAGATTTTCAGGACGAAACAAACATATATACGCATTTAAAAGAAGCCGTTACTAAATTTAAAGAAAATTCCAAATTAAGACTCTTAAGTATCGCTTCAATTCTCGATTATGGAATTGGTGAAACTATGTATCAGTTTAACTCGGCCTTTATTGCTCTATTTTGGCCGGTTTGGGCAATTGGAGTTTCCAAAACATTATCGAATTTATTTGCTGCTATTGGTATGCAGATTAGCGGTAAAGTCACAAAAAGTTTTGGAAAAGAAAAATCTCTGTTTATTTCCAATATTGGGAGTAGTTTACTCGGTTTAACCGCTGTTTCATTCCCGTCAGTGGTTTCACCTCTCCTCATTTCCTCCACATCTTTTCCGTACGGCATAAGCAGTATTTCCAAAGATGCATTATTTCAAAAGGAATTTACGGATAAGCAGCGGGCTACCATGGGGAGCCTGACCAATTTTGCCGGTAGTTTATTCTTTGCCGTTTTCGCTTTTGCCTTTGGTTTTATTGCTGATAA
>Ga0172379_10003124_pt1 | contig 27147 bp, 25 predicted proteins | sample GrowelOW334metaG_FD_119756 | JGI IMG/M metagenome (GOLD analysis project Ga0172379, IMG submission 119756) | Groundwater microbial communities from an aquifer near a municipal landfill in Southern Ontario, Canada - Groundwater well OW334 metaG | ecosystem: Environmental > Aquatic > Deep...
TCTCCCAGGTTTCACCGCCCGACCGCGTCACACGGACCATTCGGCCTGTTTCTGTGATTGAAAAAGTGCCGGGCGTATATCGCTACGACTTCGGAGAGATGTTTTCGGGCTGGGCCAGGTTGAAGGTGGAAGGTAAAAAAGGCGCCACCCTTCAACTCCGCTTTATTGAAGAACTTGGTCCGGGATACGACCAATTGGACAGTTACATTTTGAAAGGCGAGGGTACTGAAATCTGGGAGCCCCGCTTTACCTGGCATGCATTCCGATACGTTGATGTAACCGGCTCACCTTCCCCCATGACCCTTGAAAATTTGGATGGAAGGGTGGTTAATACCGATATTTTGTCCCTGAAGGGACAATCCCAAAGGAACAATTATCGATGGAAAGCAGATATGGATTGGTAATAAGTCCCGTCAGGGACAAAATATCGGTAGAAAAGCAACAATGATTTGTCGTGAAGTCCCCTAGGGACGAAATATCATTAGGGATTAATTATTTATTTCAAGGTGCTTCAGCACAAACCTAATCTCCGAATAGCTGTACTCATCGCCCAGTTTGGCCTTTAAATCGACGAGCTGTCTGAAATTGTTGAGTTCGATGCACTCCTCAATGGCTTTCACTTTTCGCTTGTCGACCAGGCGGTCGATAGCTATTTCGCCACTCGCGACATAGTTCAGCAGATGCGATTCGATGGTGGAAACGGCCATCTGCCTGCCTCGGGCAATCTCCGGGATGGAGAGTCCATTTTTGAAATATTCATAACTAAGCTGCCTGGAATCCATCCCCGCTTTTTCTGCCTCCTTTTCTGCTTCTGGCGGAACCTCCATCCCATGATTACCCCGGTATGCCAGGATCATCTCCAGAATCTCCCTGCCAAACTGTTTCATCCGCACGCCACCCATCCCCTTCACCTCTTTCAGCTCCTTCCCGGTTACCGGAAGGGTCTGCACGATCTCCAGCAGGGTTTTCTGGGCCAGGATCCGGGCAACCTCAACTTGCATCAATTCAGCCTTTCCCAAACGCCATTTCTTGAGCTGACTATAAAAATCCGAATTGACCGAGAAATCGACTTTGCCCTCGGTTTTCTTGCGGCCCCGGAAGCTCTCTTCTACCTCGATGGCTGCCTTGGAACGGGTTTCAAGGTAGGATTTTGTGTCGAAACCGGTTTTGCATAGACTGAGACAGATTTTTTTGATCCGTATCACCTTGTTCAACTTATCGATGGCATCATTGAAACTCTTGCGTACCGCCTTGTTGTCCGTTTCCAGCGTGGCATCCGACAAGGGTTGCTCCAGCAAAAATTCGAGTTTTGTATAGAAAAATTCGGATGCCTTCCGAATGCGCTCCTGAAACAGGTCATTCCCTTCCGGGCGGTCTCCTGTCGCCAACAACTGGCGCACCTGGTTTTCGAAGCGTCCGGCGACTTCTACCATGTCGGTTTGTATCGGGGCAACCATCCCGCGCAGGACAAAATTCAGGGAGCCCAACAGCTGGTTGCCATGTTCGTCCCACAACCGCAAAAGATATTGTATTTGTCGCAAAGCCGGCCTGAAATCGTACAACTCATTCAGCAATTGCTGAATATACTCCTTGCGGGATTGCTCCAACTCGGCCGGTCCGGGCTGGTTCTGCTCCACCTCTTCACTGAATTGCACTACCGTGGAGTCACTTTTGATGCTGTGAATGGCAATCGGTGTACTGAGCACTAACCCTTCAAAAGTCCGGCAACGGCTCAGGGCGACATACACCTGCCCATGGGCAAAGGAGGCGCGGGCATCGATGATCGCCTTGTCGAAGGTGAGTCCCTGGCTCTTGTGAATGGTGATGGCCCAGGCCAGCTTCAGCGGAAATTGGTTGAAAGTGCCGATCACCTCCTCTTCTATCTCCTGCGTAACCTCATTGAGCGTATATTTTGTATTTTGCCACTCCAATCTTTCGACCACAATCGCACCCTTCTCACCCGGACAAAGCACTTCGATCTGCTCATCGTCAATATCTGTTATTTTGCCGATCTTCCCATTGAAAAACCGCTTTTCAGGCGATGGATCGTTCTTGACAAACATCACCTGCGCCCCAACTTTTAGTTCAAGTTCGAAATCAGTCGGATAGGAAAATTCCGGAAACTCACCATGCACTTCAGCCGAAAACCGGCAGATGGAAGTTTTGAGCTGTCCAAGCTTGGTGCTGTTTATCTGTTGCGACTGGTAGTTGTGGGTGGTCAGGGTGATGTAACCCTCCTTTTCATCCGGATTAAAGCCGGGAATATGGCGTCCGTTCAGCAGTTGCAGGGTTTCCGTATCCAGCCGGTTATCGCGCACCTTGTTGAGCAGGTCGATAAAATGCTGGTCGCTCTGCCGGAAGATGTGCTTCAGCTCAATGCCTTTGAAGGTGGACTGTTTCAGCGCCCGGCTGCTGAAGAAGAATGCCGTATCGTAATACTGTTTCAGGATCACCCATTCATCGTCTTTCACGATAGGCGCCAGCTGTTGCAGGTCGCCAATCATCAGCAGTTGCACCCCGCCGAAAGGCCTGTACCGGTTGCGGAAGCGGCGCAGCACCTCATCGATGGCATCCAGCATATCCGCCCGCACCATGCTGATCTCGTCGATCACAAGCAAGTCGAGACTACGGATGATGTTGATCTTTTCTTTGCTGAAACGTTTGATGTTGGCAGCCGCATTTCCAGCTGCCGGGTAATTTGATTGTTGTGGTTTGTTTGGATCCGAAGGGATCTGTGGCCCAAAGGAGAGCTGAAAAAAGGAGTGAATCGTTACCCCGCCGGCATTGATGGCCGCGACTCCCGTGGGTGCAACCACCACCATCCGTTTGGGTGATTTTAGCTTAAGGTTCTTGAGAAAAGTGGTTTTGCCGGTCCCTGCTTTCCCTGTTAGGAAAAGGTTCTGACCGGTGTATTGAATAAAATCAAATGCCAGGTCGAGTTGCGGATTGGTGAGGATTGTAAGGGTGTTCGAATCGTTCATGGCGCTCCTTTATACAAAGATACGGGTTTTTGCAGAGAAAAAAGAAAGTGATTTGGTAAGAAAATGAGGAAATGTGAAAATGGGGAAATGGGGGCGGCACTTTAGCGGGGTAGAGACTAGGACGACTGGGATGAAGGGGACGACTAGGACGAAGGGGGTGTTTCAAGGAATAAAGTACTTTTGGTTAGGTTATAAAAAGGTAAGGGGCAAGCTGAATTTTCATTCAAGAAAGGGGTTTTGTCGCCAATATTTTTTTATATTTGAATAAAAATCAGAGGATGAAAGCCAATAAGCAATTAGTATTAAATGATTTAAGCAATCTGTTAAAAGCAAGGTTTTCAGATAATCTTAAAGATGTTGTGCTTTTCGGTTCTCATGCTTTGGGGAAGGCTCATCCTGATTCCGATTACGATTTCCTGATCATTTTAAAAAACAAGGCTGATTGGAAAACAGAACGGGAAATCTCTGATATGTGTTACGAAATCGACCTAAAGTACAATATCATCACTGATACCCACATAATTGGGGAATCTGAATTATTAACATTAAGAGGAAAACAACCAATCTTTGTTAATGCAATTTCAAATGGGATACATGCATGATTGAGGAAATAGACAGGGATGCCTTGGTGAAATAACCGCCCGCTGGCGCGGATTTGCAATCCGTGCCCTTACAATTGATCCCAAAGACTACATTTGCATTACTTCAATATTCCAGGAAAGAGCTATGAACAGAATTTCAATAATCCAGATGACCGCTATTTTGTAACTTTTGACGGTTAGTGCCGGGTAAACATTTTTGCAGAAAGGGCACGGATTGCAAATCAGGGGTGTTCGGAAGACTTTAGAGCCGCCCCACCGGGCGGCTCATGCTGGTGATTCAAGAATAGTTGCCGGTTGAATGGCAAAATAAGCTTTACATCAAGAAAATGCGTAAGCGTGACAAGGAACTTTCCAAAGGGTGGGGACAATTTGTCACCCCCCTTTCGGTCGACACTATTGGCGGTTATGCGGCCTATTGAAAACTTCTGCAGGAATTATTTTATACGTTAAAATTTTATGGCGCATTTCAACAAAAACAAAATATTAATACTTATCTTTGGCGTTAGTAACGATTGCCGTAATTATGATTTTATCTTTTGGTGATAAGGAAACTGAATTAATTTGGTCCGGTATCAGAGTGAAAAATATGCCACTTGAAATACAAAATATTGGCCGACGCAAATTAAGAATGTTAAATAACTCACAAACAATAAATGATTTAAGAATTCCTCCATCGAATAGACTTGAAAAATTGAGCGGCAATCTTGAAGGTTTTTTCAGCATCAGGATTAATAATCAATGGAGAATAATATTCCAATGGAGTGAAGGACAATCGGAACAAGTAAAAATTATTGATTATCATTAAGAATTGATTGATTATGGAAACTTTAGCAAATATACATCCCGGAGAAATTCTTTCAGAAGAATTTCTAAAACCACTGAATATAACAGCATATAAGTTATCTAAAGATATTGGAATCCCGCAAACAAGAACTTCTGCTATAATAAAAGGAGTAAGAGCAATAACCGCAGATACTGCACTAAGACTAAGTTTGTATTTTGGAACTTCACCCAAATTCTGGTTGGGATTGCAAGACGATTATGATTTGGAGGAAGCTTTTAAAAACAAACAGGCAGAACTAAATCTGATCAAGAAAAAGGAAGATTACGCCGCCTAATCGAGTAGACTACGGCCGCTTGCGCGGAATTGAAAATCCACGCAAGCGGCCGTCACATTTCCATATTCTCTCACCTTCTCCCAAACGGAATCGTAATTCCCAGCCAAGGGACAGCCACCAGACTACCAATCCCATTCCCGGCAGGGATCATCAATCCGTAATCCAGTCCGGCCTCCCGGATGATTTGCCTGGCGCCAACCATAAGGATCATCGCGCCATCTGATCCTGCAAAAAAGTAGTTTTCTGTGAGCAGGTAGCTGCGTGGTCCGACACGGTACATCCCCATTAGGTTGATCATGGGGGAACTTGCAACGGATCCTCCGGCAAAACCATAGCCAACTCCCAAACTAATATTTTTGTCTCTTGACCCGACAGTTGCCAACCCGTAAAAAATTCCAAAGGTTGTATTGGACTCGCCAAGGACACTTCCGGCAAGAACGCCTGCCCCTAAATTGATCTTATCTTTGGATACCGGAATGGATACTTTGGCAGTAATCCAGGCAGGTGTTGAGGCGCCGGCAAAGAGGAAGGCCGGAATTAGTCCGCCGCCAACCGAAACGTAATCGTTTATTCCAACGGCAAATGAGTTCATCAGTACCCAGATATTCTGGTAATAGCCCTCTCCCTTTTTCAGGCCATAGCCATTGGGGGAAAAGAAACTGCGGGTGGATTGCGGATTTGCGAACCAGAATTTGCCGCCCTTCAATTGTTTGCTGTCAACAGCTTCCATGGATTTGATATCCTTCTGCAGGATGGTCAGCTCGCCCAGCTTCTGAGACCTGAAAAGAACCTTTACCGAATCGCTGGCAACAATCTCGCCGGTATAGCCGTTCCCATCCTTCGTTTCCAGACGGAATATTTTTGCGGCTTGCTTATCCTGCGAGAAACCGAAGGTAAAGGTTAAAACCAGAACCAATGTCAGGAAAAATGCAAGGAATGTTTTCATGGTAATAGTTTTAGATAGTTTAAAATTTGTCTTTTTGTCCCGTTAGGGCAATGTCATTAAGTTAAGAAAAATTTACGCGACTCTCAACAGATTGCTTCACACTTCGTTCCTCGTGTTCGCAATGACGGATCATTTTTTTGAAGGTGAGGGAGGAGAGAAGGAGGCGGGTCATCAGTTTTCGATAATAGCAGAATCACTGCCCGCCTCCTTCTCTCCTCCCTCACAAAACCAACAGCATACCGTCATTGCGAGGAGGTACGACGAAGCAATCTGTTGATAATCAAATGTATGCTGATAAATAAATTGTAAAAATAAAATTTAAACTGTTTCCTATTGGTAAGATCGAATGTCAACACCAAAATCTTTCCGCTCAAAAGTACATAATTAAAGATCCATTTCCCCCTACGGCTCCGCTCAGGGACCGGTCTCATCATCTCATTCTCTCATCAGCACATCACCACATCAGCAAATTACCGCATCCCCTCCACCATCGCCTTAACTCCTTCGGCGGGTTTGGTTGCCGACCAACCGAACCGTTTCTCGAATTTACTGCTGTCGAAGATATAGTCCTGTTCGTACTGGTACATCATCTCAGGAAATTCGCGCATCACAGGCATAAACAGTCCGATCGCTCTTAGCATCCAGTTGGGGATGTGCTGTACACGTGGTTCCACGGTGAGTTCGCGGGCGAAAAGGGCAATCCATTTTTGGCCTGTAATCTTCTCCTTGGTAGTCGGCACATGCCATACATGGTTGTAGGCATCCGGGGTGTTACCCAGCTGGGCCGTGGCCTTTGCGGCATCAGGCGTGTAGGTATAAGTATGAATCGTATCCGGATTGCCAAAGGACTGGGCCTTCTTTCCTGCCAGGAAATTTTTAGCGACCATTTCAGCCAGCACACTATTTCTGTTGTCGGGACCGTAAAAATCGGCGGCCCTCGCCACCAAAGCCGTCAGTTTTTTCTCATCTACCGCTTTGGTGATCATATCGTAAACCTCTTTTCTGACAACACCTTTGCGGCTTGGGGGTTGTATGGGCGACTCTTCGGTCATATGGGGAATTGCAGAGGCCGCGTACAAATACACATTGTCGAAAAAGACCAGTTTGGCTCCGTGGGTTTGACAGGCTTCGATAACGGCCTTCATAAAAGAGGGCCACATTTTCTTCCAGACGGCAATGTTGTATTCAAAACCGATGGTGACATAGACCACACCGCTCCCCCTGATTGCATCGGACAATAGGCTCAGATCGTTCACATCGAGCGGATAGAGCTCGTCTGTCTCATTCACAGCCTTCGGATTCCTGCATACAAGCCGGATATCATCGGTGTAATTTTTCAACTCTTTGGCAAGTGGTATCCCAATGGCCCCACCCGAACCAAGTATTGTTTGCTTCATGGATTTGAATTAAATGTGCGTCAGAAATACAATGTGCGAAATGTTAGAGACAGTTTCTTATTCTTTGTACGACAAATTTAGGCAGTCGTTTCACTTTAATGCAAACGTGACCCTTCAACTCTGTGTAACTCTGTGCTCCTCTGTGAGACTCTGTGTATAATTCTTAACACTTCCCAAATCATTTTATTTAGAATCATTCTTCTTAACCATTGATTTTCAGTCATTTATTTGTTTTGTATTGATATATTTATATATTTGGAATGTTGTATAACCATTCTTCTAAACTATTTTTAAGTGTATGCCTTTACATCTCAAACGTTTAATTATGACGGGGGTCGTAATTGTCTCCCTGTTTTTACTCCTCAAACATGCGCTAACTCCTGATTCTTTTGGTCAGTACGGCCATTACAGGGGAAATTCGATGGCTGAAATTGCGACTCTTCCTGTCCATTATACAGGAAACAGTAGTTGTGTCAGTTGCCACGACACCATTATTACGATGAAGAGCGAGAGCTATCACAGCGACCTTTCCTGCGAAGGTTGTCATGGTGCCGCTTACAAACACATCGCGAGTCCCAAAACCGAGAAACTTATGAAACCTGATTCGAGGGAATTTTGCGGCAAATGCCACTCCATCAACCTGGCCAGACCAGAAAAGGCCATCGTACAGGTGAACATCAAGGATCATCACCCAGAAAAGAATTGCATCAAATGCCACAATCCCCATCAGCCATGACAGAGAAAAAAACAAGTTTATCCCGTCGCAATTTCTTCAAGAATGCCGGGATTGCAGCCGGAACACTGGTGGCTGCCTCCACCCTGCCTGCTTTTGATGCTGTATTGTTTGCAGCAGTGAAACGCAACACCAAAGGTCCATGGTACGGAATCGCTATTGACATTGAAAAATGTATCGGTTGCGGAACCTGCGCCAAAACCTGCAAAATAGAGAACGACGTACCCCAGGAACCCTTCTTTTTCAGAAGTTGGGTCGAGCAGTACACCATCAAGAAAGACGGAACGCTCAAAGTTGTATCGCCCAATGGCGGCATCGATGGTTTTACCCAAACCGTCCCGGTTGAAGAGATCGAAAAGAGCTTCTTCGTTCCCAAAATGTGTAACCACTGCGCCAAATCACCCTGTGTTCAGGTTTGTCCGGTTGGGGCAACTTTCGAAACCGAAGAAGGAATCGTGCTGGTCGACGAGAAATACTGCATCGGGTGTAAATATTGCATCCAGGCTTGCCCTTACGGCTGCCGTTACTTCCATCCTGAGAAGCATGTGGTCGACAAATGTACCCTCTGCTTTCACCGCGTGAAAAAAGGATTGAATCCTGCCTGCATGGACAACTGTCCAACCAAGGCACGTATCTCCGGCGATCTGAACGATCCGGAGAGTGCGATTTCAAAATTCATCCGCACAAAAAATGTGTATGTCCTAAAACCACATTTGAATACAGGTAGTAAATTGTATTACAACGCATTAAATCAGGAGGTAAGATAATATGAATCCGGAATTTGAAAGTTTATATCAGGCATTGTCGAAGGTAGATGGATTCATCTATCCGAACGAAATTGAGCTCAGTTGGTCTGTACTGATCGTTTTGTACCCTTTTATCACCGGACTTGTAGCCGGAGCCTTTATCCTGGCATCACTGGAGCGGGTTTTCAACGTAAAATCGCTGAAACCAACCTATGTGATTGCCCTTTTAACTTCATTTGCCTTTTTGCTGGTGGCAACCATGCCGCTGATCTTTCACCTTGGTCAGCCACTCAGGGCGTGGGAGATCATGATAACACCTCATCTGACATCGGCAATGGCCATCTTTGGGTTTGTCTATCTCTGGTATCTGATGATCGTATTGTTGCTGGAAATATGGTTTGACTACCGTTACGACCTCGTACTCTGGGCAAGGGAATCGACAGGGTTTAAAAAATGGATGTACAAGGCGCTTGCGTTGGGCAGCGACGACATCTCACCCAAATCGCTGAAACTCGACAACAAACTCGGCTACATTGTGACGGTTCTCGGTATTCCATCAGCCTTTCTGCTTCACGGCTACGTGGGATTTATCTTTGGATCGATCAAGGCGAACCCCTGGTGGTCGACGGTGATGATGCCGATTATCTTCCTCTTTTCGGCCATGGTATCCGGGATTGCGTTGGTGATGGTGTTGTTTATCGTGATCAACTACATCCGGAAACAGAAAATCGACATGCTGTGTCTCGACACCATTGCCAAGTACCTCTTTTACATCATCATCATCGATTTTACGATGGAATCGCTCGACCAGATACACCGTTTTTACGAAGCCGAAGAGTCGTTCGAGATCATCTCACTGCTGATGTCCGGACATCTGAAATTTACCCTTTTGGTCATGCAGATTGGTATCGGAATGATGTTGCCTCTTGTAACGCTGGGAATATTACAGTTTTACAAACCCAAAGAGACGATTCGGATAACCCTCTACCTAATCACAGGCATTCTGGTTCTGATAGGGATTTTCTTTATGCGTTGGAACGTGGTGATTGGCGGCCAGTTATTCTCCAAGAGCTTTCTGGGCTTTACCAGCTTTAAGCTATCGCTGATAGGTTCGGAGGGCTTCCTCATGGCCAGCATCTGGCTAATCGTACCCTTCTTTATCCTGGCGTTTCTGCTGTGGATCTTCCCTCCGTGGAGGAAGACGCCGGTGGAACATTGAGAAAAAGTGCCTAAAGTATTTAGAGTGCCTAGAGTGCCTAAAGTTGGGGACTCCCGAAACTTTCACATCGTAGCGTAAGTACTTTAGGCACGTTAAATACTTTAGCGCACTTTAGGCACTTCTCAGGAATAGTAGTATAACCCTCTAAAACTAAACTTATGGCTGAACAAAAATTGACCATGAAGGAGCTTGAGAATCGCCTCAACTCCTTTGATGACAGACTCAGCCGAATCGAAGCCCAGCTTAGCGCGGGATTCACCGCGGGCCATTCGGTAAGAGTCGGATCATCTGCCTCTAACATGGAACAGGAGGAGGAGTTTGCCAATCCTCTCTCCGAATCCAAGGTTTTCGAGCACGGACTCGCCTGGATTGGAAGCGCGGTACTGTTGCTTGGAATGATTTTCACCATGTTGTTTGTGCACAATACCTTCGGGGGAATCGCCTCCTTTGTGCTCGGCATATCTTCGGCGGCGCTCACTTTTTTCCTCTCCGGACTCCTGAAGAAATCGCTAAGCTACATGGCCTTCATGTTCACAATCTGTGCCCACTTGCTAATCTTCTATGCTTTGCTGAGACTTCATTTTTTCTCAGACGCACCAGTTTTAGGCAACGTTTGGATTGCCTTGGTATTGATGCTCGGATCAGTGGCTTTTCTCTTTTATAAGGCCGATTTGGCCAAATCCCAGCTTATGGGGTTTATTGCCTATACCTTGCTTATTGTTACGGCGCTGCTGGCTGACCAAACCCAGGTTACCCTCTCTCTTTTTGTTGTAGCAACCGGCGCCGTTCTCTTCTTTCTTAACAGGAATGGCTGGAGCACCCTGCTTATCCTCTCTATTTTTATGGTGTACACCGGTCATACACTCTGGCTGATCGGCAATCCACTCTCAGGACATCCGGTAGCTGCCGTATCGACACCACAATTCAATGTCATCTACCTGTTTCTTTATGCCATTATTTATTCGACGGTACCCTTTCTGAAACAATTGGGTAAGTTGTCGGCGGAGGTATGCAACGCTACGGTGATCCTAAACAGCATGGCCTTCTCTGTTTTGCTCTTGTTAATCGTACTCACCTTCTACACCAAGAGTTACATCTGGATTTTTCTGGGTATTTCCATCATTTGCCTGGCCTACGCCATCGTTCTGAATTACAAGATAGATAGCAGGTTCGACTCATTTTTCTATGTCAATTTTGGCTTTATGGCGCTGAGTATTGCGGCTTTCGGTTATGCCGACCTACCGGGATCGTTCCTCTTCCTGGCCTGGCAAAGCATGGTGGTACTGGCCATCGCGATCTGGTTCAGGTCGAACCTGATTGTACTGATGAACACCGCGTTGTACACGGTTATCCTGATTGCCTACCTTATCGCCTCCAAATCGATCGATTCGTACAACATCTCTTTCACCCTGATTGCCATTGCTTCCGCCCGAATACTGAACTGGCAGCAGAACAGGCTGGAGCTAAAAACAGGTTCCATCCGTAACTTTTATCTGGTGATCACCTTCTTCATCATGCTATACACTTTATACAACGCGGTGCCCCTGGATTATGTCACCATCTCCTGGGGATTGGCCGCTGTCGCATACATGATCATGAGTGCAATTCTAAGTAACGTGAAATACAGGTGGCTGGCATTTTTGACACTGTTGGCAGCTGTTGTCCATCTTTTCATGTACGACATTTCAAAGATGGGCGTTGGTTACCGAATCGTGGCATTCATTTTTGTCGGACTAATCATTCTGGGAGTCTCCTTTTACTATACAAAGAAGTTGAAGAGCAACAAAAATGAAGATCATATAGTTAACATATAAAGGTTGAGCTTGTCCCTGAAAGTGCATATTGAAAACCAATATGTGGTTATGCTTCATGGTACAAATATTATCCATTGTCACTCCTGAAGTTTTAGGTGTGACAATGGATAATCAAAAGTAAGAAGTGGAGAACCTGGTTAATTGATTATTGCGTAAGGATCATCCTTTTGGTGTCTATTTCCATACCATCGGCAACTAATGTATAAATATACATACCGGGCGAGAACCCTGAACTATTTATGGTTATGCTTCCATTGCCTGCGCTTTGGATCGGAATTGACTTAATTTGTAAGCCTTTCATGTCGTATATGTAAAGTACCGAATTCTGCACTGCCTTGGGAAGAAAGTAACTTATTTTGGTTGTTTGATTAAACGGGTTGGGTACATTTTGCGACAAGGCAGCTGCCGATTCACCTACCGGCTTTAATTCGGTTGGAATTTGAGCGCTTTTATAGGTTGAACCCTGACCCTTTAAGGCTGCAATTTGTTGCTTTTGATCATCAACTTGTGCAGAAAGCTCCTTCAATGCTTCAATAAGTAAAGGAATAATGCCTGTATAAGAAAGCATTTTACCTTGCGTACTATCGTTTGTTAATACCAAATCCGGAACAACGGCTTCAACTTCTTGTGCAATAAGCCCATATTCCAGTTTGCCAGGTTTTGCATTAACAGAATTGGCAGCAGAAGTGGTTGTTTTCCAATTATAAGTTACGCCCCGAAGTTTTTTAATCTTTTCCAAACTGTTTGTTAACGAATTAATATTTGTTTTGGCGTTCACATCTGAATACTGATAGCAAGTTTTTACCTGTATATCCATATAGCCTGTTACCCCTACGCCATCACTATTGTAAAAGACCAAAGTACCTGTAGGCGACCAAAGTCTTGGATCAGAATTACCGGTATCACATTTGAACAGACTTGAAGTGTAAGAACCTCTGCCACCCATCAAAAACCAGCGACCATAAAGATTTACATCAAAGGCTGGAACGGTAAATGTTGGCGTTCCGATGTTGACCTGATTATTACTGAATACTTTTATTTGGGCATAGGTATCGATTGAAAGAACAAACGTAAAAAGGAAGAAAATTGATTTTAAAATTGTTTTCATGGTTAATTATTTTAGGAATGATTAATTATTTTATTTCTACGCCCGAACCGGTTAGGACTTCAAACGGGCCATTAATATCTGTAGTGGAAGTAGCATCAAAAATTACCGTGCAGTTATTCTGTATCGTAACATTCTGAATTGAAAGGTTACAGCCTGTAATGGTCTGACTGGTCGTATAATTGATATTTTGAATGGTGGTTGTTGTACAAGGCGGAGGCGCATTTTCAAGTATCGTCTTTATGTAATTTGCCAAAGAATTATCAGGAGTATAAAATGATGTATGCAAATTATTTTCGGCCGGCATTGGTTGGTAATAATCCTGAAAATTGGTTTGCCCATTGCTTATGAAATTATAGGTGTTCAGGGTTGAACTCAAATAGGATTTCCAATCTGTTAATGCCAGGGCGCTTACAGCAGGTACAAAACAAAATTGTGATTTTTTCACAACCCCTGGGGGAAAGGCGCTTAAATCAGTAAATACATTCAAATCGTATATTCCGCCCGGGGCACCGTCAACAGGCTCCATTGTTGAAACCGAATTAAAGCTTCTGTTCGTAATATCAACATTTACAGGAATAAACCACAATATTTTCTTGCGTACATAAATGTGTCCATGGTATAAATTCCCGGGACTTTCCGGTGTCGCATTAATTGAAGCTTCCGCTTTTATTTGTGATGAACCGGGCAGAACACTTAAAAATGCTAATCCGGGATAATTTGTAGCAATAAAATATGATCCGAAAATATTGTACAGTACATCCATCCACCAACTTAAACCAAAGGATGTTGAATAATCTATAAGGTTTGTTCCTGCGGGATATAATGGAGTGCCATTACCCGATCCATCACTTATGGCAACATTGTAGCACTGCTGCGGAAAACCCATTGATTGATATTCTCCCATAAACGATTCGTGCTCTGTATTGTCAAAGTTCCAGTCGGGAGAGGCCTTATAAATCAACATTTGCTTTGCAGCCATGGTATTTAACAGGGACAAACCCTGGTTTATTTCATCTATAAAATCGGCAGGATAAATGGTAAAGCCCAAAAGCGAAAAGTGAAGATCTTTGACATGGTAAAGGGCGGCCTGCGCTCCCGCCGGTACATTGGCCCCATTGTGCGGGCTGTCCATAGACAGGTATATTTTCGTTTGGTGGTCGTACCCCTGTATTTCCAATTGACGAAGCGCATAGCGCGCCACCAATCCGCCCATGCTAATGCCCATCACCACGTTGGGCTCGCTTCCCTGTTTATTGTTATTCACCCATTTTATAACATCTTCGAATAAGGCAGCATTGCGCTTAATATCATCAGTGCCCTCGTTGTAGTCTAAATAAATGATGTCGTAGCCCTGCATATATAAGTAGTTGAGCAATGTAGTATTAGTTAAAGGAACTCCTATTGCCCCCATTTTAGTATTGCTGAAATCATATGATATAAAATTATCAATTGTCATATTGCTTTGCGAAACACCAGGGGACATAATTTTCCATGGATCAAAACCTTCAGCGACAATAAATGGCTTTCTAATTATTTTATCCGCATTGCCTTGACCAAAAGCTACCGTAATTTCACCACCCGAATGGCTTTGTACTGGATCAAATGTGTGCTTTAGTACATCAGTAACCACAAGAGAATAGCCCCCAGCACTTTTAAACTCTCCATTGCTAAAACTCACTGCAATCTTACCATGCGTTTGTAAAACGGTAGCATCTGAAAAAGTATATTTAATTACAAAAACTTTGTTCCCTACAGAAGAATAAGTAACTGAAAACGGGGTATCCCAACCAACAGTTTGAAACCCCATGCCGTCGCCCATATCGGCAGCCACAGAGGTTATGGTTTTACCGGCATTGGTGTAATATAGCGCTGATTTTAAAACAAACTGGACGGTTTGGTCTGTCAATGCTTTTTGCACGGGGGCGGCGGCAAACAATACTCGGGTTTCATACGGGTTCGCACCGGCTACATCGAATATCTGGTCGTTGGTAACCGTAACCAAACCTGTAGTATAGGCATCGGAGCGAAAGCAGTTGTAATTGATGCACATGGATGCTATTGGTACCGGTTGCCCCGAAGTTGGGATGTTTGATGTAATAGCATTAAACACAGTACTTTGACCAGGTAACGTGCAATTGGCATTGAACCGCGAATAATCCATATCGGCGTAAAGTGTCCGAAAAGCATTCATATCCACTTCGTTGCTGTCGCACAATGTGCCATCATAATACTCAGGAAGTATAACCTGCAAACCGTAGTCGCTCAATAACCCGGTAGTTACTTTGCTATGATCGACATTGGCGAAAATAAAGTTGACACGGTTCATGTAATCATCGGGTGTGTCCTGAGCAAAAAGTGTTATATCAAAGCAATATAACACAAAAAACGTAAGAATAATTTTAAGTTTAATCATAATATTATGGTTGAATATCATATTTTAAATCAAATCTGCCTTCACTAATATCTATCAGCGTAGTGTCACAGTCACGCTCATTACCTTGTGTGAAATTAAAGACGGCTTTGAAAGAAAACCTACCTGATACAATTTTATTGATTGTGTCGTACTTTGTAATGGTTAATTCACCTGGGAATTTAGAACTGGACTGATAATAACAAAAGGAGCCTTTGTCACCTTTATATTCGAACGTTGCATTAGAGTTATTGTTAGAATTCAGAATATAAACATTATTTGACTTAATTTCAATTCCCTTTACTAGAAATCCTATTGATTGTGATCCGTCTTTATTCGCGCCAATTGCTAAATATGTCCCTTTTTTATTTGACCAGGCAATAGTTGCAACTGAAGAAAATGGCACTCCTCTGGGCAGCCAAACTTTACCATTTACTAAACATCCAAAATAATAATAACCTCCCTGTGTTTCGGGGGGCAATTTGTCCTTTTTACAGCAAGCAGCATTGAGCAGCAGAAAACCCAATGCCAGCGTTGTCAGATTTAATATTTTCATGGTTTTTGAGTTGTAAAATATTAATAACGTGTTTTTATAGATTGGCTGTAAATAGATTTTCTTAGCTGCTGTCTCTAAAGGCAAATTCAATTGTAAGCTCATCGAATATCTGGTCGTTGGCAACCGTTACCAAACCTGCAGTATAGGCATCGGCGCGAAAGCAGTTATAATTGATGCACATGGATGCGATTGGTACAGGTTGCCCCGAAGTTGGGATGTTTGATGTAATGGCATCAAACACAGCATTTTGACCGGGTAACGTGCAATTGGCATTGAACCGCGAATAATCCATATCGGCATACAGGGTGCGAAACGCATTGATGTCAACCTCGTTGCTATCGCGCAATGCGCCATCGTAATATTCGGGAAGTATAACCTGCAAACCGTAGTCGCTCAATAATCCGGTCGTTACTTTGCTATGATCAACATTGGCGAAAATATAGTTCACACGGTTCATGTAATCATCGGGTGTATCCTGAGCACGAGTAGACCTTATAATGAATGACATAAAGAGTAAAAGAAAAATATACTTCTTCTTATTCATGATTTATTTTTTAAGATTAATATTTAAAGTAATGCAAGTCGAAGCGACCATTAGTGATGTTAATATCCGAAGTATCACAGTCGCAAGTAAGAGGCAAAGTTTCTTTAAGCTTGGCTTTAAAAGCAAAGGTACCGGACAATATTCTATTTGTTGTATCTATATATGTTATACTTATATTAGAACTTTCCTGATTATATAAGGAATCTGATCGGAAAATACAATTGCATGAAGATTCATTATGCTCTAGTAAAGAATATGTTCTAGAGTTGATGTAATATTTTGCTGTATTAATCTTTCTATTAATTATCAATTTAAGATGTTGAATCTTGACATCAGCCGTATTATTTGCATAAATCACACAACTATCTCCATACATACTTGCGCTTAAACTATGATTCATAAATCCAGAATCTCCTTTCAGCCAAACTTTCCCATTTACCAAGCAACCAAAAGTATTTTTCCCTTCCTGAGTTTCGGGAGGGAGTGTGTCGCCATCTTCTTTGGCGCAAGAAGCTGCATTAAGCAGCAGAAAACCTAATGCCAGCATTGTCAGATTTAAAATTTTCATGGTTTTTGTGTTGTTATAAGTTAAATCACAAGGTTACTTTTTCCCAATCTGTTGAGGTAGATTTGTGTTTTACCCTTGAGAGCCATGTCCCATCCCAGCGTGGGTTGCATGACGGTAAATCTTAAAAACATCAACGCGGATACAAAAAACAAATCTACACTGTTTCGATTTTTTATTTTCCGGATTCAAAATGTTCGTATAAAAATAGGTTACAGGATTTTAGGCAAGACAAAGCGTTCATCCCAATATAAGAACTATGTACGCTACACTCTTTAATACCAAAAGTGGATGAAAGGTTACCCTCTTTTTTCGAAAAAATGAAGCGCAGAGTGAAAAATTCCTTTCCGGTGCGGTTCCACGAAGCAGAACCAGACTGTACCTGAATCTCAACGGATTTGACCTTATCCATAAATATCCACCTCGTGTGCCCTGATAGGCAATAGGTTAAGATCCCAGTTGTTCCTTGCGATTTCAATTTCAAGACAGCTGGTCCGGTAAACGGTATTCCTGAGCAACTGACTGCTGTGTGTGGTCAGCCAGGAATTGCGGGTATCCACGTATTGTGAGATCCATATTTTTTCGTCACCTCCGTTTTTAGGTGTCCTTTCGGGGAATCTCTTCCTGAGAAACATCATGATACTGCCACTGTGAATGTACGAATCGTAGATTACCAGGGCCGACAGTGGCAGTGAAAATCCATTGTCGGCCATCCATTGCATGGCCGGCTGAAAATAGCGCAGGTCGAAGAACTGATCCTGGACCTGCTGCATGACCGGATCATTCTTCCCGGCATTCTTCAGCAGCTGTTTAAAGACCGAATCATTCACCAGCGGCTCGACACCGATCTTTGTCAGATAAGGGGCAATGTCCGAACTGTAGATACCGTTGCTGTTGACATACATCTCCAGCAACTCCTCCAGGTTGCCGTATTCGGTCGTCTGGGACCTTCCGTAGGAGATCTGTTTGACTTTGTGCGGACCGTCATCCATGATGCTGATGAGGCCATATTTACCAGTAGCGGCGCTGGATTCAAACGCGTTGATCACCTGTTCGCAAATGTGTTTCTGTTGGTCGGAAAGAGTCATGGTAATGAATTAAAGATTAAATATCCGGTCTTGGATTGGGGATGGTCTCCTTTATCGTTGGTCCAAACCCTTGTGGTTTTGCGCCTTTTTTACTGATCCTGACTTGCTGCCATTCAACCGACAAAGTCGCGGCGAGCTCTTCGAGAACAGGATCAGCCTTGCTCCCCAATTTTGCTTTTTCGGCAGCCGTCAAAGGCACTTTCTTGTAATTAGCCGTAACGAAATACCTGACGATCTTTTCGTTTTTCAGCACCAGGTTCTTCACGTCTGATTCGGCCCTGTTTTTGTGCAATCCATTGGCAGATGAAGTTAACGGGGTAAGGTTTTTGATCATGTTGCCCTTTCCACCAAGATTGGCATTCAACAGGTGGCCTCTGATGTACCTGCGCGGGAAGGCGGCATCGATTTTACTCCATACCTGTGGAGGCGTGGTCGATTGGGTACCCGGCGCATTCTTATAGGTGAGCTGACTTATTTTCATGGATGTACCTCCTATTTCTTCTCCCGCAGAACTCAACTGTATTGCGCCAAATTCGGGTTGGACAAGGTCAACATCTTTCGTGGCCAAGCCATCCAAAACTCCTGCTGCAATTAAGATTTCAGCAATCTTATCCATTGCCTTATAAAGCTTCTCCCGTTCTTCGTTGATAGGAGCAACATTGGCATCCCGGTTGGTATTTAACTGTTCCAACTTGGAAAGAATGCCCATGATTTCTGTCTTTTTGCTTTCAGCAGATGCCTTGTGAGGCGATTTTTTATCTATCTGTTCCACCAATTTTCCAAGTTCCGTCGGATCGCTTTTCACAATGATTCTTACTCCCGGAGGTTTTCCTTCAAGCAAAATCTGGTGCTCTTCGCCGACAGTTGATTTGAAAGAGACCTTTTTGCCCCACCAATCAACGATCTTACCTGCCGCTTCTTTGGCCTTACCAAACAGCATCTTTGCCTTGTCGGCAATCCATTTGGCCACTTTGGCCAGCACCGCATCTACCTTACCCCTAATTTTCTGAATGACTGCCTTGATTTTGTCCGTGATGGCATTCAGGTGAAGCAGTTGGGCCAGGAAGCTGATCACCATTGTGAGTCCGCGTGCCAGCCCATTTTCGAGGGCATCGGCTGCCGCACCGATGTTGCCTGCCGCGATCTCTCCAACCGAATTAAGGAAACTGCCCACCATCTGTATGATCTGCTTCGCCTTCTGAATGAAGAAGACGATGGTATCGTAGATGGCGATAATCGCCTTAACAATCCCGGCCCCGGGAACGAAAATGCTGACAACCCATTGAATTGCCTGCTCAATGATCTTGATTTTGAGGAAATCTTTAACCGCCTCGATAAATGCCTGCTGCATCTCGCCGGCCATCTCTTTGAGCTGTTCCCAGGCTGCCATAGGCCCCTCTGTGATCAGCGTTTTGACCAGGGTGAAGGTTTTCTCAATCGTACCAACAACCGTTTCACCCATGACGACGACCATGTGCCGGCGAATATTCTGATAGGTGATGCCGATCATCTGCAGCGCCAATCCTACGATGCCCTTCAAATCCCATACCTGTGGTAAAACCAACCCCTCCAGTGATCCGGTAAGCCATTCGAAGAGCGAATTTTTCAGGTGTTTCAGGAAGTTCAATCCAAAATTCTTAAATCCGGTGATGGCCGCCTTGATCACATTTTTGGCGAACTGAATTGGTTGTGTAAAAATGCTCTTCAGAACGGATGCTCCCTTGCTCAGGACGCCCTCGATCACACCAATGGAGTAGCCGGCCTGCTTCAAGGCCCAGGTGAAGAACTTCTTCGCGGCTTGCAAAAGCAGATTTCCAATCTTCGACAAGGCGCCCGACATGGCCTCTTTCATCTTTTCGATTTTGTCGTCGATGGCCTTGATAGCGGCCTCCTGCTTCTCTGCCAGCTTTTGTTGAAGTTCCTGTTCTTTCTTGCCAATAAAACTATCCAGACCGTTCAATTTGCTGTTCATCTCTTCGGCCGCTTTTGTGCCGATATCCCTCAAACCGGGTGCGAGTTTGCTCACATAAACAGCGATCTCCTTCTTCGCTCCTAACAAAATCGACTTACACTCCGTAATGACATTTTTATTGGCGGTGGTAATGGCGGAGATCAGTTTGTTGATGGCAGTAACAAAGATGGCTCGATTGCGATCGAAGATGGCTTTCACTTCGGGCAGGTCTTTCATGCCCAGCAACCAATCCTTGGCTTTCTTAAATTTGCCCTTGATCCCTTTGTAACGTTCAGATTTATAGGCATCCATTTCACTTTTCACCTGATCTTCGAACTGCGAAGTCGCCCTGCTGCTTCCCTCATCGAAACTCTTCATTGATTTGGTTTCGAGATCGGATAATTTCTTCACCACACTCTTTTGGGCAACGGTGTAGATCGAATTGATCTGCGCTGCTACCTCTTCGCGCTTCTTTTCGAAAGCGCTTTTGGTATTTTTCTGCTTTTGGAAGGTACCGGCCAAATCGTTTTTCCTCCTGGTTTTTAGGGCGGACCGCTCTCTCTTCTCTTCGGCTTTCAACTCACCCCCGACCTTCCCGGCTTCCGATTTTGCAAAACTTTGGATGGTGGCAGGTTCGCTTTTCGCCATTTTCTCCATCCCCTTCTTCTCTTTGCCGGCCGCTGCAAGATCACCGCTATCGACCATATCGAGCTGCTCCTGCGTGATCCCCTCCTCTTTTAGTTTGGCATCGGCCTCCCTGGTAAAGTTGCTCACATCGGTATGCTGGGGTTGAAGCGGTGCAACGGCGCCCTCTCCCAGATTCATTTCCGGCGTAACCGGCTCGGGCTCCTCGGCAGGTAAAGCGGTGGCTACCTGGGTCGATGGTGCAGGCTGCGGCGCTTTCTCCATTTCTGAAAAGGTGGAGACAACCTCATCCTTATCGCCCTGTACCGTTGTGAGTACGGCGCCGCTCATTGCGCCAGCCTTATTATCTTTCTTGAAATTATCGACCTCTTCGATCGTTTGTGGAATATTTTCAGCCAATGCGTTCTGCAGTTCCTGTTTCCCCTTTGATTCTGCCGGAACTGGCGCTTTTTTGCCATCCAGCGCTCCTACCTGACCGGCATTACTTTTGGACTGCTCCTCTGACAATGGAACGACAACAGCCCTTTCGGTCTGTCCAAGTTTTGTTGCCGCATTATCATGACGCTGTTCATGTTCACTAAGTGTCTTCAGCTTGTTTCTACCCCGTATCCGCACCGGCTCTCCTCTCATGGCGAGGTACTTTGCGACCTCGCTCTTACCCAATATGCCTGACTCAGCAAACCTTCTGGTGGAGGGAGATGGCAACTGCACCATACTACCGGCACCGGGCCGCAATTTGCCCACATCCGCATGGGCAGCAGCAACCGGGGCCACGGCAGTACGATTCACAGTCTTATGTTTAACAACTTCCATCTTTCAATCTATATCGGATTTCAGAAAGCGATGGGCCAATGCGGCCAGGATATTAATATTTAAAAACTTCTTCCTTCTTTCATAAATTCTCGTCGGATGGCCTCCTCCATGTCGGCCGACAGGATTTTGTTGTCGCCGCGGCTGATCGCTTTCAGCGACACAGTACGGACAACATTCATAATGGTACCACCTGAGATTTCATGTTGTTCTGCGACCTTGTCCAGATCAACTTTCTTCTCAAGTGTTGCCTTGTCTGAAAAAGCATTCTTCCAGATTCGGCCTCTTTCGGCTGGTTTGGGCATGGGAAACTGGATGACCGACTGAAACCTTCTCAGGAACGCAGCATCAATATTGTTTTTGAGGTTCGAAGCCAGGATCACCACCCCGTTGAAATCTTCAATCCGTTGAAGCAGATAACTGATCTCCTGATTGGCATACCGATCGTGAGAATCCTCTACTTTTGATCTTTTACCAAAAAGGGCATCCGCTTCATCGAAGAAGAGTATCCAGTTCTTATTCTCAGCCATATCGAAAATACGGGAAAGGTTTTTCTCCGTCTCGCCAATGTATTTGGATATGATCATGCTCAAATCAATCTTGTAAACATCAACACCACAATGCTTTCCCAGCAGACAGGCCGAGAAAGTCTTGCCTGTTCCGGGCAATCCGTAAAAAAGCGTAGTGTAACCCGGCTTCAGGTTCCGGCTCATCCCCCACTCTTTTAAAAGGGTGTTCCCGTGCATGATCCAGTGTTTGATCTCTTCCAACTGCTCCAGTGTGGCGGATGGAAGTATGAGATGGTCCCAGTTCAGTTCAGTTTCGATGAGCCGTGCAGGAAAATCGGTGTTGAAATTGGGTTTTCTTTCAATGCCTGTCACAAACCAGTTAAGGTACTCCCCCGAGATTTGCAGGGCGCCGCTAAGCATTGGCTCACCTGATTGAGGCGGCGCCAGGTACAGAACATTCTGTTTCGCAAAAATATGGTCACCTTCGAAGATCCGGGTCATCTCGAATCTTCGTTCCAGGTTATCGCCTGCGAGGATGAAGGCTGCCGTTTCCCCGGTAGGGATGAAACCGGAATGATTGATCCCTTTGAGTCCGCCAAATTCAGTAAATCCCCTCATGGTGGTTCTATTCTGAACCCACAGAACATCCAGCAATTGCGGCTTTATATGTGGAATCATGGCCAGGATAAGGATCAGTCGTTCGGAGAGATTCAACTGGTTCTCCCTGATAAAATTTGCGTAAAAAGATTCGCTCCGCGAAAGATCGTTGGGGAAAATAGATAAAACATCCTCCTTTGAACCAGGCTTATCAAAATAGAAGTTAAGCCTTCCGTTCAACACATTGGCAAACCAGTCCATCTCAAGGTTCAGGTCACGGGCATTATCGGTCAGTTCTTTTGACATTCGGTATAGATGGGTTTATTCATCCACGGTAGTTTGATGATCGAGTAACTCCACGGTAGTCGCATTGGTTCGCAAATGGACGTAAGCATTTATTTCATTTGTTTATATTTTGTTTCTTAACGGCCAAATGGAATAGCCCCATAATCATTTTCGGTTGGTGTGAATAAATTGCACATGGCTATTTCATCCCTGAGGAAGAGCAAAGCCTGATCGATCATATTTTCTAAGGCTCTTTGAAAATTTCAAACTATGTGAAAATCTGATCAATTTGAATTCAGATGCCCTGAGTATGGCAATACCCACTTCAACGATGATCCTTCCCTCCTCAACATCCAGCGATGTCATCGTGGTTCCTAATCCGCAATTCACATAAAAAGCTTGTTGCGGAGAAATGCCCGCGAGCGCTCCCTCCCTCCATTTCGTGGTCAGGTAGTATTCTATCATCGTACAAATTTTCATCCAGGTATTGGTATCGTTGGGTTCAAAAATAACCCAACTGGTTGAGGTCCTGAGTGACTCTTTCACCATGATCATGAATCGCCGAACGGACACATACTGTTCTTCATTGTCATTCGACTCAAGAGTTCGCGCCCCCCGCACAAGGACGCCTTTGCCAGAGAAAGACCGAACGTTATTGATGGATTTACCAAAATCCGAAGCAACATCATGCATTTGGTAAGATTGCTTATCAATAGCTACCAATGGTTCCATGATACCATATAGACTAAGATTTGCCGGCGACTTCCAAACTCCCCTGTTCTTATCAGAAGTGACATAGGCACCTGCTACTGCACCACTGGAAGGCAGGTTAACAAATCTGTTTCTCAATTCACGCTTAACCAATCTGGTGACTGACCAACCTAACTTTTTAAGCTGGTCCAGTTTGTACTCTTTCCCATTGCAAATAACTTTCACATTGGATCCTTCGGTATTGACGTAGCTATTCATAGTCGTCCTGACGAAAGGATAATAGGCGCTACCGCAATTCAGATATTGGTCACCGAATAATCCGATGCAATGGGACAAATCAGGATTATGCACGTCCCCTTCATACAGATCGAAAATGGCAAACCTATTGTCAAGTGTGTGACACTGGAGCAAGGCAGCACGAACGAGTTGTGAATATTCAGAAGCTGATAGTTTAACCGCTTCAGGAATGAGTATTAAAGAAATATCCGTCACTTCAGAGAGACTGAAAAGTCCATCGAGTAATCCGGCATGTGGTGACCCTTTATGTTTTTTTAGTAATACCTGTTGAGGATCTTGGTATGTATCTACTGAAATGATGTAACAGGGTCCACCCCCATTCTCAAAATAGATTTTCACACTGTAATACAGTAGGTACTTCAGGCCCACCTCTTTAAAAGAGAAAATACTAAATTCGTTATCACTGTTTCTTTGAATGGTAATGGTAATTTCATTTTCATAAGGGAGACCGAAAAAGTTTTCGAACTCTCTCATTGAATTGATCAATGTTGGCACAAGGATCAAATCCATGGAAACTTTACTGGCAGCCTTAGCGGTATACCCAACAAATGCAGGTAAAGCTGTCTCAACCTCTACAACTGGGGGCGGTAGGACAGAAATACCCCCAAAACAAATTTTAGGGTTTCGGTAGGTTATCATAGCAGTAGAATTAATATATCCGGCTATGAAACTAAGGGATGCATCGCCGGCAATCATCTTCTCCCTATACTGCTATTTATCTCGGAATGAGTCAAAAGGTAACCCCCAAAAACCAAAAAAAATTCACCGTAGGCAAAAATTTAACATTAGAAAGCAATGAGAGTGCCTAAAGTGTCTAAAGTATTTAAAGTGCCTAAAGTACTTACGCCACATTGAGCATTTATTCGGAGTTCAAAACTTTAGGCACTCTAGGCACTTTAAATACTTTAGACACTTCTTTACAGAAAATCTTCCCTTGCCGGATTAAAAGTATCGATCAACACGCCTGCTTCCAGGCAGACCACGCCATGCAACATTCCCTGTGGTATGTAAGTAGCATCTCCCTCTCTGATTGTTTTGGTCTCCTCACCGATGGTAAAATCGAAGCTTCCGGCAGCACAGTATGTGGTTTGAGAGTGCGGGTGGGTATGCATGGCACCGATGGCGCCTTGGTTCACCATCATGATATCTTCGTTGTACCCAAGAATCTGGCGGGAGACACCTCCGCCCAAATCGACAATGGGGGTTTCACTTTGCAGGATGTATAAATTGCTTTCCATAGGAATTTTAGTTAATGTGAAGCAAAGATTTCATTTGGAGTAATTTGATTTTTACATAAGGCTGATACCTGTCTGCTCAATTTCATAGGCGAAAGGATTTTGTATGTTAAAATCCCCTTCCCAAATAGGATGTGGTTCAATTCTTAAATCTATCGATCTTCTCAGACGCATCAATTGCATCTGAACCGAAAAGAAATCATCCATATGCCCTACCACAACAGCTATATCAATATCACTATCCGTTTGCTCTTTCCCTTTTGCATAGGAGCCAAATAAATAGGCCTTCTTCAGTTCCAAATTCTTCGGAATACTCCGGATATATCGTTTTGCGGTATTTATAATTGCTTGATCAACCATTGTCTTAAGATTTCAATTTTATTGATCCATTCGTTTGTAAAATCGACGGTGCAAAGTTTATGAAAACTTTGTTTGTAATCGTCATACCTTGCATTTAAATTGAAGGTCGTAATCTTATCCAGCCATTCATCATAACCCAAAGGAAGCGAAATATCAATCTTTTCAAATAATCTCAATAAATCATGCGATAGCAGCGGATGCTTTTGTAACTTTTTAACGTACAAAGCCTTTATTAATTTTTCTATGACAAGATGCCCCATAAACAGAGCCCATGGATACTCTTTGGTTTTCATCAGGTTCTGCAAAGTCGAATAATTCAGGTCTGATGAGGTTCGCCAATAAAGGACAATTGAATCGGTATCGTTAATTTCACCTTCCATAATCACTCAAATTTAAGAAATTTATTACGATTTTGACTCAGACTGGCTTTTATCATCGTATCAGTATCATTTACCTATGAACCATTTTTTGCACCATTACCTTAAATGGGTAAAAAACAGAATTGGGTATCGCAAATTGCGATACCCAATCAATTCCAACTCCCAGAAGGAAGAAGAATATCACTCATATAAGATAACGAATATCTAGGACTTAGCAAAATAGCTGAACGTATTTTGATCAACTATTCTGTCATTTTGCTATTTTTTTAGCATACTTCGTCCTGATGATAATGGATAGGGCAACGAAGGCAAAGATCAGGATAACCGGCAATACGGACATGTTCTGCAAGGTAATCTGCGGTCCGGAAGTCTCAATCGACTTACCCATGATGGGCAGTACCATCAATGTAGCGACAAATCCTGCCCCTCCGAGTATGGACATTCCAAGTGCGCCACTTTGCGGAATGTATTCGGAAGCCACTCCGATCATGGTTGGCCAGAAATAACAAACACCAACAGCAAAAACTGCTGCGGATAACAATGTCATGGCTGCCCCGTTGGCCACGCTCAGCAGCAGAAGTCCTATCGTAGCTATCACGGGCCGAGCTGAGCAATACTCCGGTCGGATTCAAACGATGGACCAACCCACAGGCAAAAAACCTTCCTACGGCCATGATGCCAGTCACTACCACCAGGATAATCATCGGGCTTATCCCGTTGGTTTGCAACAAGGCATTGATCCACTGGGTGGTTCCCAGTTCGGTGGAAGCAGTCAGCAACATACAGAACAAAACCAGGGGAAAGAGCAGGAAAATCTTGTTAACCAATCTCCCTTCGATGATGACAGGACTACGATCACCGCTACCGCGATATAGGGGTAGATGCTCTGGAAATTGATCTTCAACGAAGGCACAGAGGCAAAAAAGATCATCAAAACGACCGTTGCAATGATGGTAAAGGGAGCGCCCACGTTTCGCAGCATCTCCTTGTAGGTCACCCCACTTGAAACCCATTCCGTTTCAGGAATCTGCTGTCCCCAGAAGATATATCCGTATATGGCCAGCGGAATAAACAAAAGGCCAACCAGGATCTCCCAGCGAAGTCCGATCAGGTCCATCAGGAACCAGGCTAACACACCTCCAATCACAATTCCCCCGGGGAACCACACATGAAAACGATTCAGCATCTTTGTCTTCTTTTCCGGAAACAAGGCAGATACCAGAGGATTACAGGCTGCCTCCACGCTTACGTTACCCAATCCGATGAATACATTGGCAATAAAGAGAGAGATCATGTTATTGGCGAAAAGCAGCAAAATGATTCCAACCAGGTGCAGCCCAAAGGCCATCCTCAGGATATTCTTGGTCTTGACGATATCGATGATGAAACCACCCAAAAACATGGCAACGGCAAATCCCCAGAAAGCCGGACCAAAGGCATATCCGATCTGCTCCTTGGTTAATCCATAATCGGTTGAAAATACACCTTCGATTTTTGCCCGAATGGCAAAAGTCATCGCTGTTACCAATAAAGCCAGGCA
>Ga0172379_10003125_pt1 | contig 27141 bp, 20 predicted proteins | sample GrowelOW334metaG_FD_119756 | JGI IMG/M metagenome (GOLD analysis project Ga0172379, IMG submission 119756) | Groundwater microbial communities from an aquifer near a municipal landfill in Southern Ontario, Canada - Groundwater well OW334 metaG | ecosystem: Environmental > Aquatic > Deep...
AACAATGAACGCGCCGACGGCGACAAAAATGAGATAGCAAATAAAGAAATAGATCATGTGCGTGTAGTTCGGGTGCAGGATTTCTTTTTGTGCGCCGTGGCTGAAATAGCCGACGATTGATGTGCCGGCCATGATAATGGCGATGCCGATAAGTTCCTTGGGAACGATTTTTTCTTTCAGAACCAGGAATGAAAACAGAGTGAGGGGTATAAGTCCGAAACCGGCGAAAGCGCCGAAGGTTGAGGCGTTGCCGAGCGTTAGAATCTTGAACGCGATGAATGCGACGACAATTGTCATCAGGGTGCCGATCGTCCAGATGACTCCCCAGCCCCATTTCGCGGCTCGAGAATTTGTTTTCGGCGACCTGTCGATCGCCCACTTCTGTATCCCGAGCCCGAGGTTTTCGAGCGTAGGATTAAGAAGACAAAGAGAGATGAAAAGAATGTATGTTTCGGTCATGACCCCTCCCGGGAGCGACTCGCCGCAATTCACCGCATTCTACTGTTTATGCTCGCGCCGCGTCAAACTTTTTTTTGGCAGAATGCGCAAACAAAGAAAAAGGGGGCTTTTAGGCCCCCTTTTGATTCTTTGTTAGCGCGGGACATGCCCGCTGGCTGATTCTTATTTTTCAGGGATTTTCAGCACAAGGAACTTGTTGTAGCCGCGCCGTTCGACGACGATCAGAACTTCCGCGCCGGCCTTCGCTTTGTTGATTATGCTGTTGAAGTCGCCGACAGACGCGACCGGTTTGCGGTCGGCCTTGATGATGATGTCGCCCTGCTGGAGATCGGCATCCTCGGCTGCCGTGCCGGGCTCAACGCCCATTACAACAGCTCCCGAAGAAGCCTTCGCTTCGAGTTGCTTGGCGATATCCGGCGTGAGCGTCTTGAGAGTCGCTCCAAGGTTTCGCTTGCTTTCGGACGGCTGCTCGGCGCTTGCGCCGACCTGATCCGGGCGTTCGGCGAGCTTCAGCGAGATCGATTTTTCCCTGCCGTCGCGCAAAACAGTGAGATTGACCTTCGCGCCGGCGTTGAATTTCGCCACCTCGCGCTGCAACTGCTTGCCGTCCTTGAGTTTGATATCGTTAAGCTTTGTGATGATGTCCTCGACCTTGATACCCGCTTTTTCCGCGGGAGTGTCTTCGAGAACGTTTGTGACGAGAACTCCGTCCTGACTCTTCAGATCGTATTGCCGCGCGAGTTTCTCGTTAATATCCTCGAACATAATGCCGAGGTAGCCGCGGGAAACGTGTCCGGTGTCGATGAGCTTTTCGAAAACATCGCGCGCCATGTTGATGGGAATGGCGAATCCAATGCCCATGTAGCCGCCGCTCTGCGAGAAAATGGCGGAGTTGACTCCGATGACCTCGCCGCGAATGTTAACGAGCGGGCCGCCGCTGTTGCCGGGATTGATCGCGGCGTCGGTCTGCACGAAATTATCATACGGCCCTTGGCCGATTGTTCGGCCGAGCGCGCTGACTATTCCGGCGGTGACCGTGCTCTCGAACCCGAACGGGTTGCCGACAGCTATCGCCCACTCGCCGACGCGCAGCTTGTCGCTGTCGCCGAGAGAGACTTCCTGCAGTTTCTTTTTCGCATCTATTTTTATTACCGCTATGTCCGTCGTCGGGTCCACGCCGATCACCTTGGCTTCGTATTCCTTTTCGTCGCCGTTGAATTTTACGGTGATGTTGTCCGCTTTATCGATGACGTGGTTGTTCGTGACGATATAGCCGTCCGACCTGATGACGAAGCCGGAGCCGAGACTTTGCTGCTTGAAATTCTGCTGCCGGCCGCCGCCGGGGCCGCCGAAGTGGTCGAAAAAGTCATTTCCAAAGAATTCCTTGAGGTCCTGACCGTTGAAATTAAACTGAAAATTGCCGCCGCCTTTAACGGTGCGCGACGTGCTGATGTTGACAACGCTCGGCTTGACCGTTTCGGAAACCTGAATGAAAGCGGATTGCAGATTTTCGGCGGTGACAAGGTGGGGAGCGGAGGCGGTCTTGCTGTCCGCGGCAGTCAGGCGCGGCAGCAGATTGAAGTGCGCCGCCATGACGATCCCCGCGATCATCCCGATGATCAGCGTTGCGATAAGCGCCAGCCTTGTTTTTAACTTCATGTTTGATCATCTCCTTTGATGTTTTTGGCGACCGGGGCGACGAGCTGTCGAACGGCGCTTTTGAGAGGATCGAGATTGGCGCTTTTCTCGATCCACGCCGTCGCATGGTGCGCCCGGAAGTCCATTTTGAATAAAGGGTAAGCGGTGTTGACGATCACCGGCGTTCCGCCGTTGAGCCGGGATATTTCTCCTATCACTTCCAATCCGTCTTTCTCCGGCATCCCTATGTCGAGTATCACAAGGTCCGGCTGCGATTCCCTCGTCGCCGTTATTGCGTCGTTCCCGTCAGTCGCCGTGACTACCTCGTAGCCGTCTCCCTCGAACTCGTCCCGGTACAACTCTCGAATCTCCGGGCTATCGTCTGCTATCAATAATACCGCCATATTTCCCTTTCTCCTATCTAAAGACACCTTCCGCGATGAAATGTTCCCGAAAACTTAATTCTTGCGATTCCCGCGAGCATCCTTTTTTCCGAATTTTTCAGATCTCTAAATATTCACATTTTAATATAATCCGGTTACGAACGCCCGGCCGGACCATATACAGAATAATAGAATCTCACGACTTTTGGTTAAAATCCTAAAATATCTTCGAATTTTGAGCTTGATAGTTATTCTTTTTCTCCGAAGACTTGCGCCGTGTAAACCTGAAAGCGGCAGCCCTGCTTCCACGCGTCGGGCGACAGGCCGGCTTTCATTGCGAGGTTCGACAGCATAGTGTCCCGGTCCCAGCCCTGTTCCGGCGCCACCTGCGGCAGAAACGTTGCCCGGTTATAGCCTTTTTCGAGGATAACGCCATGCTTGCCCACCTCGATATCATCGTACGAGTCTACATATTTCGGCTCCGACAGCACGGAGATTTCGATGTCGATTTTGGGAAGTTCGTCGGGCCGCACGCGTGGAAACCGCGGGTCCTGAGTGGCTGAAACCACCGCCTGCCGCGCGACGATATCCTTCAGGGGCGTGTCCGCTTCGAACCATCCCATGCAGCCGCGCAGCATCCCGTTCTCGTTCAGAGTGACGAAAACGCCGTGCTTTTTATCAAGCTGCCGGTTGCTCGTGTCCGGCTTAAAAGGGCTTCCTGTCAGTATGTACGCTTCGAGCGCTTTTCTCGCTATTTTGAGCAGTTCTTTTTGCGAGGCTTCGTCGAGATCGCCGGGGAACTGAGGTTTCATTTTTTTCTCCTTGTCGGGAGCCGGGGCATTCGCCGCCGACTTTACGGTTTTAGATTCAACTTTTTGATTTTTGCCTTTTTTATCGGTGAGAACAGCCGCCATATATCCGACAACGCCGTTGCCTGTCGGGCCAAAAGTGTCCTGCGAGGTTGCGTGCTTGAGGATGCGCGCTTCGTCCGCGCCGAGCGCTTTTGCCGCGCGGATCACCGCCTGCACGGCGCCGTAGCCGCACAACCGGCGTCCGGACGGGTCGTCCTGCATAAGGCGCGCTATCCCGGCTGCGTCCAGCAGCCGTACGTGGCTGATCATCTCGGCGTCGAGCTTGTTCGCCTCATCCTGCTGCCAGAAGTGCGACATGTCCGTGCTCGCGACGAGAAGAACATTTTTGCCTTTAAGAACTTTCGCGAGCGCGTCCGCGAGGATGTTGATGTTCTCCGCGGTCTGGCTGCCGAAAAGAACGGGGACTAACTTGAAGCCGGGCAGAACGCGCTGAAGGAATGGAAGCTGGTTGTCGAGCGAGTGTTCGCCCGTGAACAGTTCCGGATTGTGTTTAATATTCGGGTTGGCGGCGATGAGCGCCCCGGTCATATCGCTGTCGATAGGGATGTCGCCGAGCGGCGTTCGAAAGGAGCCTTCCTTGAAGACGGCGATTCCGGAGTCATACTTGCCGTGCGAAAACCCGATGACGACAACGGCGTCAAAGCGCAGGCCCTGGAGTTGCTTATAGGCGTACGCGGCGACGGGCGCGGAGTATTGATAGCCGGCGTGCGGAGCAATGACGGCGTCGATTCTTCCGGCGATGTTTTCTTTTTGGGCTTTGGCGAGATAACCGTCGATCATATCGCGGAGCTCAGCGGGATTGTTCGGGTACCAGCGGCCTGCGCTCGTGCAGGTGAAAACAGGCTTCTCGGCCGCCGGCGCGGCGGCGTTCTTGCCCTTATTGGCGGCGGCGGCCGGGTTCGCGGGAGACTTTGGTTTCGCGCAAGCGCCTGCGGCGAACGCCGTAAAGGTGAGCGCGAGCGCCAGCGCTATCGCTTTTATCTTCAACCTATTCACCCCTGACATTCGCTCTTTTCCGCTTTTTTTTTCAGGCCGTTCAACAGCGATTCGTTGTTCTTTTTCATTATCCCGTCGATGATTCTGCCTATCAGAGGGTTCATCAGGGGGTGTTCGATTTCGTAGTCGACTTCCATTATCATTTCGGAGCCTTTGCCGTGCGGCTTGAAATGCCATGTTCCCTTCAGGTATTTGAAATTTCCGCGGCCGTCGGGCGCGCAGGTGAAGTTACAGCATTTTTTCGCGTCGTCCCAGCGGTCCTCCTGCACCCACGTCATGTAGTGCGTCTGCGTTATCAGCTTCGCTCCGGCCGTCCACTCCGCTTTCACGAACTTCCCGTCGTCAGATTTTTCGAGCGCCTGAATCTTTTTCAGATTGGGGAACACTTCGGGAAAAGACATCACATCGTGTCCCATTTCGTAAAGCTTTTCGAGCGGCGCCGAAGAAACGATTCGCGTTTTGATTTTACCCATCGGCAGCTCCTATTCAGGTTTTTATGTTGTCCGGTATATTATACCAAAGAAGGATGAAAATGGTTAGTCAAATATGTCGAAGGGTATATTTTAGGCGAAAATTAGCAGGGAAGGCTTGAACCCCGCCTTGTCCTCTTGCAAATATATCAGCGATTGCGCAAATGACTCGTTGAGGCCGCTCAGATGCCGCTGAGGCGCAAGTCGATCAATGCGCTGACTCCCACGCCTTCGACTCGGTTGAACTTCAACGGGTTTATCGAGTCGCTCGGCACGAAAACCTCGACGTCGAGGTTCTTCATGGTGAATTTTGTCTCGATCTGAACTACCGCCTTCACTTTATCCACGAGTTCTTTCGGGCCGGTGACCTGCACGGCGCCCGCGCGCGCTCCTGAACCCAGCGCTATCACGGGAACGACCTTCGTTTCCGCTTGCTCCGGCACGCCCTTGTTGAGCGTCACAGTGTTAATGAAATCATTGATTTGTTTCGAGAGCCCGTCTGTCAGCAATACGATCGCTGCGCCTTTCAGAACCTGGCCAAGTTTCCCGTTCAGAGCATCGCTGAGTTTTGCCGCTTTCGGCGTCGATCCGGCAAATATGGCGACTATCAGTATGACTGAAGCAATTATCCCCGCTTTTTTGAATTTTTTCATTTTCCCGCCTCCACAGTTTATACGTCATTTATATTTTCCACTTATATATGCCTTTTATTTCCCTATCCTTACAATCGAACGGTAATTTGTCTGCCGACACGGCATGCCGGGTATTTCCTTTGAAGCTACCTATCGCATTTCAATTATTGATATAACCACGGCAGACTGTATAATTGTTCACTTATCAAGGGCCGGTTATTATCAAAGTTAATCAATGGCAGGCAAAATGATACAAATAGGAGAAAGCAAACCGGAGGCCGGCTCGAAGTCGAGGGGAGGAATGCTGGCGGACACCCGCGACATGCTCCGCGCATATCCTGAAGGATTGACGGCGAAAAGGATAGCCCGAAAGCTTTTGCATCTGGCGAATGCGCCCGGTCCGATTGCAAACGTTCTCGTTTCGGAAATACTCGGCGATCGCCCTGAATTCGAATTCAGAGAGAACAAATGGCATCTTTCGCCTCGCGACGCCGTGTCGCTGGACGCCGCCGAGTTCGTTGTAGTCGATGTGGAGACCACCGGCGGGCGGCCGACGAACAACAGGGTCATCGAATTAGCCGCGTTTCGCGTTTCGGCAGGTAGAATTTCGGAAAGCATGACGACGCTTATTAATCCGCGCCAGCTGATCCCGTTCGACATTACCTGCCTGACCGGAATTCGAAACGAGCATGTGGCCGACGCGCCGTTCGCCGAAGAAGTCATGCCCGGTTTCATGAATTTTCTCGGCGACGCCGTTTTCGTGGCGCATTGCGCGCGGTTCGACTTCGGATTTCTGAACGCTGAAGCGGCGAGATGCGGGCTGCCGCCGATCTGCAATGAGGTTGTGTGCACGGTGAAGCTCGCGAGGCGCTCGTTTCCCGGCGAGAATTCATACGGTTTGGACCGGATGATAGAACGGTTTTCAATCGAGATCGACCCGAAGGAGCGCCACCGCGGCCACGGAGACGCATGGGCCGCCTCCAAGCTGCTTCTTCTCTGCCTCGACCGTCTGCGCGAAGCCGGTTCGGGAACTCTCGACGAGTTGCTCACAGTAGTTGCGATGCCGCCCAAACGCGCGGCGAAAATTCTCGGTTTCTAACATATTAAATAGGGACAGTCACCGGTTTCTTATTTCATACTTATCGGGAATAAACAAAAACCGGTGACTGTCCCTATTTAAATCACAAAAAAAAGCGGCGGGGTGGAAACCCCGCCGCTTTTGTTTTTAAGCTTTGCCTGCGAAACCGCTTATTTCACTGTGTATCCGTAGCTGTTCTTGTACAGCGTCAGGAAGTGTGAGCAGTTGAGCGGGATGGGCATGAATGAATCGAGAGACGCATTCGCCGCGGTGAGAACGATGACGCGGACATAACCCGACGGATTGTCGCCGAGCGCCGCAAGTTTGATGCTTCCGGAGAATTTGCCGCCGTCGGCTTTTCCCGCCGGTTCCGCGTCAAACAGAAGGCCTTCGGCGAAATTGCCGCCCATGAGCTTCTGAATGTTCAGAACGAGCATGCCTGTTACCATGACGTTGTCGATTTTCTCTTTGCCGATCTTTTTAACAACTTCGGCGCCTGCTTCGAGAATCATCGGCATGAACTTTTCCTGAACCGCTTTTTCCTTCGCGAGCGGGAGGTTGACCCAGAGTTTTCCGACCATGAGGCCTTCGCCCTGTTCCTGGTCCGGGTTGGTGATCTTGATTCCGTAGAGCTGGATGTAAGCCGGATCGATTGTGCCGCCGTCGATCTTGCCCTGTACGTTGTAGGAAACAAAAAGGCTCGTGCCGTCTGTGCCGGCGGAAACGCCGATGATGTCGGCATTGTCCGCGACGATGTCCGCGGAGTTGTCCATATCCGAGATCGCGTTAACTTGATAGGTTGTGGAGGAAATCGTGTTCGATGTTACGTTTCCGTTTGAATCTTCAATGCGGATGATGAAATCGATTTTCGTGCCTGCCGCCTGCGCGGGAATCTGGCCGGAGAAAACTCCGTCCGCTCCGCCGCTCATCGAGGCTTCGTTGCCCTTTGTGTAATCGCCGTTGACGAAATAAATGATCTTTACGGCTGTGATCTTCGATTCGCCGTCTTCGTCCGTGAAGGTGATTTTTGCCTTCACATCGCAGGTGCCATTCGCAGCGGGAGCTGTGAAATCAACCTTATCGATCGTGGCGAAAGTCGTCTTCATGATGTTTCCGAAGGCGTCCTCTTCTTCAGCCTCGTCTCCCCATGAATCCTGCGCCATCGCGGGGTTCGTGAAAACCGGGGCCGTGGCGAAAGACATTCCAAACAACAGCGCGAACATTACTACCAAAAACAGTTTGCTTTTCATTCAGTGTCTCCTTTCGTTTTCTCCTTCGAATTTAACTGCGATTATTTTATTTTCAAGGCAAATAGCCTGAAGATAAAAATTGTAGGTCCCGCCTCACCTCGTTTCTTTAAGGTCTCCGCTTTCCCCCGGGAATCTGTTTCCCGACCGGGACTCCAAACAGTTATAGAATCAGCATCTTATCATTATCACTTTCCATTGTCAATGGAATATTTTACGGAAAACTTTCAGCGAGGCTAAAAAAATGCCGCAGCAGACGGTTAAAAAGATTACCCTTGACAAAAAATTCAAAAATGTCTTGAATAAGGATTGTGAATGACATTAAAAGGATATTAATTACTGTATTGGCGCTCATCCTTTCGGCGTCTGTAGCCGCCGGGCCCGCGCGCGCCGCCACGAAAACGCTCATTTTCAGCACCGCGCCCTGGGCGCCCGCGGACAGCCTGAAAAAGATGTATCGCCCGCTTCTCGATTACGTCGAGGAAAAAACCGGCGTTCATTTCGACATCGTAATTTTCCCGACGTATGACGACTTTATCAAGGAAGTGCAGGGCGGCTACGTTCAGTTCGCCGCTGTCAACGGCGCGAGTTTCGTGCGCCTCTGGCGCGAAGGCGCGGATGTCCGCTATCTTACAACCTCGCTTCGCCAATACGGCGCAAAACAGCGCGATTTCTACACAGGATACATTATCGTCCGCAAGGACTCAGGCATTAACTCGTTCATGGAACTGCAGGGCAAAAAATTCGCTTTTGTGGATGATACATCCACATCCGGCTACAAGATGCCTATGCAGTACATGGATGAACTGAAGCTGGACCCCAAGGTTTTTTTCAAGAAGTTTTTTTACATGGGCGACCACGACGAGGTCATCAAAGCGGTGCGCAACCGCGCGGTGGACGGCGGCGCGACCTGGGAAGTCAGTTACGACATGAACGTCCAGAAGTACGGCAATATTTTCAAGATCATATATAAGTCGCCGCCGGTGCCGAACGACGCCTGGGTCGTCGGCAATAAAGTTTCCAAAGAACTCGGCGAACAGATCGCCGCGACGTTGCTCGAAATCAACAATATCACGGCGACTAAGAGCGGACGGTACGTTCTGGACCCGGAACTCGGCGTCACCGAGGTCGGGTTTTCGAAGCGAAGCCCGCAGTTCTATCTCGGCGGCGGGACGCCGGAAAAATGACATATTCGCGCATTGGTTTCTTCGCATTGCCATTAACGCATAACGTAAATGGATAATCGCTGGATGCGCGCGACGTCGACAGGCGGCTTTAGGCGCGCGACGGACAAACTGCAACAGGGGTGTGACCGATGAATTTAAGGGACAAGGTGTTGCGCCAGGCGGCGCGGCAACCGGCGATTTTCGCAGCTGTGACTATTCTGATTGTTTTGTTTTTCTCGATATTGAACCAGCAGACTATCAACCGGGAGAACAGAATTAAGGCGGCGAGCGCGGAGGCAAATTACAATGAGTTGAAGATGACCGCGAAGGCCTATGCCGGCATGATCGCTTCGTACGAAAGCGTTCAGCGCGGAGTCGCTGAAGACAAAAGATATCTTGTGACGGCGGTTATCTCGCCGTTGTTCAAAAATACAAAGGTTGGCTTCATCACTGTTCACGAAATTGACGGTTATGTGCTGGCGCGGGCGCACAGGCCCGATGATTTTTCTCAGGACGAATCCGGAATGCAGTTCGTAAAGAGAGCGCTGAAGGGGCTTTCGACGAACGCTATAACGCTGGTGGACGGCAGGCCCGCTCTCATATCGACGGTTCCCATAGCTTTCAACAGCAGCAATACCGGCGCCGTGACTGTCGGCTATTTTCTTGATGATGAGTTTGCGCGGCGCCTGTCCGATCTTTCAGGCGCCGAGATAATGATCGCGCGAAACGACAAGGTTCTCGCCAACTCGCTCGCGGAGCAGGAAAAAACCCCCGGGAAAAAAGCGGTCGGGAGACGGCTTATCGCGAAAAAATATCTGCCTGAAAAGATCGACACGAAGCAGGGGAAAATCCGGGTGCGCGGAATCCGTTACGACCTGACGCACCAGCCGTTGCAGGGCAGCGGCGGCTACAGTCTCATCATCGCCAGCAACAACAACACCATGCGCATGATTCTGGCGCTTCTTTTTATCGGGTGTGTTGTGGTCACGATTCTTATGTTCCTGAACGCGAAGCGCACATCGCGCCTGTTTGCCGACGATCTCGCCGCGCCGATAATGCGCGTGGCGGAACATGCGGATAAGGTGGCGCACGGCAAGCTCGACGTCGAGCCGCTCAAGATCGAAACGGACGACGAGGTCGGCCGCCTGAGCCAGTCGTTCAACGTGATGGTGGCGAATTTGCGCGAGATGGTGGAGAAGGACAAAACACAGCGCGAATATCTTGAAGCGCAGGTGGCTAAACTCACCGAGAAAATCGACGCGGCAGCGAACGGCGATTTCACCGTTCGGTTCGACGACGCGCAGGAAGACGCGTTCGGCCGCATCGGCGGCTCGCTTAATACGATGATCGCCGATCTCGACTCGATGATCGCCCGCGACAAGGAGCAGCGAAAGTATCTCGAAGAAAAAGTCGCCGAACTGCTCGAAATAATTCAGGCGGCGGCCGCCGGCGACTTCACGAAGTATTATCAGGGCAGCGCCGACGATGATATCGGACGCCTCGGCGTGGCGCTATCCAAAATGATTGTCGATTTGCAGAGCATGCTGGAGATGAACAAGTCGCGGCGCAGTTACCTCGAAGGACAGGTCGGAAACATTCTGCGCGTGATCGAGGCGGCGTCGCGCGGCGACTTCTCGATGCAGTTCGAGATAAAGCGGAACGACGAGATAGGCCGCGTCGGAGTCGCGCTGAACCAGATGACCGCCGATCTTAAGATCAAGATCGAACAGATAGAAGCTATGAAGCAGAAGGACCGGGAGCAGAAGGAAAACCTTGAGTTGCAGATTCGCGAGATTCTGCTCAAGGTGGCGCAGGCGGCGAATGGAGACCTGACGGCGCAGCTTCCGCTTGAAAAAGATGAGCAGGGCATAATAGCGGATTTGAAGAAGAACCTGAATTTCATGTTCAACCGGCTTCGGGCGCTTGTGGCGAAAGTGCGGGAAAGTTCGCAGGCGGTCGATAAGACGAGCCGGTCGATACGGGAAATAACGGACAGGCTGCAGGCCGGCGCGGCGCGGCAGTCGGAGTCGGTGAAGGGCACCGCGAAATTCATAGACGGAATGGCGTCGTCGATCGAGACGGTCGTCGAACATGCGAAGGACATGATGCGTTTGTCCGGGCAGACAAACGAGGACGCGTCCTCCGGCGGCGAAACAACGAGGCAGGCGGTCTCCGGCATGAAGCAGGTCGGCGAAGCCATGGAAGACATCAAATTGGTGATGGTGGATCTCGAAAACAGCGCCGAGGAAATCGACGGGATAGTCAAGGCGATTGATGAAATATCGGACCAGACGAATCTGCTCGCGTTGAACGCGGCGATCGAGGCGGCGCGCGCGGGCGAGTACGGGCGCGGGTTCTCCGTCGTCGCGAAGGAAATCAGTTCGCTCGCCGGGAAGAGCGTGATCTCCACGCGGGAGATCACGAACATAGTGCGCCGCATACAGGAGCGCGTCAAGAAGGCGATGGAGTCCACCGAGCGCGGCCACTACAGGGCGACGGAGGGCACCGAACTGGCAGACAAGGCGGGCACCGCTCTGGACCAGATCATGACCTCAATCGGCGGGGTTACCGTTCTTATCAAGGAAACGAGCGAAGCCATCGAAAAGCGGCGCGGCGAAATATCGCACATTCACGTGTCGATGAAGGATATCAGGAAAATTTCCGAGGAAACCTCGACTCTCGCGGTTCACGCCGCAGAAGCCGTCCAGACTCTTTCCGCGCTCTCGAACGAACTCGAGGCTTTTGTCGGCCAGATAAACATTGGTAAATGAACCCGGTTTTGCCTGTTAGCCGGCAAAACCGCGCAAATGTTATTCTCAGACTCAAATATTCATGAATATAAAAAGGGCGGGTTTGAAACCCGCCCCTGCAATTCGCATTTTATCCGCTCTGAATAATTTCAGCGCTTTTGCATTTATTTCGCGAGCAGTTCCTTGACGTTGAACTCGGCATAATCGCCGGGCTCGCGGCTTCGCGTCCAGACCCAGATTTTATCCTCCGACAATTTGAAGACGACCGTCTGAACGGTGCCGTTAACTTTGACGATGTCGTCGTGGATAATCGACATAGCCATCTTTGTGTCGATCTTCCCGTAGTTTTGTTTCAGAAGCTCGACGAGCCGATTGTAGCGGTCCGGGCTGGGCGACTGAGAGAACTGTGAGGCCTCGATGTTCTGTCCGAACAGTTCATTAGTGGTGAAGTGGTTAGTCGTGACGAGCGTGCCGTCCGGGTTGAGGTTGCGAACGCCGACTGTTTTTGAGGTGATTTCGACGAGGCGGGCGTCGTTTGTTTTATTGTCTGTGAGCATGATGTTGTAGCCGGCGATGCGCGGGATTTCGCGCAGCAGCTTTTCCGCTTCGTCGAGCGTTCCGGCGTTTTGCGCTATGTAGCGCACGATGATGAGCGCGGGCATTCCGATCTTGCCGTTTTCCTTCGCCATCGAGAAATTCAGTTCGACCGTCAGGCCGGCGTCGTTGACCGCTGTGAGCGCGCCGACTATTCCCGGATAGATTATCGAAACGAAGGAGTGGCCTTTGGACGGTTTCATGACGAATACCGTGGAATACTTATCGAGTTCTTTAAGGCCGCCGGACGCCCAGTCGAGGTTGCGCGCCTGAATGAGTTTCCCGTCCGTTGTCGCCTTGCCGGTCGCCACGAATGTCGAGCACATCAGCATCGCGAAATAATCCACGTGCGCCGACATGTTCAAAACATCCTCGTATGTCAGCCCGGAGCCTTCGGCGAGGCCTTTCATCTCCTCGATGTACTCCGGCGGGATTGTCGATTCGATGGTCTTCGCGAATTTCGCCATCGATTTTTTCGGATTCGCATAGGCTTCCTGCGCGCCCTTGAGGATCGCATATTCCTTGATCCACTTTTTATAAATGAGATCGTTCAGGTAAATCTTGTAAACGTCTCTTATCTCTTCCTTGAACAGCGTGCCCTGCTGAAGTCCCATTTCGTAAGGCGTTCCTTCGAGCTTCACAAGGTAAAGCCCGTTGACTTTTTCGACGCCCGCCGCGTTCGCGCTGATAGCCGTAAGCTGCAAGACCGCCGCGAGAATCGCCGCCGCGAAAACTATTCCCGATATCCGTCTGCTTCTCATCATTGATGTCCCCTTTGATGTGTATTCCGGGCCTCGGCCCATATTTTCAATCGCTATTATAGTTGTCCTGACTTCTTATGCGCAACAATATGCGGCAGCTTTCATGCGCGAACTAAAAAATGCATCGGATGCGGCTTATTGAATGCCGAGCAGTTCGGCCGCTTTGTGGAACACGGTTTCCGGAAACCCGAGCGCCCGCTTGATCTCGACATCTTTGTCGAAGAGATTTTTGGTGAAAGAGATTTTTGCGAGTTTTCTGGCGCCGAGCTTGCGCGGGAACAGCAGAGCCATGGGCGGCGCGGGGTAGTCGGTTGCGTGAATGTGGCGGTCCATGAACCCGGAGCGCTTAAGCATCTTGGCGATGTAGCCGAAGCGGGTGATGCCTGTGACGGCGGCGAGGTCGCCGTAGAGATTCGGATATCTGTCGAGCATTTCGAGATAGGTTCCGAAGAACTCGACCGGGTGTCCGTGTCCGGAAGTCCCGGCGTGGCCGGCGATGATTGTCACGCCTTCCTGAAGGGCGGGCACAAGGAGTTGCGGGTCGCCAAGGAGCTGGTTTGTGACCGGAACTGAGTGCTCGTATCCGGTATGCGAGAGGAGCGGCAGTTTCAACGAGACGAGTTTTTTATAGAAGGGCATGTATTTCTTTTCAGACGGATCGAAATCCTGAGAAGGGGAGAGCCATTTGATGAGTACGGCGCCGAGTGATTTGACGCGGTCGAGCTCGTCGAGAGCGTCCGCGCGGTTCGGATTCACCGACGGGCCGAAAAGGAATTCGGGGTACATGTCGCAAACCTTGCGGCAGTGGTCGTTGGGAACGTAGGCGTGAGTGCGCGCGTAGTCGAGCTTGCCTTGGTTGTCGTAAATGCCGTCGAGGGCGAGGAGCACCGCGCGGTCCGTGGTTTTCGACTCGCGGACGGTTCGCGCGACAATCTCGGCGTAGTTGCGGTCGAACAACTCGTCGTCGCCTTTCCAGCCGTATTTTTTTCCGATGAAAATTTTGAACAGCGGATTTTTCTTGAGTTTCGGACTCATGAATGCGCCGTTCGATTCCGCGATTGCGATCAGATGAACGTGGGTGTCAATTACCAGCGGCATTTCGATACCTCTTATTTTTTGGACGTGGCAGTCCGTTTTTGCATTTGTTCGTATTTAGTCGCCGAGCGCGATTTTTTCGCCGAGCGCGGCCGCGCCTGCTTTCGCCGCCGGGTGAGAGGCGATCGCTCCCTTTTCGTCGACGCTTCTGAAATATAGGCTGTCAGCCTCTTCGAATTCGATGTCCAAAATCGGATAGAAGCACTTGAACAACTGATTCAGGCCGTTAAAAAGCGATTGGCCTTTCGTTCCGCCGACGGCGACAGCGTAACCCCGCCGGACCCGGTTGTCATCCCGCAACGGCTGTTTCAGAAGGTATTTCTTCGCCCATAGGCATTGGAATCGGTCCACGAAAGCCTTCATCTGCGCCGGCATGTTCATGAAGAACATGGGCGTGGCGATGATCACCCGGTCGGCCGCGAGGAATTTCGGATATATGAGTTGCATTTCGTCGTCCTGAACGCAGACGCCGGTTTTATTGCAGCTTCCGCATTCGCGGCAGGGCGAGAACTTCAAATCGCAGGCGCGGATTTTTTCGACCGCCGCGCCGCGCGCCGCCGCGGATTCGAGCGTCCAGTCGAGCAGCGTTTCCGAGTTGCCTTTCCGCCGCGGACTGCCGGCAATGCCGAGAACCGTCAGTTTATCCATGCCACTATTTTAACGGCGGAACATGCTGTTGGGCGATAATTTAATAATATTTTTGGCGCGCGGCCTCCAGCGGGTTGTTGTTTTCATGGATATTAAGAATAATATGGGAATGGAATCGAAGGCAAAAAATGCGCCGGACGCCCGAAAGCAGAGAATTCGTTATTTCATCGGCATTCTGGCATTGATGGCGGTCTCGTTCGGTTTGCGCGTTTACCGGGCGGGCGAGCCGTTCGGCGGCTACCATTCATTCAACGAGGGCTGGTACAGCATACTCGCCGGAAATTATACAGACTTCAAATCATTGCTTTTCCCGACGTCGCTGCTCGGCAAAGTCGATTACAATGTTTCGCCGTTTCTCTCATATATTCTTTTCGCGATCTCGAAGATAACGGGACCGGGCGAACTCGCCTATCGCATGGCGCCGATAGCGTTCAGCGTCGCGACTCTGCCGCTGATATACGCTTTCGGGGCGCGGTTCATCGGCCGGTTCGCGGGGTTCGCCGCGGCTGTCCTGTATGCGTTCATGCCGGTGAGCGTTGTTGTCGGGCGAAATGTTCAGACGGACGCCGTTTACGTTTTCATTATGCTCGCCTCGCTGATGACATACCTCGGCGCGCGCGAAGGCGGCCGGGGCGCCGCGCTGAAGATGCTCGCCGCCGGTTTGCTGTTCGGCATCGCATTCATGACGAAGCAGTTCGCCGTTCTGCTCCTGCCGGCGGTGTTTATATGGGAGACAGGCCGCGCACGCGGCTTTCGCTGGTTCGGGGTCGGGCATCTCATTTTCGGCGCCGGAGCGCTGGTCGCGCCGGGCCCGTTTTTCGCCTATCACCTCATGAACAACGCCGGGCAGCTCGCCGGCGCGCAGCATGCGCTTTCCGTCAGCCAGTTCCAATTGCCGACAAAGACGATTCTTCATTTTCTCGGCACCGAATATTTCTGGGGATTTTCTCCTTTCCTGACGATCTTCGCGCTGGCGGCGATAGCATATTTCTGCGTCCGGCGGAACGAGGGCGCAACGCTCGCCATGCTGGCGGCTCTAATGTTCGCGCTCTTTTTCACTTTCTGGCACGGGCACAGCTATTACATCCTTTTCGCCGCTCCGTTCGTCTGCCTGCTTGCCGGCGGAGCGCTTCAGGCTGTTCCCGCGCGCGGCGCAATGGCGTCGGTTGTCATCGCGCTCGCGGCGCTCGCATGCGTCCAGTCGGTCGCCTTTCTTTGCAGCGTGAAATACGGGCACGGCGAATTTCTGACGCTCGCTACGATTGTAAAAAGCCGGCCCAAGCCGGTTCTCGTTCCGATGGAATCGCTTTCAGGCAGCTATCTTCCGGTTATGTCGTACTATGATCGCGGCGTTCCGATACTCTCCGAAGGCGAACTTTTCAAGATGAACGGCGAAGGGGACATTAATTTAGGGGCGGACCGGTCGGTGGTTCTTGTCGGTTTCGCGTTCGAGGACGAAGCCCGGATGCCGAGTCCGCGCTTTTACATTCTCAACAAGGTGTATGAGCTGCATTTGTTCGGAAGGGCGGTCACGGTTGAGCCTGACAGCGAACACTTTTTCATGATAAACAGAATCAGGATCGCTAAAAGGGGAAAGCTGACGGATTTCGGGGTGAGATGCGCCGGCAGCGCCCCAACGCTTGTAGTATCGGCGTTAGCGAGCGGAGCGGCGATACCGATGACGAAGCGCGGAATTGATTTTAGAAGCGAAACAAAATAAAAATTAGTGAAAATGGAATCAACGCATATATCTAAAGGATATTGTATAAAGAGAAGATGATGAAATATTTTTTGAAGGCGAAAGTCAGGGAAAACACAGTTCTGTCCGAGGGCTGGCACGCATTGCGCATCGAATGTCCGGAGATCGCGGCGAGCGCGTCGCCCGGCCAGTTCGTGCAGTTGCGCGCATGGGAAGGGGCGTCGCCTCTGCTGGCGCGGCCGATAGGCGTCGCCGGAGTCCCGGCGGCGGGCGAGATTCTTTTGTGGGTTCAGAGAGTCGGCGACGGCACGCGGCTGATAACCGGCCTGAAGGCGGGAGACGCGATCAGCGTCACCGGGCCGCTCGGACGCGGGTTTACCATGCCGGCGGCCGGCGAAACGGTTTACTTCGCCGCCGGATGTGTCGGCGCGGCGCCGCTGCGTTTCGTCGCCGAACGTCAACAGGCCGGCGTGAAATCGATATTCTTCTACGGCGCGGGAACTCAATGCGACACCGTCGCCCCTCTCGCCGACCCGGTTATATCGGGCATGGAAGTTGTCGTGACCACAGACGACGGCACATGCGGCGAAAAGGGATTTGTGACCGATGCGCTTCGCAGCGCGCTCAAAAATAAAAAGCCGGACCGGATATTGGCTTGCGGGCCGATGGGAATGTTGAGGGCGGTCGCCGCGCTGGCCGCTGAGGCCGGAGTGAAGTGCGAAGTCTCGATGGAGTCGCACATGGGCTGCGGGCTCGGGGCATGCAACGGATGCGTCGTTTCCGTAAAAGACGGAACAGGGAAAAAATACGCGCACGTCTGCACGGACGGGCCTGTTTTTGATTCGGATTACATCGATTGGGAGGCGTTTTGAGCGGAGTCGATCTGACGGTAAAAATCGGCAGGCTGACGTTGAAGAATCCTGTTCTGGTTTCGTCCGGAACGTTCGGTTACGGGCGCGAGTTCGCGGATTTTTTCGACATCAACCGGCTTGGCGGAATAATAACGAAAGCGATCACGCCGCAGCCGCGCCCCGGGAATCCGCCGCCGCGGACGGTAGAGACGCCCGCCGGGCTTCTGAATGCGATTGGCCTTGAAAACTGCGGGCTCGAAGCGTTTGTGCGCGAGAAAATGCCGTATTTGAAGACGCTCGACACGGCGGTGATAGTGAACGTGGCGGGCGCGTCCGAGCAGGATTATGTGGATGTTGTGCGGCGGCTCGCTGAAGAGGACGGAGTCGACGGTTTTGAAATAAATATTTCGTGTCCGAATGTGAAAGAGGGCGGAATCGAGTTCGGAACGCGCCCGGAGCCGGCGGCGGCGCTTGTCGGCAAACTGCGGCGCGAAACGGATAAGACGCTGATAGTGAAGCTTTCGCCGAACGTGACCGATCCGTGCGAGATCGCGGAAGCGGCGGAGGGCGCCGGCGCGGACGCGTTTTCGCTCGTGAATACCTTCCGCGGAATGGCGATAAATCAGGAAACCGGGCGCCCGGTTCTCGGCAACAGGATCGGCGGCCTTTCCGGCCCGGCGATCAAGCCGCTTGCGCTTTATCAGGTATATCGTTTATCATTAAAATCAACAAAGTCGATAATTGGAATGGGCGGCATATTCAACACGGCCGACGCGATGGAATTTATCTACGCCGGAGCGGATGCGATATCGGTTGGAACCGCGAATTTGGTCAGGCCGACGGCAAGCCTGGAAATAGTTGAAGGGCTTGAAGCCTACTGCGCCGCGCGGGGCGTCGGGCGAATCGGCGATTGCGTCGGCAGGGCGCACGAATAAATCTGTTTTAAAAATGAATGGACGGGCATGAGCGCGAAAGAGAAGAAAATGATCAGAGTGATGGTCGTGGAAGACTCCGCTTACATGCGTTATGTCATATCCGAGATATTAGCAGAAGACCCGGAAATTGAAGTTGTGGAAAAGGCGCGCGACGGCATTGACGCGCTCGAACGGCTTGAAAAAGACATGCCGGACGTGATTACGCTGGATATACAGATGCCGCGAATGGACGGCCTGACGTTTCTGGCGGAGATGGGAAAGAAGTATCGCATACCGACGATTATGTTGAGCAGCCTGACCGTCGAAGGCGCGGTGGATACGATTAAAGCGCTCGAACTCGGCGCGGTGGATTTCGTGCCGAAACCGTCCGGCGTTCTATCTCTGACGCTGGACGATATAAAAGTGGATTTGACGAACAAGGTTAAAATGGCGGCGGCTATCAAGCCGATGGCGTTGAAGGGCACGGCGATGCATGCTCCCGAAGCGGCGGAAGAAACGCCGGCCGAAGCGGAGAAACCTGAAGAAGAGTCAGAGATAGCGAAACATACGCCGCTGGTTTCGCGCCGCGTTCCGCTTCCGGACAAGGTTCTCACGCTCAAAAAGGTTGTCGTCATCGGCTGCTCCACCGGCGGCCCGCGCGCTCTGACGGAAATCATTCCTCTGCTGCCGCGCGATCTTTCCGCCGGCGTGATCGTCGTCCAGCACATGCCCCAGAAATTCACGGCGTCGCTTGCCGAGCGGCTCGACGCGGTTTCAGAAATTAGAGTTGTCGAGGCGAAGAACGGCGACAAAGTCACGCCGGGCGTTGTCTACATCGCGCCGGGCGATTTCCACATGCTCGTCGGCCGCGCCGACACGATTTATCTCAATCAGGATCCGCACTGGCACGGCGTCCGCCCGTCGGTTGATATTCTCATGAAATCGGTCGCGAAGCTCTATGGCAAAAAAAGCCTCGGTATCGTTCTGACCGGCATGGGCGTCGACGGCAAGGAAGGCGTCATTGAGATTAAGAATTCCGGCGGCTCTGTTTTCGCCGAGCACGAGTCAACCTGCGTGGTGTACGGAATGCCGCGCGCCGCTATTGAAACAGGCTGCGTCGACCGCGTTCTCGTGCTGCACAAAATCGCGGACGAACTTATCCAGCATGTCGAAGGCTGATTTTTTATTTAATAGATTATTTTAACCGCGTGTATCCAGTCCTGAAAAATCCTCAATCAGAACAATTTTGAATTCACATTGTGCCCTGCATCGGAGCGAACGCTTTTTCCTGCTCGATATTCGCATGCCTGATGCGGCCTGTGAAAACGCGGAAAACGCCGAAAGCGACCTCGGGAACTTCCTTGATCAATTCGTGAAAATCGTCGCGGCTGATTCTAAGCGTAACAGTGTCGTCGAGAACGCGCGCCGAAGCGGAACGCGGCTCGTCGTCGAGAATTGACATTTCGCCGAGACAGTCGCGCTCGGCGAGAGTCGCCAGAACCTTTTCCCGGCCGGCTTCCTCGTGAATAACCTGCGCCGAGCCGCGCACGATTACGAACATCTCCTCGCCCGGTTCGCCCTCGCGGAATATATAACTGTCTTTTTTGAAGCTCACTTCGTCGACGATCTCGGCGAGCGCGCGGAGTTCCTCGCCGGCCATGCCCGCGAAAATGGGCGCCGATTTCATGAATAGTATTTTTTCCATGGAGAGAAGCATGTTCATCACCTCTTGATTTTGGCCGCCGGCGCGCCTGTGCGCAAGCTCGGCCGTTTCGCGGACGAACGGGTCGCTGTCCGCGAGCAGAACGTCGAGTATCGGCTCAAGCCGCGCGTCGCCCGACAGTCCGATCGAGTATGCGGCGCATCCCCGCATCCATATTGAAGCGTCCGACGCGAAGCGCCCGTATAGTATTTCAACGGAAAGTTGCTCCTTGGGGATAACGGTATTGCAGAAGGCTATAACGTCCTGCGGCGGCATGTCTTCAAACAGCGGCATGATTTTGCGGGTTATGTCCTTCGGCGCGATATTGTCGAGAGCCTCAAGCGCGATCGGCTTCACGCGCGGGTCGTTCGATTTAAGTTTGAACCAGACGCCCTGAATCGCTTTCCGGTCGAAAACAAGCGCGAGGCCCCTGAAAACCCGGTCCATGCCGGCGCGCGCGTTTTCGTCCAGAGCGCCAAGCACGACGTCGTGAGTTTTTCCTGAGTTTTGAGAGATGAGGAACGCCTCGCTGCGCCGAAGGTCGCAAATGTGTTTTATTTCCTCGTTAATATAAGCGATGATTTTAGGAGGCAGAATCTGTTTTTGCGATTCCGGGAGCGGGACCATCGGCAGCGTGTCGAGCGCTGCTCCGCATACGGCGGATGAGGAGTCTTTAAGGGCGCCGACGATAGTTTCAGCCGCTTCTTTTGAAGGGATTTTTCCAAGCAGTTTGACCGACCGGCGCCTGATGTCCGCATTCGGAGAACCTGCGGCCGCCGCAATAAGTTCGGGCAGCGCTTTTTCGAGCAGGAGCGCGAGTCCCTGTTTAGCATGTATAGCGGTGAATTTGTCGCCGAGGGCGTCGATCAGAGGGCCGATCGCGCGCTCGTCCTGCAGTTTCGCGACAGCTTTGATGGCATGGTCCCTGATTGCCGGTTCCGGATCGGCCATGAGCTTGAGCAGAGTGGGAGTGAAGTGCTTGACGCGGATCGAGCCGAGCACATCGGCTGCGAGCGAGCGCTCTTCGGTGTCGGCTGAAGCGAGCATTTTTTTCAGGGAGTCGCCGGCGAGAAGGATGCCGTCGAGGCCGCCGGCCCGTATCAGGGCCGTGATTGCTTCGGCGCGGACGATGAGTTCCGGGTCTTCGAGCGCCGGCGTGAGCATGGGGAAAACATCGCCGTCCCCGAGCCGGCCGAGCGTTTTGACAGCCGCCGCGCGGACGTGCGAGCTTACATCGCCCAGCAGTTCGGCGATGTTGGCGAGCGACTGTTTGTCGCCGAGCGTCGAGAGGGCGCTGATCGCCGCCGCGCGAATGATCTTATCCGGGCTCGCCAGCGTCTGCCGCACATCCTCAGCGGCCTCTTTCGCTTCGAGCGATTCTATCATTTCGAGCGCGAAGAGAATCATTTCGCGGTCATTGCTTTTAAGCACTTCGCGCAGCGCGCGCAGGTTGTCGGAGTCGCTGAGTTTTGAGAGATGATGGAGGGCCTCGGCGCGCAGGTGCAGGTCGGGCGCCGTAAGGTTCGCCGTCAGCGCCTTGACGTAGCTCGCGTTCGCCCGCAGCGAGAAAATCACCCAGACGACGGCGAACAGGAACGCTATGAAAGAGGTCTGCGGGTTCGTAAGCAGTTTTGCGCTGATAATGAGGACGACGCCTGCGATGCCCATCGAGATCGGTTTGATGTAGCCCTCGACGAAAGCGCGGGCGCGGCCTCGCTTATCGATAGGAATGGGGTTATACAGCATCTGGTATGATGAATCCTGAATCGTGTAAAGCAGGCTGTGGTCGCCGATCTTTGAAACAAAAGAGGAGATGTATCCGAATTTCAGCGTTAGGAAGGCAGTCGCCGCGCCCATGAAGACGGGGTGCACGGCGATTGTGCGGCCGACGCCGAATCTGGAGACTAAGCGTGAAGTGACGCCGAGTTGAATGGTGAGGCAAATCACCCCGGCGGCGGCGCGGAACATGCCGAGAAACGCCGTCAGATCGTCTTTTTGCGGGTATGTCTCGTGCATCACTTTGTTGAACTGGTAGTCAACAATCGTGAAAACGGCCCACATGGCGAGGTTGATGAATACCATGTTGCGGAGCAGCGGGACGCTTTTTAAGTATTCGAAGCCTTCCTTGAACTCCTGAACCTGCGATTTTTTCGGCGCCGGCCGCATGGCGGCGGTTTTTGCCGCGGCTGCGCGCGGCTTGATGTATTTATTGCTGAGCACGATTATGAGCGCGATCGAAATTCCGAGCATTCCCGCCCAGAGCAGGAACAGGTTTTCCGTCCCTATCGCGGCCACCACGTATTTGGCGCCGAAGCCGGCGACGATCATTCCAACGAGGCCGCCCGTGCTTATCAGCGGAAAAAGACGTTTGGATTCGCGCGCGTCGAATACGTCGCCCATGAACGTCCAGAACTGCATCAGCCCTATCAGCCACAGTATCTGCACGATCACGTAGCAAACGGAATAAAACCACTGCATCTGCATCGCCAGGAATACGCGCGTCAGCGCTACGATTATTGCGTACAGCGCCGTCGACGCCACCATGAACCGCGTGCGGTCCATTTTATCTATGAATGATGAATAGATGATCGATACGATTACCACGAACACCGCGTTCAGCACGTACATGTAAGGCAGATATGCTATGCCGACGTTTACCAGAAAGATGGAGTCGCGCGCATTGCGGCCGATGATTATTCCGCTCATTACGATCAGAAAAATCAGCCAGCTTAAGAAAACCCGGCCATGTTCCCCTTCGTTGATATTGAACGCTTTGCTAAAAATTTTTTTCATGTCTGCGCAACCGTGAGCGTCTATTTTAGTAGAGTAATTATATAGAAAAAGGATTTGCTGGCAATAGATGTTGATACATGGTGAAATTGATGATGAACCGGACGGCTTGCCGCATCTGTTCCAATAAGCGGCGCCGTATTCTTAAGGTTGGAACGTATCCGGTTGACTCAAAACATCCAAAATATTTTCCGCCCGGAACATAAATTGTGACCTTCCTGTTATAATATGGAAAATAATAAACAATTGCCTGACATGACAACAGCGGACTGAGAAATGCGAATTAAGCATAGCGAAATGTATGCGGGAATAGTTCGATTCATATTGGACATGGTATGGAACAGAAATATGCATTGGTGGATATGGAAATACAGTTGGCGGAGTTGCGCCGGCAGCTTGAATTTTATATACAAAGAACAGCTAAAAATGACGGATACATAAATTGGCTTGAAGATTCCCTAAGACATTATCGAAGCATAGTTGATTCCATTTCCGATTACATTTACACGGTGATAATAAATAACGGCGAACCTGTTGAAACAATTCACGAACAGGGTTGTCTCAGCGTGACCGGCTATTATCCGGATGATTTCAAAGAAATGCCTATGTTATGGATAGAAATGGTTCACAAGGACGATCGGGAAGCGGTGAAACAATACGCAAAAGATGTAATATCAGGGAAGTACGTGGAGCCGCTGGAACACCGCATAATTTGTAAGGATAAAACGGAACGATGGGTGGAGAATACAATAATCCCCCGGTTCGACCATGCCGGGAATCTTACGGCTTACGACGGCATCGTCAGCGACATAACGATACGCTGCATGGCAAAGCGGGAACTTGAACGCAACAGGGAAATGCTCGAAGAGCTTGTTGAGCAACGCACCGGGGAATTGACTGAAATGATCAGTCAGCTTGAGATCGAGATCAACGAGCGCAAACATGCCGAAGAAATAATACGTCATATGGCCATGCACGATACGTTGACCGACCTGCCAAACAGAAATATGCTTTACGACCATATTAATCACGCTTTCTCGATAGCGGATCGAAACGGAACGCTCGTCGGATTGCTTTACATAGATCTGGATGGATTCAAGGGCGTAAACGACTTGTGCGGCCACGAAGGCGGCGACGCAATATTAAACGAGCTGTCGAAAAGATTGAAAGGGGCATTGCGCAAAAGCGATTTGCTGGCGCGTATAGGCGGCGATGAATTCGTCGCCTTGATTGAAAACCTTCGAAGCGTTTGCGACGCGATGGAAGTGGGGGGCAAGATAATCGAGCTTTTGCGCCAGCCCGTCGAAGTCGGCGGACGCCAACTGACGGTAGGAGCGAGCATCGGCATCAGCATCTATCCTAACGACGGCTCGAACATTTATCAGATGCTGAATCGCGCCGACATAGCGATGTATAACGTGAAGACTAATGGCAAGAACGGGTATGCCTTATACAGCGTCGTATCCGAAAATGGAAACGGGTCCGGCGACCGATTAGGCGAAAGAGAACATGGATGAAAAATATGATTCAGCCGGTTTGAGCCAAAACAGGAGCCATTAATTTATGAAGAGTGATGAACAAAAAGAAATTATTGTTGTCGCTCCTGTTAAATATGGCAAAGATGCGCGAAGAATGGCCAATTATATTTCCATTAAGTATGGTTTCAAGGCTGAATATTTGAATGTCAAACAGTACGCAGCGGAGGAAGGCGGCGATAGATGCGCCGTGTTTATCGGAAACGCTTCTGAAAACAAGCTTTCCAAAGATTGCCCTGAACCGATTCGGGTCAAACACGCGGAAGGCGGAGCCTGTTGGGGATACGGCGGAACAAAAGCGTATATTTACGGCGATGGCGAAGCCGGACAGGTAAGGGCTCTAAGCAAATTAATCGGGTCGAAATTAATCATAAAAAATGAAGCCGGCGAAATCGACAAATTGAAGACATCTAAAATGTTAGGGCCGATTTTAACGGAGAATCTATATAAAATCTTCTTGAAAACGCCGGTCGCGACACAAGTTGTATTAGTCTCATATCTGGAACGGAACAGGAGCGATCGAATCATGCTTCAAACCAAAGTGGCGGTGGAACTGTTCCTTTCAGACGGATTTGAAGAATGGGCATTCGCTTTGCCTGAGCGCGCGTATACCTCCGATTTTTGCCGGAAAGAGCCCTCGGCGACCGCGGATGTGAATGCGGGCGCCCTTGCAAGCGCAGAATACTCAGAAAAGAATAATCCGGAACTTGTAGAAAACCCCTAATAGCGTTCGCCGGGAAGAGGTCAGGCAAACTGTCCGGCGATTCGGTTTCATTTATTTCTGAAATCGATTTTCACATATTCGTGATTGCAGGGCGTGCCGTCGGCGATCCACAAGGTTCGTTCGCGAATGTCGAACACGAGCGATGAAAGAGTGCTTCCCTGTTCGCCGTGGCAGCAGACGCAGCAGTCGTCGCCTTTGCCGCCCGGGTCTCCGCTGTGGTCGCTGAGAACGGACATTATGCTCTGCGGCGTGATTTTACCCGCGACCGCGTGAATGTTTTTGTCGGCGGCGGCGAACCGCGTTTTTGTCGAGTGCGAATACTCGACGCCTTCCATCCCTTTAATCTTCCAGAAAGTTCCGTCGGGTATGTTTGCCTCGGTCATGTTAAGGAAATGGTTGGTTTGGGCGATGACGCCCGAATCGTCCGGCCGCCGGACTGACGTTCGCGAAGCGGTGAATTCGACGACTGCGCAGTCGCCCGCCTCGTCGATCATCCCGAAGAAACCGGCGTTCGCGCGCTTGGGGAATTTTGTGATGAAGTCGATTCCTTCGGAAACAGTGGAACATGTTTCGAGCGCTTCCTGAAGGAGCATCATGTAAGGAATCGCGAATTTGTCATAGTCCTGTTTCATCCACGCGCGGTTATTATTCGCCGCGACCAGCAGGCCGGCTTCGTTGATGCCCTCGTGGGCGCCGCAGCTTGCGACCTGCGTCACTGTCATCGTCGCAAACCGGTCTTTCTCGGAAGGAGTCTCGCGGCGCACGATCTGATAGGGTTGCAGCATGTTCGGAAAATCGTAGTTTCTGCCGGAGTATGGTTTGCCGTCCGCGGTCGCTTTCGGAGTCGCGTGAACCTGAGTGCAGCCGGTCGTCGGGAATGCGAGGCTGTTGCCCGCGAGGCAGAACAGAATCTCCGCGTACTGAAGGCCCCATGCGTAGTTCTTCTTAATGTCGAGTCCCTGCGCGAGTCCGAGGACGCGCCTGTGCATTGAAGGCAGGCCGCGCTCGACCGCGGGCCGCGTGCGCGTCCGGCCCCAGAACTTCAGAGCAATTTCGACCACGCCCGCCGGCACGAACGACGGCTTTGCGTTGTTTATTATTTCAGATGTGTAGAAGTCATGTTCGAGCAGTTTCCACGCCTCGCGCACCGCTGCGCCCTGCGCGCGCCCGCGTTCGTATGCGTCTCCGCTAAGATCGAGCACTCTCATTTTTGGCTTCCCCCCAATGTTATTCCGACCGTTACAATATTTTAAGGTATAAAAAGAATAATGCTATTCCGCCGGTTAAAACAATCAGGCACGGCAAAAGAAGTTTTTTATAGATGCCGCCAAGGTCCGCTTTGAAATAATCCTTTGTCATGATAAGGCAAAGATGGACCGGGCTGAGTATCATTCCGACATATGCGCAGGAGTAGGCGAGGGTGAGATAGGCGAAACGGACGTCGGTATGGACAACGCTTGCCGGCAGCAGGGATATGACGAGCGGGAATGACGCGCCGACGAAGCCCACGGCCAGTCCGAGTATGAATCCCGATATGAACGGCAGCGCTGCGATTACGATGATCGGCGGCACGTGATATGTCTGCAAATCATTTTGAGCCAGCTCGAACGCGTTCACGTCCTGCAGGATGTCGCGGAACATCATCACTCCGGCGGCCATGAGAACCATAGTCAACTGACTCTTGGTTAAAACGCATTTTGCAATCTGGCCGGCCTTCATTTTCTGTTTGACGATCAGCCAAACCATGCCGAGCGTCATTCCGATAATGACCGGCCAGTACTTGGCCGAGATTCCTTTTACTTCCAATGCCGCGAGGATCGGCCCGGAGATGAATATCACGGAGATTACAATAACGATTGAGACGCTCTCGGCGAGCGTGTTCAGGAGCGAGCCGCGTTTGCCGCCGATCGCCGCGCATTCGGAAGGCGCGTCGCGCTTGAATGACGGCCTCAAAATGAAAAAATAGCCCGCGCCGGCCGAGATAACCGTCAATGGAAAGTGAATCGTGAAAAGTTTCCACGATGAAATGCCGAAAAGAGACGATGCGAGAATGATACCCGGATAAAGCGGCCACCAGTATTCCCACACATGCCGGAACCAGTAATTCACCGCTGATTTCTGTTCCGGCGTCTGGCTG